>Ga0209102_1000003_pt1 | contig 308571 bp, 281 predicted proteins | sample ConPoolayeHmetaG_FD_185483 | JGI IMG/M metagenome (GOLD analysis project Ga0209102, IMG submission 185483) | Hot spring microbial mat communities from California, USA to study Microbial Dark Matter (Phase II) - Cone Pool mat layer H metaG... ... | reverse complement strand
TCTGCCGATTCACCGCCGGTGATTATCAAACAAACACCAAACTCATCCTCCAGCGGTAAACAAAGATAAACCTCAGGCGGGGCAGAACTTCTGCCCCGCTTTTATTTTAAACAGACATCTTAGCGAGATGTCATTGCAATGGCACCCACTTTTTTGTCATTGCGAGGCACATTTTCCCCTCCTGTCATTGCGAGGCACGAAGTGCCGTGGCAATCTATAATGCAATAAAGACCCGGTTCATCCGCAAAGGGATTGCTTCGTCGCTATCGCTCCTCGCAATGACAGAAAGAAGAAGAAGTTTTGTAACAATAGAATAGAAAGAAGAATTAGGTTTGTAATAACAGAAAGGAGAGGAAGTTTGGTAACGATAGAAAGAAGAAGCAAGCTCGTAACGAGAGAAAAAAGAAAAGAGGTGATTATTTTGACATCGCAGATGCAGATAATTAAATTCTATAATGCAATTTTTAAAAACCACGGTAATTTTTTCGCTGATTTTTTTTGTTAATATTGTGCAAGCCCGGAACAAAACCCGTCTCCATATCGGAATTGAGTTGTCAGAATTACTCCAGAACCGCTTCCGTAATCTCGGCACCAATAACTTCACAATTCTCGGCGGCGCCGAGTTTCCCGGCTCCGGCAGAAAAAACTTCGGCTGTCGTTTAATGCTAATCAATGTGCAATTGAGTAATGAACACCTGATGGATAACCACTTTATTAAAGGTGACAAATCAAACCTCTCGGGCAGGCTGTTTGTCAGTCGTTGCTATGCTGAACTCTATCCGCTGGAGAAAAAACTCGGATTTGTTTCGTTCGCACCGGTGGCCGGCTTTGGCCCGGGCTATTCCCGAATCCTGTTCCAGAACACCGATATTTACGAACTCAAAGGGATCACCCTGGGCGCCAACCTTCGGCTCCAGACTCAACTCTTCAACCGGATTTTCATAGAATTTCCGGTTATTGATGTTTCCCCCTACCTCTGGAAAAATCGTTCCACCCACGCCACAATTGGCTCGGCAACAATTGAATACCCGGAATGGGGCGAGGTCTATTTCTGGATAAATCTGGGAGTAAAATTCCGAGTTTAGTCCGCGCACCTGCTCATTGGTTTTCTTTTCCTGCTTTCTTTCATTCATTGACCTTTCATTGACACCTGCCGATAATTGGTTATTATTGTTTGTTTTATTAATTGGTTAACTATCTCAGGAGGATATAAATGATTAATCGGCAACGGTCGGTTTTGATCTTTTTTGCCCTGTTTGCCCTCACCTGGGCTCAGAGTGTGCCGCTGGACGCACTGATGCGCGGCGGTAGAATTCATTATCAGGGCGGCAGGTATGAAAGGGCACGGGAGCAGTTTCAAAAGGCACTGGAGCAGTACGGTAAAACCGTAGACAATAAGACCCTATCGCATATCCATCTATGGTTAGGGCTGTGTGATGCACAGTTGAACCGCTTGGTTCCTGCGGCTGACCATTTCCTTACCGCGCTAAATGCTGACACTTCAATCATCCCAGAAATCCGCAACGAAGAGCAACAGTCCCATTGGGTGTGGACCGCACTGATCACGGGCAGTCGGGAGAATTACAACCGTGGTGATTACGAAAAAGCAATCACCTATGCCCGGGCAGCACTGCTGGTTGAGCCATCAAAATCTCAGACCTATGCGCTCATTGCCAATTCGTATAGTGCACTGGGTAAGTATGATGATATGCTTAACACCGCCCGGGAGATGCTTACCATCAATACCAACAGCGCAGAAGCCTATTCTTTGATCGGACTTTATTTTCTACAAAAACCTGATAGCCTCTTACCGAATGAAGTAGGGAAATCCCGCTGGGACTCCACCCGTTACTATTATGAACAGGCACTGCAGATCTTTCAAGCCCGTTATGACAGTGGATATTCAGACTTAAATAACCTCTTAAAACTGAGTGACACCGCAAAGGTAAAAGCCATTGCCGTAAGACTTCTTGAACTCCAACGTTATGCACCACCAGAAGAATTGAAGCGCTACATTGAAAAAGAACTTAACCAGTCTAAACAACTGCCGCAGATTGCCCAGGTTACCTCCCGGCTGTTTTATGCGGCAAATAATATCAATATTACCTCTGCCCGGCTGGGCTCGGCTCTACTCCGTGCCTCGGCGGAAACTAAAGGAGATACCGCCAACAATTTCCGGGATTTTGCAGAGAAACTTTTTGCACAGGCGCTGACCTATGACCCGCATGACTTCACATCACTTTTCAATCTCGGCATCGCTCAATACCAGGGTAAAAAAGACAGTCTGGCGATGCTCTCGTTTACCCGGGTAATTGAAAACACGGTCGTGCCGGTGAGCCGTTTGCCCGAATCCTTACGGAATTTACTCATTTCTCAGATCTCCGCAGAGATAATTCCTGCTGGTTATCTGGAAATCACCGGGTCACTATCCCGGGAGATAGATAGCACCCTTTTCAGCCTCGGCTATAAAAGTGGTGGCTTCGCCTTTCTCTATTTCCCCCCCCTGCGCGAAAGAAAAGAATTTACTCCCATAACCGGCAATGATACCGAGGGCATTTTCTTGAGCAATCAATTGCCCGTCCAGTTGGAAAATATCTATCTGCTGTTAGGAGTGAGTCAAACTGGCATCGGGCTTTCCTTAATTGAGATGGGGAAAAAAGATGCGGGCAAGGCACTCCTGGCTAAAGCGGTTGAAAACCTGGTGATCACCACTCAACTCAATCCCCGAAATGCGGATGCCTTTCTTAATCTGGTCCACTGTTATCGGGAACTGGGCGAAAAGGGAAAGGCGGAATCCGCCTTCAAGGCCTACGAAAAATTAAAAAAGAACTAAAGTGAAAGAGGAGAAAAGATGACCAAAGTTCTAACTTTAATAATCATCATTTTGAGTGCGGTGCTCGTCGCAACAATCCTTTATCCGCAGTTACAGGAAAATCGACCGCTGCCTTTGAAATTTGCTTGTGATAGTTCGGTTGCCTCACTGCCCTTCCTGATGGCAGTCGAAGATACGTTGTTCACAAAAAACCGGATAATCCCGGAACTGGTTTATTATTCTGACCCGGAGCAGGCGCTCGCTGACCTGTTCGCAAATAAAACCGATGTCGGTGTCTTTCCCTGGAGCACGGTGTTAAAGCACCTCAGCACCAGAGGAGAAACACTTAAGGTCTTTCTGGCAGTAGAGTTTCGTCCGGCACTACCGGTTGATGCCCTTGCCCGGACGAAAAAGATCAAAATGAAAAGCCTGCTGGACCTGAAGGGAAAGCGCATCGGCTATCCGCCCGTGCTCCGCGATTATATCTCCTATCTGCTGGGTGCCGCTGGACTAAAAACAACTGATGTCAAACTCAGCGAGGGCTCATTAACAACCCTTACCAGCAAACTGAACTCCGGTGAAATCGATGTAGCATGGCTAATTGAACCCGCGGTGTGCCAGCTCAATTTAGCCACACTGGACACTGTCAGTTCCATCACTACCCGCTATATCACCAGTCCTTTTCCGGCTTTTGCCATCGGCTTCAGCCCCGAATTTCTTAAAAAGACCACCCGGGCACAACGCACCCGTCTGAAAATTGCGCTCGATATGGCGATCGACCGGATTGACGCTGACCAGGAACGGACAAAACTGACCATGGGCAAATACCTCCCTTACTGTAAAGATGTCTGCGGTTTCTGTCGGCTGCCCCAGTATCAGCGGTTGAACGAAATCAACCGTCCCGGTGTCCAGATTCTAACAACCAGGCTCCTCGCCTCAGGTGTCATTACCGATACAATTGATACCAAGACGATATTTATTGAGCCCGCGCTGATGATGCGCTGATGTCTTACGTTCGTTTTCCGGTCGTGCTAAGCGGGGGGCTGGCGGTCCCCTGTGACCCGAAATCCGCCTATGCGGGGCTGAGAGGGATAATGAGTTCAGTTCGACGCGAGTCCAGTCTGAAATGTGCGCTGGCGATGAAGGTTGGGTCCGGTGATGATGGCAGCCGTGAACCCCGCCAGGACCGGAAGGTAGCAACGGTAAACGGAATGGACATCAGTCACCGGGGTGCCTGGCTGGAGTCAGCGCCTTTCCGACCCTCTCGTCAACTGCGCGAATATCCCGGCACGGCCGGAATCCGATTTTACTGATATGCCTGCCCGTCAGGTTCTGACCCTGAAATACCGACCACAGACCTTTGCGGAGATCTTGATTCAGGACCATGTAAAAAACACCCTGATTAAGGCGATTGAGAACAACCGTCTGGCAAACGCCTATCTTTTTGCTGGACCGCGCGGAGTGGGAAAAACTACCACCGCTCGGGTCCTGGCAAAAAGCCTGAACTGTTTCTCAACGGATAAGCCTACCATTAACCCCTGTAATCAATGCTCCGCCTGTCAGGAAATTGCCGAATCCCGCAGTCTTGACGTCTTAGAAATCGACGGCGCATCCAATCGTGGTATTGACCAGGTCCGCGAACTACGGGAGAATATCAAGTACGCACCGGCGAGTTTTCGCTATAAGGTCTATATCATCGACGAAGTCCATATGCTCACGAAGGAGGCGTTTAACGCCCTGCTCAAAACCTTAGAAGAACCACCGCGTCATGCCAAGTTTATTTTTGCCACTACCGCGCCCCACGAACTACCGGCAACCATTCTCTCCCGCTGCCAGCGCTTTGACTTCCGTAAAGCAACGATCGCCGAAATTATCGACCGGCTGAAATGGCTCGCGGAAAAGGAAAATATCAAAGTCAGCCCGAAGGCACTCGTCGCCATCGCCCGCCGCGCGGATGGCGCGATTCGGGATGCGGAAGGATTGCTGGACCTGCTCGCCACTTACCGCCCAGAAGGTATTGAACTTAAGCATGCCGAAGAACTGCTCGGTTTGGTACCGATTGATATTTTCTTCCGGTACGCAGAACTGATTGCCGCTGGTAATGCGAAGCCACTAGTTGAATTCATTGATCAGGTATTTGCCGCTGGTTATGACCTGATGGAGTTCTACACCGGTGCGGTTAGCCATTTCCGGAACTTACTGCTGGCAAAGGTCGGCAGTGCGGTTGAGATCGGACTTCTACCAGAACAGATTAAGGAGCTTAACGAGCAGGCGAAAAAATTTGACCTCAAGAACCTGATCAATATCCTCAACATCCTGAGTAGTTATGAGAAAATGTCCCGGGAGTCGCTATTGCCCAAAATCCTTCTGGAAATCGTCTCGCTACAGTTATTAACCAAAATTAATCAATCTGGAATACCCGATATCAACACCTCAACCAATAATGCGCAGTCAACCAAAGAGTCGGCTGGTGCACAATTTAATACTGAAACTGATCCGATAGTCTCCAGTGACAAACCACAAACCGGAGAACTGCCATCGGTTACTTCACCTCCAACTTATGCAGCCGATGAAGAAACGGTAGCGATCTGGAGAAACCTGCTTTCCCATCTTGCTCAGCAACGCAAATCACTGGCTAATATCCTCAACTTTGCTCAACCGGTAAGCTGGGACGGCAGTAATTTGAGGATTGCCTTCGACCCGGAACACAAGGGCAACATCCATCATCTGAACACCAACCGTCGTCAGATTGAAAACCTGTTAAGCAAGCTAACCGGCACCCGCAGTAAAATTGAAGCAAAAGTTGCAGAAAAGAAAGCGGAGCCAGACGAAATTCGAAAAAGAATACAGCAACACTTCGGCGATATTGAAGAACTGTGAACGACGCCATTAACCATTTGCTTCAGATTCTCACCTCTCTACCAGGGATTGGCAGGAAATCCGCACAACGGATCGTTTTTCATCTTTTGAAAAACCCGCAACAGACCCAGATACTCATTGCTTCACTTACTAATGCACTGACCAGAATCCATTTCTGTCCGGTCTGTTTCAATTTTACGGAAAACGAACTCTGTTCAATTTGTACCGATAAAAAACGGGACCGTTCGACTGTCTGTGTTGTTGAGGAACCGGCTGATGTCTTAGTGGTAGAACAAACTGGACAGTATCGTGGTACCTATCATGTGCTCGGCGGTGTAATTTCGCCGTTAAACGACATCCATCCGGAAAACCTGCACCTGCAGGAACTGGTCAGCCGTATCTCCCGGGAAAAGATCACTGAAGTGATCATCGCCACCAATCCGACGGTGGAAGGCGAAGCAACCGCAGTCTACATCTATACTCTACTTAAACCGCTTGGTACCCGTGTTACCCGCATCGCCCGCGGTCTGCCGGTAGGCAGTGATTTAGAGCTGGCAGATAAAGAAACTATCCAGCGGGCACTCGAAGGTCGCCGGGAAATGTAATCCCTCACTCTTATTTCTTGACCGGGGCAGGTTTTCGATTATTATATTGGCATAAATAGGAGGTAAAATGCAACTCACTATCTCAGGTCGCCATTTGGATGTCACCCCCCATCTCCGGGAATACATCGATAAAAAGATAAAAAAACTAACCCGTTTTGACCATCAACTTCTTGAGGGCGAGATAATCCTTTTCCGCGACCGGGCGTTTGATGTTGCGGAAGGGAAAATCCACTCCGGGCATTTCGTCATTACCGCTAAAGGTGAAGGCAAAGATATGTATGATGCGGTCAATGACCTGATCGATAAAGTTATCGTTCAACTGGAGCGTCATCAGGAGAAAATTCGCACCCGACGCCGACGCGCCGGTGCCAAAAAGCTAAAAGCGTAATATGGCCGCGACCACCGAACCGGTCTTACCGTTACCCAAAAAGATAACGGTTGGAACACTGTTTGAAGAAAAGCGAGCAGAATGGCAACTGGAACTGATCGCGGGGCAAGAAGGGTTAGAAACCCATTACATTGAAACCTCGGATATTAACCGCCCGGGATTGGCGCTTGCCCATTTTACGGGCGTGTTTTTGCGCGAACGGGTGCAAATTGTCGGCAGCACCGAACTTTCTTATCTTAATACCCTTTCCCCGGAGGAACAGATTGCTGCGGTCCGGGGACTTTTGGAATTAAATCCGACCGCAATCATAATCGCCAAAAGTTTACCGGTCAGCGAATCCTGGATAACCGAGGCCAACCGGTTCCAGGTCCCGATCCTCCGCACACCGCTTGACACCACCCCTTTCATTCATCTCCTTACCGCATTTCTGGATTATCGACTCGCCCCGGAAACCTACATCCACGGCGACCTCGTCGATGTCTTTGGCGTGGGACTCCTGATCACCGGCGAATCCGGTATCGGTAAAAGTGAATGTGCCCTGGATTTAGTTGATCGCGGTCACCGGTTAGTCGCTGATGACTTGGTCAGAATCCTCAGACGTGGTCAGGGTATTTTGATGGGGTACTCGGCGGCTAAATCACCTGCTCTTGCCCATCATATTGAAGTACGCGGTGTCGGCATCGTTGATGTCTACAGCCTTTACGGTGTCCGTGCTATTCGCATTCAAAAAAGAATTGAAGTGGAGGTCCGGCTTGCTCCCTGGAAAAGTGGTGTGGAATGTGAACGGGCGGGCATCGATGAGCAACATTCCGAAATCCTCGGCGTCAAAATCCCGCTGGTGACCATCCCGGTTATTCCGGGAAAGAATCTGGCGCTTGTCCACGAGGTCATCGCCAAGAATCACATATTAAAGGTCTTTGGCTACTATCCTGCCCAGCGGTTTAACGACGAGTTAATCAGGTTAATGACCCGCTCACCGATCGACCCCCACATTACTGAAGATCTGGAATAAAACTAAAGTCTTTTACTCAGCCCCTGGCGCCAGGCTCGCTCCGCCTCATCCAAAGGCAGATTCAATACCTCTTTTCCCAGCAAGCCTTTAACCAAAATCACCGGCTCAGCAATTGTCCGGCCTATTAAACTGAACGGCAAACTGGCGAAGATCTTTTCAAACCTGACTCTCATATCCGGACCGACCTCGCAGAGAAACCGGCTATTTGATTCACTAAATAGCAGAAAGTCATCTCTTTCAAAATGTTCCCCAATTTTTACCCGACGCAAACTGACCTTCGCTCCCACTCCCCCAGAAAAACACATCTCCGCCAGTGCCACTGCCAGCCCACCTTCAGAAAGGTCATGGCAAGCAAGCAATAAACCGCTCCGGATTGCTATTCCTAACCGCCTCATTATTTGACGTGCCATTCTGGGCGCCACCTTGGGCACCTCCCTGCCAAGTCCGCCGTGTAATCTAAGATACTCACTACCCCCAAGCTCCGGCTTAGTAACACCGAGCAAGTAAATATAAGAGCCGGGTTGCTTGAAATCCTGCGAAACCGTTTTTGTGCCATCCGGAATCACGCTGATTGCGGAAATGAGTAAAGTTCCCGGAATGGAAATTGAATCGCCAGTTTCCGTTCGAAACTCGTTGTAAAGCGAATCCTTGCCCGAGATAAATGGCACCCGGAAACCACGGGCAATCTCATAGCACCCTTCTGCCGCACGCACCAAAGCACCCAGTTGCTCCGGCTTTTCCGGACTACCCCAGCAGAAGTTATCCAGAATCGCGGTCCGCTCAATATCACCCCCCACTGCCACACAATTGCGTAGCGCCTCATCAATTGCTGACCCTGCCATCCAGTAGGGATCGATCATCCCGTATCTCGGACAGATCCCGCAGGCAATAACCACTGCCCGTTTGTTGCCCCGGACCGGTATAATTACACAGGCATCAGTTGGTCCAGCATTATCTCTGCCGCAGAACGGTTTGACAATCGTCCCTGCCTGAACCTCATGGTCATACTGCCGGGTTACCCACTCCTTGCTCGCGATATTGGGCGACGCGAGCAGCTTCAATACCATCTCATTAAGACTCTGGTATTCCGGCACAAACGGCTCTGACACATCCGGTCGATTCCAGACCGCGCGCCGTCGCACGCGCCGCCAGCCATGATGCAGAAAACTCATCGGTAGATCCGCTACTACCCGGTCGCGGCATTTCACTATCAGCCGTTTACTATCCGTTACCCTGCCGATTACTGAACTCTCCACATCGTTCATCTTCGCCAGTTCCAGCAATTCTGCCAGTTGTGCCGGCTCAACAAATACCACCATCCGCTCCTGTGCCTCAGAGACCCATATCTCTGCCGGACTCAGTCCCGGGTACTTCAACGGCACCCTCTCTAACCAAACCTCACATCCCTTCCTCTGCGTCATCTCACCGATCGCGCTGGACAGACCGCCACCTCCACAGTCAGTAATTGCACTGATCACCCCCCGGTCCCGGGCAATTAGAATTAAATCCAGCAGTTTCTTTTCCTCAATCGGGTTGCCAATCTGAACCGCACCAGAAGAGAAATCTGCCGAACTCCGTTCCAGCTCTAATGAGGCAAAGGTAACCCCGTGAATGCCGTCTCTCCCGGTTCTTCCTCCTAAAAGTACTATCCACTGGCCAGCTCGTATCCGTTTGCGCAATTTATCTCTGGGAATGACGCCCACGGTCCCGCAAAATACCAGTGGGTTACTAAGGTAGCCATCGTCGAAATAGACCGTTCCGTTAGCAGTAGGAATGCCCATACGATTTCCGTAATCCCGCACCCCACTTACCACCCCTTTCATAATCCGCCGCGGATGCATCACGCCGGCTGGAATTTCCTCCCGTGGTGTATCTAAACATCCGAAACAAAAAACATCGGTATTAAGAATCGGTTTAGCGCCAAGTCCGGTACCCAGGCAGTCCCGGATTACTCCACCGATTCCGGTCGCGGCACCTCCATAAGGCTCAAGCGCGGAAGGATGATTGTGGGTTTCTACCTTAAAACTGATACCGTAATTCTCGTCGAACTCTATCACTCCGGAGTTGTCATGAAAAGCGGAAAGCACCCAGGGGAATGCCAGCTCTTCGGTTACCCGCATAATCGTCGATTTCAAAAGATTCTTGATCCTGCGGGCACCAAAAACAATCTCGCCCCGAAATGTTTTATGTTGACAATGTTCTGACCAGGTTTGAGCCAAAGTCTCCAGTTCCACATCGGTTGGCTCCCGGCCCAATCTTTCATAGAACCGGCGGATGAGCCTCATCTCTTCAACCGTTAGTGCCAGAAGACGCTTCTGGGAAACCATCAGCAAAGTGTTATCATCTGCCCCCCTGATTTTGACCGCAACCTTTTTAAATCGGTAAGGTCGGGGACGAGTAAAAACCACCTCATCTAACCGGGCAAGATGCTGAATCAGCGGGTTAAGTAGTACGCCATTGATCAATCTTGCCTGTTCCGCAACGGATAAGGTGCGGCTAAACTCATATCTTTTGCCGCTTCTGACCAAACAATCACAGTATCCCATATCTTCTAACGCCCGTCGGACGCTCGCTTCACTGGGGTCCATCACTCCGGGGTTATATAAAACCTCAAAACCGCTAACCTGCTTAAGTTTCCCGTCAGGAAGAGCAATGATCCTGGAAAGTTCAACCACCGGGTCACATAACAGCTCCGCGGTTATTCGTTCAATCTCATTGGCATTAAAATCTCCGCTTAGAAACCACAGTCTTGTAATCCTGGCGCCCCGGATATTCTTAATCTCAAGATCCCGAACATCGTTCTCAATGATTTTGGCTTCCGGGTCAAAACCCTTTTTAACCACTTCAATTTGCCAGACTAAATCAGAATCTAAACACCCAGACATTTTAATTGGGGATAAAAATTGGGATGATCAACGAAAAATCTCCTAATCCCTGATCAGTTTTTCGAACTCTTTGTCCAGTGAATCAGCCAAAGACTCCGATATCGTGGAGTCAACTGAACGCCCAAAATCACTCACCATTTCGCGCACCTGAACATATTTTTTCCTTGTGTTCGCAAGTCTTTCTTTTCTTTCGACGTAACTACCCGCCGCTTCCACCAAAGCAAACTCATCCCATAGCCGGGCAAGTCTATCCCGACACAGATTAAAAAGTGAATCCTGGCGCGGAGCGAACGTTGCAACTTTCTGCCGGTATTCAGTTAGCCGTCGTTCCAGTCGCTCAATACTTCTTAGTAAATGTCGCCGTGATTTCAATAAGGTCGTATCTTTAGGTAACGGTCCTACGGGCACCGGTGCCGGGCCAATCTGTACTTTGCCCGCATTCTTAACAACCACCACAACTGCTGCTACCAAAACCATAAGCAGGACCAGTACCATCGGCACCGCTATCGCTGGCTTGTTAAGCAACGAATAAAAAACCTTTTTATCCTCTTGTTCAATCATTTTCGACTTTATTGATTATACACAAAAAAAATACTCCCTTCCACTCCGGAATTTTTACCCTTAACTATCGAGGATTGTCTGGTTGCTAACTAATCGTTAGTGAGCTCCCCTACCTCTCGCTTACCTGCCTCTGTTTCTTTAACCTGCTCTTTATCCAGTTTGAAAAGTAAAGCCTCGAATTCGCCGAAATGTGCCTTTTCTTCACGGACAATGTCTAAAAGCACCCTTCTGATATTCTCATTTTCGGTCATCGCTGCCATCTGCTCATAGAGATTTATCGCATCCAGTTCCGCAATTATTCCCGCACGCAGAATCTCTAAATCCAGCGTCTCCCTATCCACATCCTTTAATCTCTTCGGAATATCGGACAGCATAATTATTCCCTCTCTTATCAAGATAGTCTCTTATGACAGAACCACCAGTCAAAACACTCAAACTCACCCGCCTTTGCCTTTTCTAACCGTTCTCTAGCGGTTTTTACATCACTAGCCGGTGGCACAATCACATGGTCTTTCACCAGCTCATTGTTGGGCCAGTTTGCCGGCATCGCTACCCGGTATTTATCCGCAGTCTGCATTCCCTCAACCGCCCGCAGGATTTCGTCAATATTCCTGCCCAGTTCCTGCGGATAATAGAGAATAATTCTGATTTTTCCCCGGTCGTCAACAACAAAAACCGCGCGCACCGTATTTGTTCCTTTACCGGGATGGATCAACCCCAGCATATTGGCAACCTTACCGGTATCAGCGATTATCGGAAACTCAATCTCCACACCCAATTTCTCTCTGATCCATTCTTCCCACTTAATATGGGAAAAAACCTGATCCACGCTTAATCCGATCAGTTCGCAGTTCAATGCCCGGAATCGATCGTACCGTTTTTGAAATGCCACAAATTCGGTTGTGCAGACCGGAGTAAAGTCAGCCGGATGGCTGAAAAGTACAAACCATCTGCCGGCAAAAGCCTTGGGCAGTTCCATTACGCCACGGGTAGTCTGAACCTTCATCTCCGGAAAATCATCCCCTAAAAGGGGCATTCCTCTTCTTTCAGTTGTGTTTTCCATTTTTTACCTCCTTTTTTAAGTCAAATTTAATATCACGATGCTCAAATTTAAAATTGCCGCAAAACTCACCCAAAGTAAATAAGGTATCAAAAGCAGTCCAGCCACCGCTCTTATTCGGTAAAAAAGCAAAATATTCAGCAGTATCAGTCCCCAGAGCAGAATAATATCAATTAGCCCGAGTAGCGGATTTTTTAACCCGAAAAAGAAAACCGACCATAAAAGGTTCAGTACCAGTTGTCCGGAATAGACCAGATAGGACGAAACTCTTTGGGGAGTGTAACCCTTTTCCCATACCAGATAAAAGGCGCTGCCCATCAGAATAAAAAGAGCGGTCCAGACCGGCGCGAAAAGCCAATTGGGAGGATTAAAAACCGGCTTATCAATAGTATTGTACCAGCTATTCACTGCACTCCGGGTAAAGATTGACCCAATAAAACCAATTGCTAATGGCACGAACAGTGAAACAATCAGTTTTCCAACATTCTTCATAAAAACACCTCCCATTGCAACTGTTCTTATTATACCCCGGTATTTAAAATGTCAATTCACTACTTTAACAGAAATCAACATTGTTATTCTGAACATAAACTTCGGTCCATTAATTACCACAACTGCCTTTGACTTTGCTATTACCAGTAATATTTTTAATAATATGCCCAAAGCATTAGCATTGATTTCCGGTGGTTTAGACTCCATACTCGCCTGTAAAATCATCCTGGAGCAGAACGTTGATGTTATCGGTATCAATTTTGTCACCCCATTTTGCACCTGCACAAAGAAAGGCTGCCGGCACGAAGCCCGAAAGGCGGCAGAACAACTGGGAATAAACTTAAAAATCGTCCCGGTGGGCGAGGATTATATTCAGATGCTCAAAAAGCCCAACCACGGTTACGGCAGTGCTATGAACCCCTGTATTGACTGTCGGATTTACACCTTTCGCCTTGCCCGCAAGTATATGGAGGAGATCGGCGCGCAATTTATTATTACCGGTGAGGTGCTCGGAGAAAGGCCGATGTCCCAGCATTTCCAATCTTTGAAATTGATTGAAAAGAAGTCGGGCCTGACCGGCAGGGTCTTGCGTCCCCTATCAGCAAAGCTGCTCGAACCGACAGTACCGGAAATTCAGGGACTGGTAGATCGGGGAAAATTGCTGGCAATTCAGGGACGCTCAAGAAAGCCCCAGATTGCCCTTGCAGAAAAGTTCGGGATCAAAGAGTATCCATGTCCGGCTGGTGGTTGTCTCTTAACCGATAAAAACTTTGCCCGCCGGCTTAAAGAAGCTTTTGATCACAACGAGGAAACGATCTGGGATATGAAGATTCTAAGGGTAGGCAGGCATTTTCGTCTGCACTCAGAGAAAAAGGTGGTGGTTGGCAGAAACGAAATGGAAAACCGGATTCTCACCAACCTTGCCACAAAACAGGATAGCATCTTAGAACCGGTTGATATTCCTGGTCCGCTTACCATACTAATCAAATCCCATTCCCCTAAGGACATTGCAATTGCTGCCCGCCTCTGCGCCCGCTATTCCGATGGTAAAGACCTACCAGCAATAAAAGTCCGGTGTGACGACCAGCTAATAACTGCTACTCCCTTAGATGAACCCCTGCTAACCCAGATACGTATTGACTGAAGCTATCTTTAGATATTGCAAATAGTTAACAATTTAGTATAATTAATTATGAAAGTCTCATATTTCACTATCGTCCTCTTTCCCAAGCTTGAACTGTCCACAGAATTTCAGCAACTGCGTGAAAGATTTGCTCCCAACATCGATCAGCCGGAACCGTATATTCAGCTCGTCTTGCCGTGGGTTCCAGCAGATCTGGGAGAAATCCTGTCTGTAATTGACTTTATCAGTCACACCCGAAGAAACCTTCACCCCTTGGCAATAACGGTTGAAAAGTGGCAGCGGGCAGGAGAGACGATTATCGGAGAAATCACCCGGGGACAGGAAGCGATTCTCGCTCTGCGCCGCAGTCTCACTGGTGTGGAACCCTCACCTCTGCTCCTCTCCGAAGAAGAACTCAAATCTCACCTAATCCTTTTTCGTGTTGCCGACCCAAATGCTCTTGATCCGGCACTCACTGAGGCAAACCGTATGGGAAAAACCCTGGGGGTCATCGACTCCCTGTACTTAATCCGCACCTTACCGGACGGAATGGGGCAACGGGTTGCCCGTTTTCCCTTTGGTGTCGGCAGGGTTGACTATTATGAACAACTGACCAGCTAACTATCAACTCTCCCTATCCAGAATATCAACTTTTATCCCCGGTCTGAAAGCAAAAAACCTGATTCTGCCCAGTTTGACAGATAAATTACTTAGGTTAAATTTGTGAATATGGCGCACCGGATCGCGGTCTGTAATCAGAAAGGTGGTGTCGGAAAGACCACCACCGCGATCAACCTTGCAGCTGGTTTAGCACTCCGACAGTTCAAGGTGCTACTGGTGGATATGGACCCCCAAGCACACGCTACAGTTGGCTTGGGTATCGACCGCAATAACCTTTCGGTCTCAGTATATGAAACGCTATTAGAAGCCCAGCGGGTAGATGACGCCATCATCCGCAACTGCTATGAAAAGATGGACCTTTTACCGGCAACACTTAACCTTGCCGGTGCTGAAGTTGAACTGGTTGATACCGAACACCGGGAATTCCGCCTTGCCCGCGCACTCAACCTCATCGAACCGAACTACTCCTTTATCATCATTGATTGCCCACCATCACTTTTACTCCTTACCGTCAACAGCCTGGTTGCCACCCGTGGTGTCATCATACCGGTTCAAGCCGAATATTACGCCCTAGAAGGTATGTCCCGACTCTTAGAAACCATTAACCTGATTCGCAGCAGTCTTAACCCGCATTTAGAAATTGAGGGGGTACTACTCACGATGTTCACCAGTCGATTCAATCTCTGTCAACAGGTTGAAAAGGAAGTCCGGGAATTCTTCAAGGAGCAGGTGTTTAATACCATCATCCCCCGCAGTGTCCGTCTCGCAGAAGCACCCAGTTTTGGCAAACCGATATTTGCCTATGACGGTCAGTCAGCAGGCGCCCAGGCTTATCTGGCAATGGTTGAGGAAATCATTAACCGCCATCGTGTTAGTTTACCAGCAGATGAGTCGTAAGGCTTTAGGCAAAGGACTGCGGGCGATTATTCCGGAAAGAACCCAGGAGATACTTACCGCCGAACCCCGGTTGGTGCCGGTTGCGGAAATTCGTCCCAACCCATTTCAACCCCGGCTAACTAAGGAATCAGAAAATGACCTCCGTTTTCAGGAACTGGTTACCTCAATAAAAGAAAAAGGTGTTCTCCAACCGGTAGTAGTGCGCCGGCGCCACGATGGCTATGAACTGGTAATGGGGGAACGCCGCTGGCGGGCTGCTAAAGCAGCTGGTCTGGAAACTATCCCGGCTATTGTCCGCTCCGTTGACGACCGGGAAATGCTGGAGATGGCACTGATTGAGAACATCCAACGCCAGGACCTTAACCCAATTGACGAAGCACTTGCCTATAAAACTCTTGCCGAAAAATTTAACTTAACTCATGACGAGATTGCCCAAAAGGTAGGTAAAGACCGCTCCACTATCACCAACGCATTGAGACTACTCTCCTTGCCATTCCGGGTGCGCGAAGCCCTTGCTGCGGGTCAGATCACCTCTGGCCACGCTCGCGCCCTGCTGGCTCTCTCCAGTCGGCGTGAACAGGTAGAACTATGCGAACGGGTAATTGCCGAAGGACTGTCGGTTCGAACTTTGGAACGATTGTGTAGCGAAAAAAAACCGGCAACATCAAAAAAGTCCACAACCACGACAGAAAAAGATGTGCACCTTATCGCGCTCGAACAATCCTTGCAAGAGTTTTTAGGCACCAAGGTCACCATTGTTCCGCCCAGTAAATCTCCTGGTAAACTGACCATTGAGTTCTTTAACTTGGCAGACCTTGATCGTATATTGCAACTTATAAAAAAAACCTGAGTGGCGAAAAAAGAAATTACCGTTTTTATTTTCGGCAACTATACCCCCAACTCACTCCGTTTCACCATTTCCCTGGGCATTGCCCGACTTCTATTCGTACTGCTGTGTCTATCCGCACTCGCTGTTTTTACTGCCTTCGGCATCATTGCCTCCGGTGCGTACCGCTTCTCACGCCTAATCTATCTGACCCAGCGCAACCGCACCCTGGAAAAGGAGTTCAAAAAAATCACTTATCTTAAAGAACGACTGGAATATCTCGAAGCAGAAAGGGAAAAACTTGCCCGAATTCTGGGCGTGGATTTAACTCCCAGACCGATTGACTGGCAAAATGCTTCCCATGACTCATTCACGATCCCGGACTGGATTAAAAACCAACCCTGGGGCAAATATCCAATACCGGTTCTGATACCAGTTGTTAACTATGTCGTATCTCGACGCAGCAGCCCGGAGCATATCGCCGTTGACCTTGCGGCACCAAAGGACAGCCCAGTATTTGCTGCGGCTGATGGTATTGTTACCGCTCGCGGGGCTGATCGCCATTTAGGCCGGTTTCTAATCATCGCTCACAGTGACGGCTATGAGACATATTACGGCCACCTCAGCCAATGGAATGTTAACCAAGGAGATACCATAAAAGTAGGACAGATTATCGGCAAAGTCGGAATGACCGGACAAGCAAGCGCTCCTCATTTACATTTTGAGATCCGCAAAATGGGCAAACCCATTGATCCAGCAGAAATATTAAAAATTTGATTATCTCATTGAAATATCGGGTGTTAATCTAATTTCTGTTGGATTTTGCACTCTCCCCCTCCACAGTATCCGGGACGGTTCTCATTATGGTTGACAATAGAGTCACTGTTGGAATGGTAATCAGGATTTGGTTGGGCGTCGCAGTTATGGTTTGGACGGCAATTGATCAGACAGTTCTAAATCGGGCACTGGTTTGGGTTATTTCTATAGTAATGCCCAAGATGCGGTTAAGACTGTGAAACGCCCTGACCGTAATAACAAGACCGGCGCTAACCCGAAGAGTTAGAAGCGGAGTAATCACAAAAGTCCAATAAAGACACCGCGGCTGCATAACCCCGAACTGTTGCGGCAATAAAAAATGTTGACTCTTACTTAAATGGCGTATATCATTAAGGATAGGTGTATATCAAAGAATTACAGCTCTTGGGATTTAAATCCTTTCAGGAAAAGACCACACTCCATTTTGCACCAGGAATGAACTGCATCATCGGGCCCAATGGTTGTGGTAAGTCTAACGTCCTTGATGCCTTGCGTTGGGTTTTGGGCGAACAGTCTTTTTCGGTCCTGCGCTGTGCCAAAAATGAGGACCTGATCTTTGCCGGCACTGCCCAAATTCCACCAGTGAATTTTGCCGAAGTGCGTCTCGTCCTTGCCACCGGAGACCGGCCAGAACTTGGCTCTGAAGTAGAAATCCGAAGGCGGTTTTTTCGTTCCGGAGAAAGTGAGTACTATCTCAATCGTCAACCCTGCCGACTGCGGGATATTCAGGATCTATTTCTCTCTACCGGCATCGGCACTAAAACCTACTCGATATTTGACCTCCGCCAGATAAGAGAGATAATTGCTGGTAACATCCGTCAGTTGTTTGAAGAGGCTGCGACTCTGACAAAATTCCGGGAAGCAAAGGAAGACTGTCAACGTAAACTCGAGTTGACGCGGGCGGATTTGACCCGATTAGAGGATATCATCGCGGAACGAGAACGCGTGGTAAGGAGTTTACAACGCCAGACGGCAAGGTTACGCGTGTATCAACGCCTCAAAGAGGAAGAGAACCGGTTGCGCCTGGTAGAACTTAAAGCGGCTTATTACCACTGGCAGGAGGAGCTGGTTGCGACGGAAAAAGTAATTCGGGAACAGGAGGCAGATGAAGCAGCAAAGGTACTGCAAATCCGCCAACTGGAAGCGGAGTTGAACAAACTTCATTCACAAATACTTGAAGTCCAGGGCGAGCGTGAGCGCGCGCTCAAGCAATTGAATCAATACCGGGAAATGCTTACCGAACTGACAACCAAGGATTTGATGGAAAAACAGGAACTGGAGTTTCTACAGAAGAAAAAAGCCGAATTGCAAGCTGAAAAGCAACAACTGACAAAAGAGATCGCAGAACTGGAAAAACTCTTTGCCAACGCGATCGCTCAATTAGAAGAAACTAATGAAACGGTAAGATTAAAACAAAAAGAACTAGAAAATGTCCAGAACGCAACACGCCACCAAGAATCAGAAACGGTTACCACCCAGCAACAGGCTGAAGACAAAAGAAATGAACTGCGCCAGGCTTGGGAAAAAGAACAGCAACTGAGAAGCAGTATCATCAAACTGGAAGCAGATTTAGCCAACAACCGCGCCACCCTGCACCGGACACTCGAAGAACGGAAACGAATCACCAACCAACTGGACCAGGCTGAAATTGATTTAAAAAAATTAGCCCAGGAAAACAACCGAGTAAAACAAACGATAGAAACGTTGCGCACCACGATAACGGACCGGCAAGAACTGTTAGCCAAAATCGATCAGCAGTTAACCGAAGTCGGTAAAAAACGGCTGGCACTACAGGAAGTAAGGGCCGAAATAAATCAAGAAATCACTCGTTTAAGTGGTAGAACTACGGCAGATGACTTAACTAAAATCCGAGCCGTTTTGGACAGAAAAAAGACCAAAACCATCAGGGAGTTGCTTAAACCCAACCCCGACTGGGAACCGGCATGCGCTGCAGTCCTTTATTCACTCATCGATTTTTTCGCCCCACCGGACATCAACACAATCAGTTGGGAAACACTCTTTACCACTCTGCCGGAGAAAACTATCGGTTTGCTCCTCCCTTCCCCAACCGAAACAGACCATTCGCCTCAATCAGTGCCGATCGGGGACGAACGATTAATTGGCTCCTTGGCTGATTTTGTCTCTTTTGATAAAAGCACACCGGTGCTGATTCAGCAAATTTTACATTCATTCCAAGTAGTAAAAGACCGCGCCGCCTTAATGTCAATTGTTAACGAACACCCCCAGACACGGCTTGTAACCCAAGATGGGCTTGCCTACTTCGGCGACTCCCGCCTAGTCATTGCCGGAAGGGATATAGAGAAATTCCAATGGGAAACAGAAATCACCGAACTAAAACAACGCCATCAAGAAATCGAACAGCAACTCGCCACCCTCCCTGAACAAGAAACGACCATCAAAAACCACCGCAACGAAATCATCACCGAGATCGAAAAGTGGGAGAGTGAATTGAAGTTACAGGAACGACAGTACTTTGCCCAAGAAGGGAAATTTACTGCCACGGTCAGTTTAGTGGCAGAACTAAAAAGAGAAAAAGAACGGTTGGCTAACGAGAACCGAAGGTTAAACGAGATCATTGACCACCAAGAAACCGAACTGACGGAAAAACAGCAACAACTGTCAAGGATTGCAAATGAAATCAAGCGGGTGGAAACCGAACTCACGACGATAGAAAATCTCGCTGCGGATTACGAGCAACGGGTAAAATTGGAGCTGAAACAGGCAGCAACCGTTCTCGCCGAATTAACCGAGCATCGGACAAAAGTTCAGCGGCTGGAGACTGAGTCAGAACATATTAAATCTACGCTCACTGGCAAGCAACACCGGCTCAAAGAAATTGCGCAGGCACTGGAGGAGCTGGAACAACGCCGGCAGGAAATAACCGCCGCTATCCAAAACCGGCAAACCACGCTGACTGACCTGCGAGTAAAACTGCAATCTGCAGAAACTATCTTTGGCCACTATGACCTTCAGGATGTCGTCACTGCCAGCACAGCATTGGAAAAAAACTTGGCGGAATTGCGCCAGTTACATAAGGAGAACCAAGAAAACCTTTTCCAGCAGCGGTTAGCCCGAGCAGAAATTGAGTCAAAAATCCGCGCGCTGATTGAAGAGGCGAAATCGGTGGGTGCCAGCCCTGCGGTTTTCGACACTGCCGCCAACGTCCCTCCCCCATCAACCGACGACTTCCAAAAGTTGCAGGCGGTACGGAACCGACTCCAAGTATTAGGACAGGTAAATCCTTTGGCGCTTGAGGAGTACGAACAGGAAAAAAGAGACCTAGAAAGACTGCTGTTTCAACGAGATGACGTTCTGGAGGCGCAAAAGAACTTAACTGAGTCCCTGAAAGAAATTGACCAGTATGCCCGCGACCACTTCCTCGCCACCTACCAGGAGGTACGCGAACATTTTCAAGCGGTGTTTAAAGAACTGTTTCTTGAAGGAGAGGCAGATCTGCTGTTGAGCAACGATGGCGATCCGCTCGAAGGGGAAATTACCATCATCGCCAAACCCCGTGGCAAAAACCCAAAAAGGCTGGAACAACTCTCGGACGGTGAGAAAGCACTCCTAGCGGTCTCACTCCTCTTCGCCTTTTACCGGGTCAAACCCGCGCCCTTCTGTTTCCTCGACGAGATCGATGCGCCGCTCGACGATGCCAATGTCAGCAGGTTTGCCGATTACCTCAAACGGTTGACACAAAACACCCAGGTAATCATCATCACCCATAACCGGACAACCGTGGAACGTGCTGATCTTATCTTTGGTGTTACCGCTGAGCAACCCGGAATATCAAAAATAATCTCGGTCAGCCTTGCCGATTATCGGGCAAAGAATCTTGAGCAACCACCGGCCGATAATTAACCGATGGGACTGCGCGAAACCTTGGCTAAAACTCGAGCCATCTTCAGCCGGCTGACTTTAGCACCCCGGGTCAATACCGAAGACCTAACCGCCACCCTGCTTGCTGCTGATGTCGGCATCAACGCTACTCAACAGTTGATCGAAACTGTCAAACACACTGCGGGTAACCCCACAACCGTACTTCGTCAGGAAATCGCCAAAATCCTTAGCCGCGGATTGCTAACGAAACCTTCCGTTGACACCCCTCCCGAAGTAATTATGGTCGTTGGTGTCAACGGCTCTGGCAAAACCACCACCATCGGCAAACTGTGCCACTATTACACTTCACTGGGGAAAAGGGTAATAGTTGCTGCTGGAGATACCTACCGTGATGCGGCTGCGGAACAGTTAGCCATTTGGGCGGAAAGAGCAAAAGTGGAAATCGTTCGTTCCCAAAAGGGACAAGATGCAGCAGCCGTCGCTTTTGATACGCTATGCAAAGCACAGGAACAAAACTTCGATATCGTCTTTATTGACACCGCAGGTCGGCTGCACACGCGTAAAGACCTGATGGCAGAAGTGGAGAAGATCAAACGGGTTTGCACTAAAGTCAAACCCGGTGCACCGGACGAAATCTGGCTGATTATGGATGCAACAGTTGGCCAAAATGGAATTCAGCAGGCTAAGACCTTTAACCAGCATCTCAAATTGAGCGGGATAATTATTACCAAATTGGATGGGACCGCAAAGGGCGGGGTGATTGTACCAGTGGTGATGGAACTCGAACTGCCAATTAAATTCATCGGCACCGGGGAAGGACTAAACGATCTCGAACCATTTAACCCCGAGGAATACGCTCGGGCATTATTAGACTAACAATTCGCTACTTACCCGGATTTTAGGATCATCATCAGCGCCCAGCGTGCAGCTTCCTTGATTGTAGCTGGCTCCTTACTCCACGGCCAGGGACGGGCAATGGCATGCAGTTTTTCCACCGCTGACTGTGCGCGCAACTGGGCAAGTGCCTCAATCGCTGCCAGTCGCACCGTTATTTCCGGCTCTACCAGCGCCTTAATCAGAAATGGTATCGCCGCCGGGTTACCAATCCGGCCCAAAGCAATAAAGACATTAGCACGTACCAGTTCACTGCCATCGCTGACCATTGTTAACAGTTTCATACTGGCACGGTAATCCCGCATCTTTCCCAACGCCTCGGCAGCCATTGCCCGCACCAGTTTATCCGAATCATCCAGCGCCTGGATTAAAGCCGGTACCGCCTGCGGCTCACCGATTTCACCAAGCGCCTGTGCCGAAACGATCCGCACCCAAGAAGAGCTGTCATTAAGACCTCGACAGAGCCGTTCGCAAGCACCCTGATGCCTGAGTCGACCCAGCACATCAATTGCCCGGACCCGAACATCTGCAGACTGATGGCGCAACATTGCAAAAACCGGCTCAACCGCAATTTCCCCCAACTTCTCCAGAGAATTAGTTGCGCCAGCAGCGATATTCGGATCCACATCCTCTAACGCTTGGGTTAAAATCTCTGCCGCACGGATGTGATGGATCTTACCCAGAGCAGTAACCGCGGCAAAACGGACGCTGCTGTTGGGGTCTTTAACTAACGGGTGAATCGCCTCGATCACAGAAGGATTCCCAAGCATACCGAGTGCTCCAACGGCAATCCGACGGATATCCGGTACCGGGTGCTGGAGCAATCGGATTAAAGGTGGGATCGCCGCTGCTCCCGCTTCTAAAAGATAATTCAATGCCGCATTTCGCTCAATTAGGTCATCAGCCGTCAGCGATTGGACTAAAAGCCGCACCGAACGCTCCGAAATTTCCTCCAAAGCGGTTTGAGCCGCCTGACGCACTGCAGGTGAAGGATCCTCGGCAACAAGTTTCGTCAAAGTCGCCGCGGTATTACGGTCACCAATTTTTCCCAGCGCTTCAACCGCTGTCCGACGCACTGACGGATTATCGTCGTTAAGCTCATCCAGTAGTGGATTAATCGCCTCCGGATCACCAATATTGCCCAGTGCCTCAGCCGCCACGATCTGCACCGCAGGATTAAAGTCGCGCAACAACTCGAGTAACCCTTTAACTGCCGCTCCCGTCCCGATCTTACCCAGCACTCGGGCAATTGCTACCCTTACCGTTGCATCCTCAGCTGACAACTGCTTTAACAAAAACTCAACTCCCTCATTAGCATTCAAATTGCCCAACAGTTCAACAATAGTTGGATCTGGCAATCCTTCCCAGCTGGCAAGAAAGCGCAACAACGGCTCAACCGCAGGTTTACCAATCGTGGTCAAACTCTGAACAACCTGGTGGCGTACCTCAGAATCTGGGTCATTAAGCAGGAAAACTATCGTTCCGGCAGCGGTCTGCGGGTCAATGGTAGCCAGTTGTTTAACCGTGACACGTCGGACAATCGGATCCGGATGATAAAGATCGGCAATCAGTTTAGTAACTGGCAAATTACCCCTCGCTAAGAGCCGGTGGCCTTAACTCCTCTTCCAACCAACGAATATAACCACGCGCACCAGCAGCAATCGGGACCGCGATGATCTCTGGAGTCTCATAGGGATGATTGGCTTTTATCACTTTCTCCACCTGAGGGTAAATACGGGCATTAGTCTTGATTAGACAGAGCCATTCTTCGGCAGTTTTGACCTTTCCTTGCCACCAATAAGTGCTGGTTATCGGTCCGATTAACTGCCCACAAGCGCCAAGTCGTTCGTTTATCAGAACTCTAATCAGTTTATTCGCGGTCTTTTTATCCGGAAAAGTAACATATACCTGTAAATATCTCATTTTTCATATACAGTGTGTCATCATTTTTGTATCCAGTCAAGAAAAGCTGCTTTTTACAAACACTATTTTGATTTCTTAAAACCGATTTTCCAGTACTTAACGCAGATTTGACAACATCACCCTTCCTGATTAAAATTTAATTAATTAAATTTACTGTACGGGTGATGTCAGTGTATCATTTGTCACTTTTTATTTATGATTCGGTAGCAGTACCCGGACCGGTAACAAGAGGCCACTAAAGAATGAAAAGCCTAATTAAACAACTCTTCCAGGACCTAAATTTCCTGAACGATCTGCAGGAGGGTATCTGGATTGCAAATAACCGCGACCAAATCGTGTTTGTCAATCGTCCACTGTTGCGTTTACTTGGTTATGATAACGAGGAAAAACTTATTGGGGGAAAATGGCACGACCTGTTTCCTCCTGCTGAACTTCCCCGCTTAACCCGGAAACCATCAACCCATTACTTTATTCGTATGCTAAACGACACCGCGATCATCACCAACGACGGCCGGATGATTCCCGCAGCGGTGATTCTGACGCGCAAGACTGTCAACAACTCCAGTTGGTATATTGGTTCAGTAACTCAAACTGTTGCTACTGGAATTACGGAATGGATCAGCCGCCAGGTAATGGAAAACGCTGCGGAGGGCATTTGCATAGTTGAAAACAAGCAGTTAATCTATGTTAACCGCCGATTAGAACAGTTGAGCGGTTACACCGCACCTCAGTTATTAAGAATGGGACTAGAGCGTCTGCTCCACCCTGCCGACCGCCGAATTGTCACCCCTATCATCAACGAGCCCGCTCACTATTTGGCACCGGTTCAATATGATGTAAAGATTCAACATCGCAGTGGACAGGAGATTGAATGCGAACTCAGAATTATCCCAATTGAACAACCAACCCGCTATCATCTCCTCTGCTATCTGCGCGATCTTTCAGAACTAAAGCAGGCAAAACAGTTGGGCACCGATTTTGTGGCGATGGTCTCCCATGACCTGCGCACCCCGTTAGCCGCCATTAAAGAGGCATTTTCACTGCTTGCCGAAACCGCCGCCAGCAAACTAGACGAAAAGCAGCGCCGCTATCTCCAAATCGCCCGTGAAGAAATTAACCGGCTCAACTGGATGATCAGCAATCTGATTGAAGTTTCATCCATTGAAGCAGGAAAGATGGTTTTGAATCTAAGGGCGGTCGATTTGCCGCAGTTGCTCAATACCTCACTGGAAAGCCTCTCCCTCCTGCTGACGAAAAAAAATCTGAAGATTGAGCGTCGTATCCGGAGCAAATTACCTCCCGCCGTCGGTGACGCGGACCGCCTGCTTGAAGTGTTTACCAATCTGCTTGACAATGCCATCAAATACTCTCCGGAGTCGGGCACAATTCGGGTGGAAATGGAGATGATTGATCCTGAGGCGCCGATACTTTCCGAACCCGGTATCCTTACCAATACCCCTTATGTCAAAGTAACGATCTCTGACGAAGGACCCGGGATCCCCGCGGAATTTCTTGACCGGATATTCGGCAAATTCGAACGGGTCGAACCATATGGTTCGGGTACCGGACTTGGTTTGGCGATTGTCCGTTCAATCATTGAACTCCATCATGGTAAGGTTTGGGCGCACTCAAAGTTTGGGGAAGGTGCCAATTTCAGTTTCATATTACCCGTGAAAGAGGAGTTATGAGCGAACCGAAGAAAGTCTTGATCGTGGAAGATGAAGCCAACCTGCGGGAATTGGTTAAGGCGCGTCTGGAACAGCACGGTTATCTGGTTGAAACAGTTGCTGACGGCTACAATGCCATTTTTCAGACACGCCGGTTCAAACCGGACCTGATCATCTTGGACTTGATGATTCCAAAAATGGATGGTTATACCGTATGTCGAATGCTGAAATCATCGGCCGACCTCGCCTCAATTCCGGTGATTATGTTTACCGCCCGCACCTCTTCTGAAGATATGCGCCGGGGAATGGATATGGGGGCTGATGCGTATATCACCAAGCCGTTCAACCCGGAAGCCCTCCTGCAGAAAATTAACGAACTACTCTCACCTAAAACCGAAAAACCGGTTGAAGTCAGTACCCCAGCAGAATCTCCCACGACACCACCAGCGGCGGAAAAGGAGCATGAAGTGGAGCGTAAACTTGTTGAGCAACGTAGTAGAGAAGAAGCACAGACAAGGACACAAGATGAGCACAAAAATTCATAAAAGGGGTGGAAGATTATGGTAAAAAACATTGGTTTATCAGTCGAACAACTAATCAAAGGTGCACTGAGGGAAGACATCGGTTCCGGCGATGTCACTACCAAACTCTTGATTTCCGAAAAACAGAAAGCGACTGCCCATATCATTGCTAATGGCACTGGTATCTTGGCGGGAATAAAAATCTGCGGAATGACATTCAAAACTCTGGACCGGCGGATTCAGTTTGAACCATTCTACCGCGACAGCAGCCGGTTTCGCCGCGGGGCAATTTTAGCCCGGGTTGCCGGACCTGCCCGCTCCATCCTTACCGCGGAACGTACTGCACTCAACTTCCTTTGCCATCTATCTGGTATCGCTACGCTCACCGCTAAGTTTGCCTCCCGGATCAAAGGCACCAGAGCCGTTATCCTTGATACCCGAAAAACCACCCCGGGTTGGAGACAGCTGGAAAAGTACGCGGTCCGCTGCGGTGGCGGCAAAAATCACCGGATGGGACTTTACGATATGGTGCTGATTAAAGACAACCACTTGATGCTTACCGGCTCGGTTCAGGAGGCGCTCAACCGAATAAAAGAAACCCGCCTGCCGGTAATGATCGAGGTGAAAACGATTGACCAGTTGCGCGAGGCACTAACGGCTGGTGCCAAGCGGATTATGCTTGACAACATGACCGTGCCCCAATTGCGTCGAGCGGTACAGATCACCGCTGGTCGAGCAAAACTCGAGGCTTCCGGTGGCATCAGTCTGAAAAATGTCCAGCCAATTGCCCGTAGTGGTGTTGATTACATTTCCATCGGAGAATTGACACATTCTGCACCAGCAGCTGACATAAGTCTCGATGTCACCTTAGACTAAACGACGCGAACAAAAAATTTGCCCGGCAGTTGTTTAACCAATCCCTTTACCTCTAGTTGAAAGAGCTTCGTCAGCAAATCTGCTATTGGTATCCCCGTTGATTCACAGATCTCATCGATGTGTATCGGTTCTTCTCTCATCGTCGTTAAAACCAATTTATCACTCTCACTTACCTCTATCACCTGTGTTTTCTTACTTTCACCCACTACCCCGAGACGCTGAAGCAGATCGTCGAATGCGGTTATAATTATTGCTCCTTCCTTAATCAACCGGTTTGTTCCAAAACTTTTTTCATCACCGATTCTTCCGGGAACCGCAAAAACAGATCTCTTCTGCTCCTTCGCCCAGGAACATGTGTTTAAAACACCGGATCTCTCGCCGGCCTCGACTGCCACTACCATCCGGCTTAATGCCGATATTATCCGGTTGCGCTTAGGGAAATTGTTGGGCAGCGGTCCGGTTCCTAAGGGAAACTCGCTCAGTAGTGCACCGCTCTTGATGATCTCCTCACTCAACCGATGGTTTTCTGGTGGATAACAAATATCAATCCCACACCCCAAAACCGCAATCGTTCGGCCTTTTGCCCTTAAAGCCCCCTGATGCGCCCAAGTATCAACACCTCTTGCCAGACCGCTCACCACTGTTACTCCTGCCGCTGCCAGTTCTTTCCCCAATCTTTCTGCCACCTGTGCGCCGTAATGGCTTGGACTCCTTGTCCCCACCACGGCTACCGCCAATTGATCACTATCCGTTATCTCACCTCTGATAAAAAGCACCGGGGGCATATGTGCTACCCCCTGCAGGTTTGCTGGAAAATCTTTATCAAGGTAACTTATTGCCCGCACCCCAAGTCGCTGTGCTTGTTTAATTCTGTCGGCAGTTTCCTCGGACCGGCGATAAGTTAAAATGGCATCTGCCAGTGATTCATCTACTCCCTTTATTTCCACTAACGATTTTCTATCCGCGGCAAAAATTTCGGTAGGAGTGCGAAAAGTTTTTAGCAAGTTTTTCAATCGGAACTCGGTCATCCCGGGAATAGCATAAAGATCAAAAAATAGTTCGCTATCCTTAACCATGGCGCGGAAAAATATCTTTGATTAGTGTCCGCAACTTCTGAATATTGATCGAGTAAAGTGCCGACACCTGTATCGACGGCATCTCAGTATTAATCTTTGCTAACTCACCATCAACCAAGTCAATTTTATTTAACACCAACAACGCAGGTCGTTGCAGTAGCGATGGATCATAAAGTTGTAACTCCTTTTGGAGAGTCGCAAAATCCTCTTGCGGATCATGGCCCGAGGCATCAACCACATACACGATCATCTTTGTCCGCTCAATATGACGGAGAAAACGCAAACCCAATCCTCTGCCTTCATGTGCTCCTTTAATAATTCCAGGCATATCCGCAACGGTAAACCGGAAATCCTGTTCATTGATAACACCCAAATTGGGAGAAAGGGTAGTAAAAGGATAATCTGCCACCTTCGGCTTAGCAGCGGTCAGCACCTTTAGCAGTGTTGACTTACCCGCATTTGGCAAGCCGACTATTCCAATATCTGCAAGGAGCCTTAACACCAACCGCAAAGTGCGTTCTTCCCCTGATTCACCTAGTTCCGCCCTTCGCGGTGCCTGTTCAACTGGCGTAGCGAACCGGGCATTACCCTTGCCACCTTTCCCCCCCCTCGACCCCACCAGTTCCTGTCCTTCCTGCAGAATCTCGCCTAACCTCTCTCCAGTTAGTGCATCAAACACATCCGTCCCCAGAGGTACTAGTAAAATCACATCCGTCCCCTTTTTGCCGTGCCGGTTTTTGCCCATCCCATGCTGCCCCCGTTCTGCTTGGTACCGCCGCTTATAGATATAATCTGCCAGCGTCTGCAGATGACCACTACCCCGAAGAATTACCGAACCACCATCGCCACCATCGCCACCATCCGGACCACCCTTCGGCACATACTTCTCCCGCCGGAATGAAATACAGCCGTTACCACCGTCCCCAGCCTTAACCGAAATTACCGCTTCATCAACAAACCACATCTACCTTCCGAATTTCCGTCTAAGTGCCGCTACCACCGGTTCAGGAGTAAAACAGGAAAGTTCACCACCGGCCCGAGCAACCTCCCGCACCAGCGAGGAACTCAGATAAAAAAATTTTTCTGAGGGTACAAAAAATACCGTCTCCAGTTCACCGGTAAGTTTTCGGTTAGTTAATGCCATCTGAAACTCATAGTCAAAATCCATCACCGCTCGCAACCCCCGGATGACCGCACAAGCACCCATTGTCCGCACAAAACTAACCAGTAATCCGTCAAAACCTTTGACTTTAACGCTGGGTATATCTACGGTTACTAACCTTGTCAGTTCAATCCGCTCCTCCCAAGAAAAAAGCGGATTTTTCTCCTCCCGTTTTGCCACACCGACTATCACCTCATCAAACAGCCTAGTAGCGCGATTAATTACATCCAAATGCCCCAATGTTATCGGGTCAAAACTTCCCGGATAAACTGCTCGCTTCATTTCTGCCTCCTGAAAAAGGTTATCATACTCTCACCATAGGCTTTTTCTTTCATCTTCTCCCAGCCAGCCGGAGTAACCGGCGTATCATCTTTACTATGTTCAATCACTAACCAGCCGGTAATTCTCACAATATTATATCTTGCCACCGCTACTACCGTCCGCTCTGCCAATCCGCGACTGTAAGGAGGGTCAGCAAAGACAATATCAAATTCCTTTTCCTTCAGCCTTGGTAGCACCGCAAATACATTCCCCCGGACTACTTCTACCATATCTAACCCGCGGAGATTCTCCCTTAGATATTTGACAACCCGATCGCTACTCTCCACAAAAACCGCTGCTACCGCACCGCGGGAGATCGCTTCGATTCCCAGTGCACCGCCTCCGGCGAAAAGGTCGAGAACCCTTGCGCATTTAACTGCCTCGCCAAGTACGTTGAATATCGCCTGTCTGGTAATTGCCTTTGTTGGCCTAACACCAGAACACGGATAAACCAGCCGTCTACCGCCACTCACCCGCACATCAGCAATATAGAAAAAAGTCCAGACAAGTCAAACACATAAAAACAATTAACAATCTGTACCTGATAGCAATGACCACGGGGTAGTGACTATGATGCGTGACAGCACCATAACCGCCACATCTACCACAGACCTGACCACCACTCTACCCACTCTCTTAACCAGAGCCGGGCTAAAACCATATCGAGCAACCGTTAAACAAATAAACCTGCTGTCGGTTTTACGTCAGTGGCATAACCTTTTGATATCAAATCTTTTCTCATCGATAAAACTGCACTAAAAGCAACATAGGATACCGTCCCCTATACGGCTCCTCCCCGACCCACCTTATAAAATCTTTTTAGTACTTTAGCGGTTCTTGCGTATAATCAGATGCCAAGCAAAAAAGGTATACCTTTCGGCGCACTTTTAACAAAACAGACTGAACTAGCCTGCTCTTACTTTGTAAGTACCGCCCGCTCGATTATATTTAAATCCTGACCCTCCATCTTAACAAAGTCTCCCTCCGTGTGAAATACCTTCCGGTAACCAGTTAAGCTGATTTACTCCCGCTTTTGCCTCGCCTTCCAATAACCTGGCAACTGGCCTCCCGGTTATGTCATAAGCAGTAATAAAAATGCCGTATTTACCCAAAAACAGAACATCATTATCATTACTTTGGTGTATGGAACATTAATCAACACCATAACCGTGATTATCGGGAGTATAATTGGACTGACAATTCATCCCCATCTGCCCGAACGATTGAAGAATATTACCTTTCAAGCAATCGGCATCTTCACACTGTTTTGGGGCTTCACGATGGCACTGACTACAAAGAAAATCCTGCTGACGATATTTGCGTTCGTCTCAGGTTCAATTATCGGTGAACTACTCTACTTTGAATTTCACCTAAACGATGCCGTAGAACACCTGAAAAGAAAATTAAAAATCGGCAACCCCTGCCTTACTGAAGGGATAGTAACTGCGTTTCTGATCTTCTGTATGGGCTCTATGACTATCCTTGGCTCTATAGAAGAAGGACTGGGGCAACCGCCATCTCTTTATCTGGCAAAATCTATCCTCGATGGCTTTGCTGCCGTTGCCCTGACTGCTGCACTGGGAATTGGCGTAATGTTCTCAGCATTACCCTTGTTTATTTATCAGGCAGGCTTGACTATCTTCGCACGCCTCCTCAGTTCATTCCTTTTGGAAGCCGTGACTAACGAACTGAGCCTGTCGGTGGTTTGATACTAATCGGACTTGGATTAAATCTCATGGAGGTCAAAAAGATCAAGGTATTAATATGCTCCCGGCGCTGGGTATCGCTGTTATCATCGCACTACTTATTCGGCCCTAACCATAATGTCAGTTATTGACTTGTTTGCCATTAAACCTATACTACTTAATTAAATGTCTAAATCCGTTGGTACCCGTTTAAAACCTTTGCTCCGTGAATGGGTGCCGGTTATCGTAGCGGTCCTGCTCATCCGTTCCTTTCTGGTCGAGGCGTTTTTAGTCCCGTCAGGCTCGATGGAGGACACTATCGCCATCGGTGACTTTATGCTGGTAAACAAATTTGTCTATGGCATCAAGATTCCTTTCACTAACCGTACAATTATCAACATATCTGAACCAAAACGGGGAGACATTGTTATCTTCCGATTCCCCCTTGACCCGGATATATCAGTGGATTCGCTTCATCCTAACCGTTACAAACGACTGTTTCCTAAGTGGTTTCCACTTTTGCCGATATTCTGGGATAGTCAGAAACACTTTTTTACCTGGTATGTACCCCGCAATTTTATCAAACGGTGCGTAGCAGTCGCTGGCGATACAGTTGAGGTACGTAATAAAGAATTGTTCGTTAATGGTAAACAGGAAATTGCCCCCTATGCAGTACACAAATTTTATTATACTTTTCCTCCTCCTGTCCAAGTGCAATCAGAATTTCAGCAATTATGGGAAAACGGCAGTTTTTATCGCTCCGAACTCTCTCCTTATGTCCGGGATAACTTCGGTCCGGTAGTTGTACCCCCTGGACACATCTTTGCGATGGGGGACAACCGAGATAACTCAGAGGATTCCCGTTTCTGGGGACCACTGGCGTTAAACCATATCCGCGGAAAACCACTCATCATTTACTTCTCCTCACGCGCGGCGCCAAATATCGCCCGGATAATTATCTCCCCATGGGCAATTAGATTCAACCGTATCGGCAAATTGGTCCGGTAGTTTAAAATGACAAAAAACGGCATCACAGTTACCGTCCCATTTGGTAAAATTCCTGATCACCGTTTCAATATCCAGCCCGAAGAATATACTCAGGAAACTGCCGAGATGTATGTTTCTATGGTCGTAAAAGAAATTAATATCCGTAGCAAGAACTTCCGGGGAATAACATTTTCTACTGTTTTTTTTGCTGGCTGTGCACCATCGCTTTTAACCCTGGACCAAATGTACCGGATCCTTCAAGCACTTTATGACCGGCTTGCTATCATTCCCGAAGAACAGACACTTATGCTCCAACCAAACACAATCGACAACCATAAGGTAAAGGTCCTGAGGGAATCAGGTTTTGATCAGATGACATTAAGGTTTACCGGCGAGCAGGTACCGATTGACGATTTTGCCATACTCAAAGAGGCAGGATTTCACTCGATTGGTTTTGAATTAATCACTGACCCAAAAACCAACTGGCAAAAAACATTCTCCCAATTAATGAGTGTAACACCCGACCACATCTATCTACTTCCGCCACCTAACGATGAAATAACAATCCCTGGCTATAATCAGTTTATTCCTCACCACTTTGCCCGTCCCGGAAAGGAGAATTTGCATTTACAGAATTTTTACCGCAATGCCATAATTGCCGGATTTGGCCTGGCAGCAATTAGCTGCAAAAAAGACAGGATCCAAAAAAACCCAACAAATCTAAAAGAATACCTAGTCAATAAGTAGACCGATGCTTTTTCATAAGTGTATGTTAAATAGAAGCTTATCTAATTTTAGTTTTGATTTTTCTTGACATTTCCAATAAAATAAATAAATTATATCTGTGCAGATGAGGCTTTTAATCTTGACACTGTTAGGTTGGTTCACCGCAACCGGCAGTACTACAGTTATAACAACTGTTGATGATAATAAAGATCTGCGTCCTGTTGCGGTTTATATTCCAAGCCATTTATTCCGTGAAGATGAATACCAGGTAATAATTAAGGTATTAGAACGGGCTGAAATCCCCATTGTTGTCGTTGCCAACGACACCACTGCCGCTCAAGGTATTGATGGTTTGCTTGTTAAACCACAGGCACTTTTAAAAGATATTACCCCGGCAGATTTCTCGGCTATGGTGCTGATCAATGGTCCAGGATTAGTCGCCTACTGGAAGGACACTGTATTATTTAACCGCTGCCAAAACTTTACTGTGAAAGGACGGCTTATTGCCGCAGTGGAACTGGCGCCGCTTATTCTTGCTCGTGCCGGTGTGCTGCAAAACAGATCAGCAACTGTTTTCCCCGATTTTTACTGTATCCGGGTGTTGCGTGAAAACGGTGCTCGGTATCGCTTTAGTAGTGTTGTGCGTGATGGCAACATCATCACTGCAGCCAAGGCAGAAGATACCCATCGTCTTGCCCGTGTTTTAGTACGGATGTTAAAGTAACACTGTAGGATGCGGGCGCTTTTACAAAGAGTGGCAAAAGCGAAAGTAAGGATAGGTGAAAAAGCGATTGCCGAAATTGGACCGGGGTTGGTAGTTTTTCTCGGGGTCGGGAAACAGGATAATGAAGTTATCTGCCAAAAACTGGCAGTTAAGATTGCCCGCCTGCGGATCTGGGATGACGCAAGGGGAAAAATGAACCATTCGCTATTAGAAACCGGTGGTTCGGTTCTCGTTGTCTCGCAGGTGACACTTTACGCTGATACTGATCAAGGACTCAGACCTTCGTTTTCCAGTGCCTGTGAACCGAAACGAGCTGAACAGCTATATGAACACTTTGTAGCGGAGTTGCGTTACCTTGGTATTACGGTCAAGACGGGAAGGTTTGGTGAATATATGGATGTAGAACTGATGAACCGTGGCCCAGTAACGATTTTGATGGAGGAGTAATATGATTCGTAGTATGACCGGTGTTGGCCAGGCCGAAGGCGTCGTCCCCGAAATCGAAACCCGGGTAGCAGTTGACATCCGGTCGGTTAATCATAAATATTTTGAGTTAATTTCAAAGTTGCCGCCGGTGTTAAGTGGCTATGAACGGGAGATACATAACATAGTACGCCGCTGGGTGCGCCGCGGGTATGTACAGTTACAGGTAACATTAGACGAAACCGGTGCCGACGCCTGCATTGAGGTTGACCGAAATGCGGTGGTGAGCTACCTACTTTTGAGCCGAGAGTTGAAGAAAAAATATGCGATAGCCGGGGAAGTGGACATCAACACTCTACTGGGTCTACCCGGAGTTATCACTACCAGAAAGAAGAATGCTAATGGGATCCGAGTTTGGCAGACGAGCAAAAGGGTTATCGTTAAGGCGCTGAAGGAATTGAACCGAATGAAAGAGTCCGAAGGGAGAAACTTGGTAAAGGATCTACGCCGGCGGGTAAGTAAAATTAGGCGGGCGCTGAAGTTAGTTGAGGAACGTATTCCCAAACGATTGGCAGAACGCCGAGAGAGTTTAATCGAACAGTTAAAGCGTATGAATATTCAGGCGAACCCGAAGCGGATCATTGAAGAAGTTGGTTTTATTGCTGAGCGTCTTGATATCCACGAAGAGTGTGTGCGTCTACGGAGTCATTGCAGTATGTTTTTGCGGGCATTGTGCAGCGGCGTCGCTTCTGGAAAAAAACTGGACTTTATCGCCCAGGAGATGTTACGAGAAACTGACACTTTAGCCGCCAAGGCGCGAGATGTGATCATTTCCCGTCGGGCAATCGAAATTAAGGGCGAAATTGAAAAACTGAAGGAACAGGTACGAAATGTGGAATAGGAAACACAAACCGTTTCTCATCGTCGTTTCTTCGCCATCTGGTGCGGGGAAAACGACAATCTGTCGGGAGGTAGTTCGCCGGGATAAAAGAATTCTTTATTCGGTTTCCGTAACTACACGCCCCCCCAGAAGAAGTGAGCAGCCGGGCAGGAGTTATATCTTCGTCACCGACGAAGAATTCCAACAGATGGTGCATAACAATCAACTATTAGAATATGCCCAAGTGTACGGTCATTTTTATGGTACACCGAAAGAACCTATTGAAAGAGCATTCGCCAAAGGAAGAGATGTGATCGCCGACCTAGACATCCAAGGTATGCGTTCCTGTAGAAACTTCCTGCCGGACATGGTGGGCATATTCATTGCCCCCCCCAGTCTTCAAGAACTTAAACACCGATTAGCAAAAAGGGGGACCGAAAGCCGAGAAGAGTTGCGGCAACGACAGGAAGCGCTCACTTCTGAGTTAGCCAGCATTATTGAGTTTGACTATTATATAATAAATGATAAGTTAAGTAAGGCGGTTCGCGCTGTCCTCGGTATTATCCACGCCGAACGATTGCGAACCTGTCGAGGTATTAAAATTTATTAAGGAGGTAAAATGAAATATGTATCTGTTGAACAGTTGTGGCGTGTTTTACCTAACAAGTACTTGGCTTTGAATGTCGCAGCACTTGAGGCACGTCGTTTAATCGACGCAATCAGTCGGGACGAAATTCAACTACCAGGTACCCCTTATGAGTACGCCTTGCGCCGTTTGTTGCGGGAAGAGTTGAAGTTCGTCCCACTGACCGAAGAGGAAATCCTCGCTGCTTCTCAGCCGAAGTCATCTATGGAAGGAAAAAGAAAAGAGACCGAGCCAACCCCTGAACCCGGAAGTAAAAAATCAGCCCGGGTGGGGAAAACTACCCCAAGTAGCCGACGGTTTTAATTCTCGATTCCATCAGTTCACGGGAGCGGCGCCAGGTGACAACAAAAAAACAATTAGAAGTTTTGCTCGGTGTCTGTGGCAGTATTGCTGCATATAAAGCACTGGAGTTGGTGCGCCTATTTCACAAACAGAATTGGCAGGTTACCTCGGTTCTGACCCGCTCTGCAATCAAATTGGTTGGGGTCGATTCGTTCCGCGCTCTTACCGGCAGGGAGGTCGCAGTAAGTCTTTTCCCTAAATCCAGGACCTTTAGCCAAAAGGTAGAGCATGTTGATCTCGCCGGGAAATCGGATCTGATTGTTGTAGCACCCGCCACCGCAAATATCATCGGAAAGTTAGCAAACGGTATTGCCGATGACCTGCTCTCAACGCTTCTTTTGGCAGTTCCTCCAGAAAAGGTGTGCGCCGGTCGAGTAATTTTTGCTCCCGCAATGAACCAGTATATGTGGTTAAACCAAGTTGTTCAGGCGAATGTAAATAAACTGACCACTTTGGGCTATCGAATGGTAATGCCGGCTCCTGGGGAACTTGCTTGTGGCCAAGTCGGCGTCGGCAGAATGGCACCTGTGGAAGACATCCTTACTGCCTGCCGAGTGAGTCTGGATGAAATTCCCAGTCTAAAGGATGTACCGGTTCTCGTTACCACTGGCCGAACCGAAGAACCAATTGATCCGGTGCGCATAATAACCAATCGTGCCAGTGGACTCCTGGGCATAGAAATCACCCGGATACTCCGAGCAGTTGGGGCTACAACAACTTTAATCGCTGGGGCAGTATCGGTCCCACTTCCATCGGATACCGTGCGAGTGCGTACCGCTGAGGAAATGAGCGATGCGGTGATTAAACATCTACCATCGGCAAAAATTTTGATAATGTGCGCAGCAGTTGCTGATTATCAACCCGTCCAGTCCGCTCGAAAGAAACTGCATCAACTGAATCTAACCCTACAATTGAAAAAGACTAATGATATTTTGACCCTTGCTAGTCGCCAAACGCATCGCCCATTATTAATCGGCTTTTCCCATGACGACTCACTGGCAAGGGCAAAAGTTAAACTGCGGGAAAAATATCTTGATTTGATCGTTGCCAACCCAACCGCTACCGCTGGTTCTGATAGAATCAATCCGACACTGATTTTTTCTTCCGGTAAAATACTGACCATGGCCGAAATGAGTAAGTCGGATTTTGCGCTGGTATTGGTAAAAGTTGTCGCCCAATTGTTCTGGGAACGAAATCAAAGATTGAATAACGATGGCAGCGGAACCGGGACGGTTTGATAAAAAACCACCGCAGGCACTGGAAGCAGAAGCCGCGGTACTGGGCGCTATTCTCTTAGACCCAGAAGCGCTGCCGAAAGCGATGCACTTTCTTCGACCGGAACACTTTTATTCGCTTGCCCATCGCCGGGTCTATGAGGCAATCCTGGCGCTGTTTGACCGCAAGGAACCCTATGACATCATCACGGTCACTAATCAGCTCCGGCAGATGAAAGAATTGGATTCTATCGGCGGACAGCCATTTGTTGCCAGCCTCCTGGACACGGTGATAACATCAGCCAACTGTGAAGAACATGCCCGGTTAGTCTTAGAAAAAGCTGTTCAGCGACAATTGATTCAGACTGCAACTGAAATTGTGCAGGAGGCTTATGATGAAGGCCGGTCACCGGAAGAACTGTTGGAACAGGCGGAAAGTAAAATCTTCCAGTTGCGACAGACTGGCGGACGCCGGCAATTCCTGCTGGTGCGGGATCAGCTACTGCCCGAAATGGACCGTATTGAAAAAATGCGCGGGCAGAAACAGTACATTACCGGTGTAGAAACCGGTTATCGGGACCTGGACGCGCTTACCAGTGGATTTCAACCTGGTGATTTTATCATCATCGCGGGCCGTCCTGGAATGGGCAAGACCGCTTTTGCCCTGAATATTGCGGCAAATACTACAACCCGGATAAAAAAAACGATTCCGATCGCCATTTTTAGTTTAGAAATGTCCACCACCAGTTTGATTCAGCGTTTGATCTGTTCGGAGTCGCGTGTTACTCTCAATCAATTGCGCCGTGGGCAACTCAATAATCAGGAATACACCCGGATAGTCACCGCAGTAGGACGACTTTCCGAAGCGCAGCTGTTCATCGATGACTCGAGCTCATTGAATGCACTAGAGGTACGGGCAAGGGCTCGTCGACTGAAAACTGAATACCCTAATTTGGGACTGATTATCATTGACTACCTCCAATTGATGAAACCTCATTATAGCCGGCGCCGAGAATATAACCGTCAGCAGGAGATCACAGAAATATCACAGGCACTTAAAGCGATGGCAAAAGAACTGAATATCCCGGTAATCGCTGTATCTCAACTGTCCCGTGCGCCTGACCATCGCCAAAATAAAAGACCGCAACTTGCTGATCTGCGCGAATCAGGGGCACTTGAACAGGATGCTGATGTTGTACTGCTTTTGTACCGGGATGCAGCCTATCGAACAAAAGAATGGGCAACGTTGGATGAAAACATAAAGCGGGATGCCGAACTTAACATCGCCAAACAACGCAATGGACCTACCGATACAATTCATTTGGTTTTTCTCTATGAATATATGCGCTTTGAAAACACCGAAACCCGTTTCGCCTACGAACCGGAATCAACCGGCACAGAAGACTTCGATATCTAAATGAGAACCACTCATTTCGTTTGTCAAAACTGCGGTTATATGACTCCGCGTTGGCTTGGAAAATGTCCGAATTGTGGAGAATGGAATACCTTGGTGGAAGAAAAAACTCCCGAGAAAAAACAAACCAAAGCGAAACGAACCATTACCGTAACCACCCAAATCTATCGGCTGAACGAAATCTCACTCCAAACAGTTACCCGGCTTAGCACCGGTATCAACGAACTTGACCGAGTGTTAGGCGGAGGTATTGTTCCCGGTTCGCTTTTACTTCTGGGCGGGGAACCAGGCATCGGCAAATCTACCCTCCTGATGCAAGTTTGCATCAGGATTGCCCGGAGAAAAATCCCTGTGTTATATGTTACCGGTGAAGAATCAGGTGAGCAAGTCCGCTTGCGTGCCCAAAGACTGGAAGACATAGCAGAAGAATTTTATCTATTGTGCTCTGTTGACCTTGATGAAATTATTGCGGGAGTAAACCAAACTAAACCCGGACTCCTGGTAATTGACTCCATTCAGACATTAATCAATCCGGAACTGACTAGTGCGCCGGGTAGTATTGCCCAAGTACGTGAATGCACCGGAGAATTACTGAAAATAGCAAAAGCTCATCACCTATCGGTCTTCATTATCGGTCATGTAACAAAATTTGGTGCAATTGCCGGTCCAAAGACCTTAGAGCATATGGTCGACACCGTGCTGTATTTTGAAGGCGAATCCACCCAGAACTATCGCATTGTCCGCACGGTGAAAAATCGCTACGGACCGACGAACGAAATCGGTGTTTTTGAAATGACTGACACCGGGTTGGTGGAGGTCCCAAATCCTTCTGAGCTTTTTCTCGCTGAGCGCCGGCCCGATGTCTCCGGATCTGCAGTAGTGGTAACGCTCGAGGGAACCCGACCACTACTGGTGGAAGTTCAGGCGCTTGCTGCTCCAACACCTTTCCCTCTCCCCCAGCGTGTCACTACTGGTTTTGACCTGCGACGTTTGACATTGCTTCTAGGTATTTTGGAACGCCGGGCGGGTATCCGCGTAGGCAACCGGGATATCTTTCTCAATGTCGCCGGAGGATTAAAACTGACTGAACCGGCAGTTGACCTGGGCGTTATCTGTACATTATCTTCAGCACTAGTTAATGTACCGTTACCCAAGGACATCGTCCTCATCGGCGAAGTTGGTCTGGCGGGAGAAATTAGATCAGTAGCGCGCATCGCCGCAAGGCTCAATGAAGCACGTCGTCTGGGGTTCAGAAAAGCACTGTTACCCGTTCTCAGCAGTCAGCCGAAGATCAGTGGATTAACTGCCGTACCGGTAGACTCGGTCAATGCGGCGCTTGCGTTTCTTAAACTCAAAAAATGATCATTATTATTACGAGGAGGATTTTATGTTCTTTTGGAAAAAACCCAAAACCTTTATCATCGATTTGGATACCCTGTCGGATCCGCGCATCATCAAGTTTCTCCAACTCGGCATCTTACAGGGAAAACTACTGCTTCCGCAACCGGAAAGCAGAGGTGAAGAAACTGACTATGCCATTCAGCGCGCAAAGGAACATATTGAGCAACTAAATAAGATCAACGGACTCGAGCTAAAAATCATCCCAGATATTCTAACTAACCAGGACTTATTAAACATCGCACGCAAACACCGCGCAACCATCATTACCATCAAGCCTGAACTAAAAACCTCAGCCAACGGCTTAGTAGTCGTTACCACAACAGAACTTTTTGAACTGTTTCGTCCCTCCTATCTACCCGGTACCGTCATCAAGGTGAAAGTTACCAAAAAAGGCAAAGAACGTAACGAGGGAATTGGCTATCTTGAAGGTGGTATAAAGGTGGTGGTAGAAAACGCCGGCAACGCCGTGGGCCAGGAACTAGAGGCAGTGGTCCAAGGTGCGATCAATACCGACGTAGGACAGGTGGTTTTTGCTAAACCCCGGTTTAGTGAGCTGCAATGATCATGTTTTGTTACCGGAAGGCACAACTTTTGCGTGGATACGATATAATCAGTAATTTGACACTCCTCGAATATGCCTAAGATCCAACTGAATTGCGAAAATGATTAACCTGGGAAAATTTGTCCAGCATAAATTAGCACTGGACATTGCTGAAAATGTAACTGCGGCTGAAATCTTTCGCCGTGTCGCCCACCATCTGGCCGCTGCCAGTATGGTGGCCAACGAAGAGGCGTTAGTAAAAGAGCTAACCGAACGGGAACAACTTGGTTCAACCGGTATCGGTTATGGCATCGCAATACCCCATGTGATTAGTAATAATGTTCAGCAGCCATTCGCCATCGTCGTCCGACTAAAACAACCGATTAACTGGAACTCGGTTGACAATGAACCAGTGCGTCTTTTGATCTTTCTTTTTGCCTCAGAAAAAGATCACAATCTCTACCTCAACATGCTTGCCGAGATTGCCCGGGCTTTAAATACCCCGCAACTACGCAACGCGGCAATCAAAGCCACCAGTGCTGCTACCGTATCAACGCTCATTGCCCGCCCACCTCATCTGGGATTTTTACGCCGTAACCGTCGCCTGTTCTTTTTCTTCGCATTGGTGGCATTGATAGCTGGAATTGCTCGACTGGTTTTACCAATGATTCGCCTCCCCGTGGGTAGCGTCTATCATGAACTTGGCTACCTCCACTTCAATGAACAACCATGGCTCTTCCGCCAGCAACTCACCATCACACTGTTTTTAGCGATGGTTCTGGGGACACTCCTCTTCTGGCGCTTCCGGGTGGCGATTGCTGCTGTGGCACTGGGAATTCTCCTGATCACGGGTGTTATGGATTTAGAACATACCGTCAAATTTATGTCGATTCCTACCATACTTTTCATTATGGCGATGATGGTTATCGTTCGTTGGCTACAGAACATCGGGGTTTTTCGTTTTGTGGTCGTCAGAGCAGTAGATAAGGTTAAAGGCATCCCGTGGCTACTGCTTTTACTGCTGATGGGTTTTTCGGTTATACTGGGTGGTTTTGCCGACGAGGTATCCGCCATCCTCGTCACTTTCGGTCTTGCCCTTGAGGTCTCCCGCCGTACAAAAGCACCCCTCGTACCTTTCCTCTTGTCACTGGTTTTTGCTACTAATGTTGGCAGTGCTATAACTTTGATTGGCAACCCGATTGGTGTTTACATCGCCTTCGCCGGCGGATTGTCATTTGAAGACTTCCTGCGTTGGGCAACACCAATTTCAATTTTTACCGCAATAGTTGTTGCAGGCCTATGTTTGCTCTTTTATCGACGGCATTTTTGGGGTATCCGTTATGCTCTTGATACCCGGGAATTGGGTGAGGCAACCGGAACTATTGACCGGGCAAAACTCCGCACCGGTATTATTACCTTTATTGTCACTGTCGCCCTCATTGCTCTACACCGTCGTATTGAAGTCTTGTTTAACTTAGCAGATGGCACCGCGCTGGTAGCAAGCGCACTGGCAGTAACCGGTTTTATTGTTTTTTACGAACAGGAAAAAGGGCGGGTGCTGGTGGAGAGGGGTATTGACTGGTGGACACTGCTCTTCTTTATGTTTCTTTTCGCCAACGCTGCGTGTCTGGAGTATACCGGAGTCACAACCAAACTGGGGTATCTCTTACATCGTCTGGCAGCCAGCACTGCCGGTAACACCGGGACCATTACCGTGCCTGCCACCTTAATTTTTCTCTGGTTATCTGGAATTCTTTCCGGCTTTGTAGATAATCTACCGATCGTTGCCGCCCTCGCGCCAGTCGTAAAGGATTTAATTCGCATCGGCATACCCCACTCTTCCATCCTCTGGTGGGCTTTGCTTTTAGGTGGGTGTTTCGGCGGCAACCTGACGGTCATCGGCTCGACTGCCAATTTAGTAGCGGTGGGTGCATTTGAACGGGCAAGCGGACGGCACATTAGATTTCGGGAATGGCTTCCATTAGGAATTGCCGTAACCGTCGTTGCCCTCACGCTTGCCACGTTTGCTCTATTTTTTCAGATCAAACTTGCCCCATAAAAAAGGAGTATTATGTTTGAACGAATTCTTTATATTATCAGCGAAAAACAGGAAGAGAAACATCAGGTATTGACACTTGTTCAAAAGCAACAGAGCACGGTATTAATCACCGCGATCAACCCGGTTGCTAATTGCCCACCATCCCGGACGGAAGGCACAACCCGTCAAGTAGTACGCATTGAGAATTATGAACGGCGCTGCTGGCAAAATATCTATCGACTGGAAGAGGAATTCAAACAGGCAGGCGTCAAGGCTTCGGTAGTTGCCCAGCTCAGCACCATTGACAATATCCAATTTCTTGCCAGTACCACCCACTGCGATCTGGTTATTTTGCCCATAAGTATACTTGCCGACCATGACTATCAGTTACCGGAAGAACTATTGCCTAACCTGCCCTGTCCCCTGCTTTTAATGCCCAACGGTTAAATGACAAAACTTTCTCAATACCTTCGTCAGGAACTGGTTTGGGATATCAATGAGATTGAATCACAAGACGCGCTCTTTACTCTGGTTGCCGAAAAACTACGGAATTATGGTATCGATTCAACCGAACTAATTATCCTTCTCAATAAACGGGAAAAAGCCGGTACTACGGGTGTCGGCAATGGTATCGCCCTACCCCATGCACTGCTTGCCACTCCGCTCACCACGCCTCTGGTGGTATTTGTACGGATACGTAAAGGCGTTGACTGGCGAGCGGTCGACGGTGAACCGGTAAAACTGGTTTGCCTGATTGTCGCCAGTGAGCAACAACGGTCCGACTATCTCTTCCTCCTCGCTGAAATTGCACGTTTGCTTCATCAGCCCCATCGTCGGCAGCAATTGCTCTCTGCCAGTAACACCACCGTTCTCTATCACCACCTTGTCCACGAAACATCCCCTAACTTTCTCCGCAGTTATAGCTCACTTATACTGCTTTTACTTGCCGTCTTTACCACCTATTTGCTGGGTAGATTAATTTTCCCTGCGCTCCAACTGCCCGCCACCGGCATCTACGAAAAGTTAGGCTACATTAGATTCAACCACGAACCCTATCTCACCCATCAGGCATTCACCACCGCGATCTTCTTAGGAATGATTCTGGGCACAATTTTTTTTTGGCGCTACCGCGTTGCCCTAGCGGCTGTCAGCATTGCCATTTTACTGTTTTCAAATGTAATGGATATCGAACTGGCGGTTGAGTATATGTCAGTCCCGACCGTGATTTTTATTATGGCAATGATGGCGCTGATCAAATGGCTAGAGAATATTGGCCTATTCCGGGTGATTGTTACCGCTGTTGCCCGACGCACTGGCAACTCCCCGGGATTACTGCTGGTCGTCTTAATGCTTTTCTCAATTTTCCTATCAGGATTTGCCGGCGAGGTGTCTGGAATACTTGTTACCTTCGGTCTGGCAACCGAAGTTGCCCGCCGCGCTAAAGCCTCTCCGCTCCCTTATTTGCTGGCGCTGGTTTTTGCCACCAATGTCGGCAGTGCCTTAACTCTGGTCGGTAACCCGATTGGCGTCTACATCGCCTTCGCCGGTAATCTGACTTTTGAAGATTTTTTACGCTGGGCAACACCGATTTCGGTTATTGCTGGCGTCATCGCCATAGTTCTATGCCTCCTGCTCTTTCGAAAGCAGTTGCATATTCAATCCATCTCGTCTATTTCGCCAACAGGTGAAATCAAACGAGGTGAACTACGGTTAGGCGCAGCGGTTTTTGTCGCAGTAATTCTCACCATTGTCCTCCATGCCCGACTCGAGCAGTGGCTAGGTTTAACTGAAGGCACAATGCTCATTACCGCACCGGTTGTCGCCCTTGCCTTCGTTATCTTCAGCGAACAGGAACGGGGCAAACAGTTAATTGAAAGGGGTATTGACTGGTGGACAATTCTCTTCTTTATGTTCCTCTTCGCCAACGCTGCCTGTCTGGAACATGCCGGCGTTACTACCAAACTGGGTTATCTTCTACTTCAGGTGGCAAACCAACTGCCATTCACCCACTGGCTTGGACCAGCCGGCTTGACCGGTTCCAGCCTAATACTTTTACTCTGGTTCTCCGGTATCGCCTCCGGTTTTGTTGACAATATGCCCATCGTTGCTGCCCTGGTACCCATCGTCAAAACGCTTGTTCAGATTGGCCTACCTCACAGTTCTATTCTCTGGTGGAGTCTCTTAATCGGTGGGTGTTATGGAGGCAATCTGACGATGATCGGCTCGAGCGCTAATCTGGTGGCAATTGGTGCTTATGAAAAAACCTCCGGCCAATCAATTACCTTCCGTCAGTGGATTGGGAAGGGCGCTCTCGTTACCTTCGTAACCCTGATTATTGCCACATTGTTGCTTTTGGTTCAACTGCCCTTCGCTCCCTGATGGTAAAAAGAAAAATCCCTTCCCGGCAAACGAACAGTTTCAAAAACCGGCTCTTTACTTACCTGCCCGTTCTCTTGACCCTTTGTATCAGAATCTGGTTTATCCAGAGTATGCAATATCATCCTTTATCTACAATCTCCCCCCAGATCGTTGACGCCTGGGCTTACCACCGCTGGGCACTGGAGATAATCCAGGGCAACTTTTTGGGTTCAGATGTCTTCTTCCTGATACCGCTTTATCCCTACCTTTTGGCGCTTTTTTATACCCTCTTCGGAACTAACATCCTGCCCGTCCAGATATTTCAAGCCCTACTTGCTACCCTCTCCTGTGTCTTATTGATGAAAATTACTTATAAACTTTTTAACCGAACAGTTGCACTTATTGCCGGTGGCCTCTTTGCTTTCACCGGCGTTTTAGTATTTTACTCCTTCACCCTGCTTTATGTAGAACTGACCATCTTCTTAAACCTGTTGACCGTCTACCTTTTACTCTTTTCTACCGGACAGTGGTGGCAATACATCTTGGCTGGCATCTCCTACGGACTGCTGGTTATCTGCCGCCCGGAAATGCTTATTCTTTTACCCCTCCTGATCCTCTGGCAACTAAAACTTCGGAGGGGAAATTGGCTACCACTCAGTAACTTCATTTTAACAACCGCGCTGGTCATTGCTGTTATTCCGATGCGCAACTATCTTGTCGCCCGCGATCCAGTCATATTTACTGCCCACGCTGGCATCAACTTCTATTTCGGCAACAATCCCTCGGCAGACGGCACCTGGCAACCCTCAAAAGAACTTGACCCCGGCTTCGGCTTCTCCCACGAACGACTAAAAAGGGTGGCAAAATTTATTAACGGCGAAGAACTCACTTGGTCCCAGGCATCTTTTTACTGGCTGAAACAGGGCATAAATTTCATATTTAAACATCCATTTCAGTACTTAAAGCTTCTCGCGCGCAAACTACTACTTTTTTTTGCCAATTATGAAATTCCCAACAACTACTACCTTGAAATCATCCTGCCGTTCTCCCTGCCATTAAAAATTGCCTTTATTAACTTCGGCATCAGCCTTGCCCTAGCGCTTATCGGGATAATTCTCTCCTGGCAAAACCGTACCAGGTTGTTTCCGCTTTATATATTCATCGCCGGCTATCTCTCCTCCTCACTCCTATTCTATGTCCTTTCCCGACTCCGAGCACCGGTTCTACCATTTCTCCTCATCTTCGCCGGCTACTCCATTGAACAACTCTACCGTCTCTTCTCCCAGCGACGGTTAAAAAATCTCGCCCTGCTCCTGACCGCTACACTCCTAATTTACCTTGCCATCAACCTGATTCCAGTAAATCGGCGCACCTACACTGCTCAAGCCTGGACCCAACTTGGCAACCTCTACATAGAGAATAAAAAAGCCCTACCGGCAATAACCGCCTTCCAGACTGCGCTACAATTCGACCCACACAACTACTCTGCCCGCTATAGTCTGATTGAAACCTACGCAGGAATGCGCCACACCGCAGAAGCAGAACAGGAGTTTAAAAAATTCCTCGCTACCGCTCCAGACCTACCATCAGTCCGTGCCCTCACCTATCTTGCCGCTGCCCGGATCGCCATCGCCCGGCGCGACTTCTCTTTCGCCCTGAACTACTATCAACTCGCCCGGCAACTTGATCCCACTAATCCCGAAATCGATTATCTCATCGGCTTGGTATATATCAGCCTGAACGACCTTGCCACCGCTGAACAATATCTCAACCTTGCACTGAAACTTGATCCAAATCACGACGGTGCACGCACCGCCCTTACCGCGATACAGCGCCGGCGCTAAAACCACTGCGGCGAAAAGGAGGATGACCGGCCTCCTACTGACCAACGTTTTCACCGTTACTAACATAGCATCAGAAAGCATCATCTTTACCCCCGTTATAACCCAAAACCAAACTACAACTACCAGCAATCGCGCAACACCGGAGGTTACCCAAATCAACAGCCTCCATTCAAACAAACCACAGACCACGACCACCGCCCTAAAAGCAACCCACTACAAAATGCCTGCCAACAGAATTACTGCCACCGTCCTGGATACTGGGGAGGGGGCAGAAAATAGCCGGCTACAAATTTTAAACATATTGATATTTATAAATTTACCTCAAAGCAAAAAATACCGTGTTAACATTGTGTCATTTTCAGGGTCTTACTATATATCTACTGCCCTTTCTCATCGCACTGGTGCTGAAAAATAAACCACCGCTCCCCGGCAGTACTGTGTCTGCCTTCACTGACAATGGAAAGAGCCATGTCTTAAATTCTTGACTTATCCTTTGCCATTGCTATAAACAAACAGTGGCGCCAATATTACCGGACAATCACTGGCACCTGCCCGCACCACCCTCCGAGAAAATCCATCAACTGGCAAAAACTGCTGGATTACCGGTTCTGCTTGCCTCCCTGCTTTCCCACCGTGGTTGCACCACGCCACAGATGTGTTACGAATTTCTAAACCCTGTACCAGCTCAACTGCACCGCCCGGAACATCTGCCCGACATCAACTTAGCAACCGAACGCATCATCTCTGCCATCAAAAACAGAGAACCGATGCTGGTCTACGGTGATTATGATGTCGATGGTGTCTGTGGCACTGCTATTCTTATCTCGGTACTAAAATCTCTCGGCGCTAAAGTTTATTATTATCTACCTCACCGCCACACCGAAGGCTACGGTGTTTCGCCCAAGGGAATTGAGTTTGCATTTAAGCACGGCATCCGCCTGCTGATCACCAATGACTGTGGTTCCAATGACATCGAGACCCTGACTACCGCTCAAAATGCCGGTATTGACATTATTGTTACAGACCATCACGAACCAGGTCACATACCACCGCCCGCACTCGCCTTCATTAATCCTAAACGAACCGATTCTAACTACCCGTTTCGGGAGCTAGCTGGTGCTGGAGTCGCATTCAAACTCGCCTGGCAGTTACTTGCCACATTCAATCGAACAAAAGAGGAATTAATTTCCCTGTTGGATTTAGTTGGGCTGGCGACAATTGCTGATGTGGTACCGCTTATCGGTGAAAATCGTATTATCGCCCGGCTCGGACTAAACGCTCTTGGCAGAACTAAACGCCCCGGATTAAAGGAACTCTTCTCGGTCAGCCGTTTAAAACCATCCCTGCTTTCCGCTCGGAACATCGCCTTTATTATTGCCCCGCGCCTCAATGCTGCGGGTCGTGTTGGCCATGCCCGGATTGCCCTAGAACTGCTACTAACCGAAGATCAAAACCGCGCCCAGCTACTTGCCGAAGAACTGGAGCAACTCAATCGTTCCCGTCAACAGATAGAAGATAACATTTTAAGCAGTGCCCGCCGATTAATTGAACGCGACGAGAAAGATAAAGAACGGGTAATCATCCTCGCTGAACAGGGCTGGAATGAAGGGATAATCGGCATTGTCGCCGCCCGTCTGGTGGAAGAATTCTGGCGTCCTTGTGTATTGATATCGCTGAAAGAAAATATAGGTAAGGGCTCAGCACGCTCGGTCACTGGCTTTAACCTATACGAGGCGTTGAGCATAACAAAACAACACCTAATCAACTTCGGCGGGCATCGGTATGCCGCTGGCTTACAGATTTTACCAACAGAAATCATCCGATTTGAACAGGCAATCAAAAACTTTGCCGCCACTTTACCTGAGGAAATCTTCAAACCCAGTCTCCATATCGAAGCGGTTGTCGGACTGGAGGAGCTCACTCCGGAAATAATTGACTACCTTACCCGCTTAGAACCATTTGGCCCAGATAACCCGGAACCGGTCTTTGCTTCAACTGGACTGGAGGTAGTCGGTTACCCGCGTCGAGTCGGACGGACACAGGAACACCTGAAATTCAAAGTGCGCGGGGGTGCTGCAATTCTCTCCGCCATCGCTTGGCAACGGAGTAACCAAATCCTCAACCTGCCCATCGGAAAACCAGGTAACCTTGACATCTGTTATACCATCGCTTCCGACAATTTCAATGGTAAAAAACAAATCCAACTAAATATCATTGACCTGAAAACCACTGCTGACTGATTACACCGGATGGTAATTGATTTACCAGCGATAATGGGCGAACGCCCGGTTAGCCTCCGCCATCTTGTGCGTATCCTCTTTCTTTTTAAACGCACCACCCTGTTTCTTGCTGGCGTCAACCAACTCATTTGCCATTCGCTCAACCATCGTATATTCACTCCGGTCCCGTGCTGCATCGATCAGCCACTTAATCGCCAGCGTATCCCGGCGTGCCGGCGGCACCTCCATCGGAATCTGATAGGTTGCGCCGCCAACTCGTCTGGGTCGAACCTCTAAAACCGGTTTAACATTATTAATTGCTTTTTGGAAAATAGTATAACCATCCTCGCCGCCTCTTTTTCCAGCCAACTTCAGTGCCTCATAGAAAATCCGCTGGGCAACCGTCTTTTTGCCCGCCCACATCAATTTATTGATGAACTTCGCTACCAAAACTGAATTATACCGCGGGTCCGGTGCTACTTTGTGAACTCGGAATTTACCTCTCCTTGCCATATTCGCTCCTTGCACTCATCCTGCTGACTGCTTCGGTCGTTTGACGCCGTACTGACTTCTCGCCTGCCTTCTGTTCTCCACCCCACTACAGTCATAAACGCCCCGCACCACATGATACCGCACCCCTGGCAAATCCTTAACCCGGCCACCTCGCACTAAGACGATTGAATGCTCCTGTAAATTATGCCCCTCTCCAGGGATATAGGCGGTTACCTCATAACCCGAGGCCAATCGTACCTTGCAAACCTTACGCAGCGCAGAATTCGGTTTCTTAGGGGTAGTGGTATAGACTCGGGTACACACCCCGCGTTTCTGCGGATTACCCATCAAGGCTGGGCTTTTCGAGCTCACCCGCACCTTTTTACGCCGTTTTCGTACCAACTGATTAATTGTAGGCATAACTACTCCTTAATATTTTAACACAGACTTTGGCTTTGACAACCATTACATCTCCTTAATATTGAACAATCCTATCCTCCATTAAGCTGCCTCCTGTTCCTTTTCATTTTCGGTATCGCTTAAGAGTCTAATCCGCGAAAAATCACGAAAGCCTGTCCCGGCTGGAATTAGCCTGCCGACGATCACATTCTCCTTCAAACCCCGCAACTTATCCTCACGGCCCTGAATTGCCGCCTCAGACAACACTCTGGTCGTCTCCTGGAAAGATGCCGCAGATAGAAAACTCTCTGTCAATAACGCCGCCCGAGTAATACCAAGTAAGATTGGCTGATAACTGGCAGGTCTCAATCCCTCTGCCAGCAACCGCTCATTCTCATCCAGCACCCGTCGCCGTTCCACGACCTCCCCTTCAATAAAGCTGGAATCACCCGAATCCTCAATCCGAACCTTTCTTAACATCTGGCGGACAATGATTGAAATGTGCTTATCGTTGATCTTAACCTTTTGCAGCCGATAAACTGCCTGAATCTGGTTTGTCAAAAACTCCTGAACCGCTAACCACCCTTTAACCTTCAGGACATCATGGGGATCAACCGACCCTTCACACAACTTATCTCCGGCCTTAACCCGATTTCCTGTCTGGACCAGGAGATACTTACCGTACGGGATCTCATATTCCTTCACCGCCTCTCCTTCGGATATCACCTTCACCACTCTTTTCCCTTCCTTGGGTTCCCCCACTTCTACCGTACCATCGATTTCGGAAATAACCGCAGGTGACTTTACTCGCTTCGCCTCAAATAGTTCGGCTACCTTCGGCAGACCACCGGTGATATCCCGGGTTCTCGCCATCTCCCGTAAAAGCCTTGCCAACACATCCCCAGGCATAACCTTATCATCATCCTCCACCATTAAATATGCCCCAACTGGTAAAGAATGGGTTTCAATAACCCTTCCCTTTTCATTGACAATTTCCAGCATCGGATGCAACTTCCGTGCTCGGTCCTCGACGATTATCCGCTGCATCCGCTCGGTTTGTTCATCAATATCCTCCCGTAAAGTCCTTCCTACCTCGATATCCTTGAACCTAACAACCCCTTGTCTCTGAGCCAGCAGGGAAATTGAATAAGGCTCCCATTCAAACAAGACATCGCCTTCTTTAACTTCCTGACCGTCGTTCACCCGGATCAACGCTCCAGCAGGTACGGTAAAAGGCATTGCCCGCTCTGGTGCGGTAAGCAGTATTTTCCCCTGGGAAAGCGTCGTCAGTTCACCATCGCTTCGCTGACAGACATTTAGACTTTCAAACTTGATCTTTCCCGCAAACCTCGCCGTTGCCTTCGTCTGTTCTGCCACGCGTGCCGCCACACCACCAACATGAAAAGTTTTCAGCGTCAACTGCGTCCCCGGCTCACCGATTGATTGTGCCGCTATTATGCCGACCGCCTCCCCGATCTCCACCACCCGACCTGTTGCCATATTTCTCCCGTAACACTTCACGCACAAACCGTTTCTTGCTTCGCAGGTCAAAACCGATCGCACCTTGACCATTTCAATACCACAACTCTCAATCTCCTCCGCCGCATCATCGGCAATTTCCTCCCCCGCATGCACGATTACCTCATTGGTTACCGGATTAACAATATCATCAAGGGCAAACCGTCCCACAATCCGTTCACTCAGCGGCTCAATGATATCCCCCCCCTCGCGTAATGCCGTTATCTCCTGGCCCACGATAGTTTTACAATCCTCGATGGTAATTACTACATCCTGAGCTACATCTACCAAACGCCGGGTAAGATAACCTGCTTCAGCGGTTTTCAGCGCGGTATCGGTAAGTCCCTTCCGTGCGCCGTGGGTGGAAATAAAATACTCCCAGACCGAAAGCCCCTCGCGGAAGGAACTTTTGATCGGAGTCTCAATTACCTCCTCGCCAACTGTCCGCCGCTGCGGCTTTGCCATTAACCCCCTCATTCCGCCCAACTGCGCGGCCTGAGTACGGGAACCGCGGGCACCGGAGTCAATCAACATAAAAACGGGATTGAAACCATTTTGATCCGCCCGTATGCGCTCCATCAGTGCCTCCTCTACCTCCGCGGTGGCAAGCGTCCATGTGTTAACAATCTTATTATACTTCTCGGACTCGGTCATCAGTCCCCGATCATAAGCCTTCTGTACGCGGCGCACCTCCTCCTCGCTACGCTCCAAAATCTGCCCCTTTTCCTCGGGAACAATGATATCATCCATTCCAATGGATAACCCGGATAAAGTTGCCATTTCAAATCCCAAGTCTTTCAAATCGTCAAGTAATTTCACGGTTACATCCAACCCCAAACTACGGGCACACCGGTCAATCAACCCAACCAGTTTATCCTTAGGAACCACCTCGTTCACAAACCGAAGGCTATCTGGCAAGACCTCGTTTAAAATTACCCTACCCACTGTTGTCAGGATCTTCTCCCCCTGATATTTAAAACCAACCCAGTCGTGCACATCTAATTCCCGCAGATCAAAAGCCGAACGCACAGCATGAAAGTCATCAAAATACGCCACCGGTTTCACTTCACCCGGTTTGGTCTTGGAAATATAATATATTCCCGCCACGATATCCTGCGAAGGCACCATTAGCGGTTTACCGTGGGCTGGCGACAGAATGTTATGCGGTGCAAGCATCAGAACTTCCGCCTCTAGAATTCCCTCCGGGGTCACTGGGATGTGAACCGACATCGTATCTCCGTCAAAGTCCGCGTTAAACGGGGGACAGACCAGCGGATGAATACCGATCGCCCGGTGCTCAGAAAGCACCGGATAAAATGCCTCAATAGAAACCCGGTGCAACGTAGGAGCGCGATTCAACAAAACCGGATGCTCCCTCGTTACCTCCTCCAATACCTCCCACACCTCCGGCGCCTCTTGACGATACATACTTTTGGCACCCCGTTCGCTGTCTGCCAATTTCCGCTCCTCCAGACGGCGCAGAATCATCGGCCCGAACAATTCCAGTGCCATTTCCTTGGGGAGACTGCACTGATATAACTTCAAGGTCGGATCAACGACAATCGCCGACCTGCCGGAATAATCAACCCGTTTTCCTAACAGATTCCTCCTGAATCTTCCCTGCTTTCCCCTTAGCGCCTCACACAATGACTTCAACGGCCGATTACCCTTCCCCTTCACAGGTCTTGGCCTTGATTCATTTAAAAAAAGTGCATCAACCGCATCCTGCAGCATACGCTTTTCATTCTTCAAAATTATCTCCGGTGTCCGGATGGACATCAAATGCTTAAGACGATTATTGCGGACGATCACCCGTTTGTAAAGGTCATTCAAATCTGAGGTCGCGTACCGTCCTCCTTCCAAAGGAACCAGCGGTCGTAAATCCGGTGGTATCACCGGCAGCACATCTAAAATCATCCACTCCGGCTTTGCTCCGGAACTCCGGAATGCCTCAACCACCCTCAACCTTCGAAGCAAACTAAATCGGCGTGAACTTTCGTGTTTAATCCTCGCCCGAAGATCTGCTGCCAGGTCATCCAGTTCAATACTGGCTAACAATTGCTTTAATGCCCCAGCGCCGGTCGCCGCTTCAAAACCGGGAAACCGACTTTGGACCTCTTGATACGCCTCCTCTCCAATCAAATCCAGCCGTTTATATGGTGAGCCGGCAGATTCCCAAACCACATAGGCCTCATAATTCAGCACGGTCTCTACCTCATTGACAGTCATATCCAGCATCAATCCAATCTTTGACGGCGGTACCTGATAAAAAAGTGTGTGGGCTACGGGAACCGCCAATTCAATATGCCCCATCCGCTGCCGGCGCACAGCCGCACTGGTAACTTCAACCCCGCACCGGTCGCAGACAATACCCTTATATCTCACCTTCTTGTACTTACCGCAATTACACTCGTGATCTTTGACTGGACCAAAAATCCGTTCACAGAACAAACCATCCTTCTCCGGCTTCTGGGTCCGATAATTAATTGTCTCTGGCTTTATAACCTCGCCACTTGACCAACTCCGAATTGTCTCTGGTGAAGCAATTCTCAAGCGGAGTGAGTCAAAATCATAGACAAAATCCCTTTCACTGCTCATTCATCGATCTCCTCACATTTTCAAAAATTACCAAGAAATTTAGAGCCCTAATTACCAACCTCATCCGCTCTCCGTTTTTCCCTCTCGGATATCAACTCCAATCCCAGTCCCTGCAGTTCTTTAACTAACACCGCGAATGACGCTGGCGCCTTCGGCCGCGGCGGATTCTTTCCTCTCACCAGTGCCTCATAAAGTGCGCTTCGCCCCTCAACATCGTCCGATTTAATCGTCAGCATCTCCTGCAAAGCGTGTGCTGCACCGTAAGCCTCAAGTGCCCACACCTCCATTTCACCAAACCGCTGCCCGCCAAACTGTGCCTTACCACCCAGTGGCTGTTGAGTAATCAACGAATACTTACCGGTAGAACGGGCATGGATTTTATCATCGACCATATGAGTTAACTTCATCATATACATTATTCCTAAAGTAACCTTGCCCTTAAATGGCTCACCGGTCCGGCCATCATATAACACCACCTTTCCGTCAGAAGGTAGACCGGCACGGCGCAGTTCTTCCTTAATTTCTTCCGGTGAGGCACTCTCAAAAACCGGACACACCGCTTGGTAACCCAAAACCCTTGCTGCCCAGCCGAGATGTGCCTCCAGCACCTGACCTAAATTCATTCGCGATGGCACACCAAGAGGGTTCAAAACCATATCGACCTGGAGACCGCGCATCTCCTTAATGGTGTTACTCGCCTCACCGTTCGGAGCAACAGCAATGAAAGGCATGTCCTCAGTAGGTAGAATTTTAGACACAACCCCCTTATTTCCGTGTCTGCCTGCCAATTTGTCTCCTACTGACAATCTTCGTTTCTGAGCGATAAAAATCCTCACCCATTGCAGCACACCGTGGGGTAGCTCGTCTCCTCTGATTGCTCGTTCTTCTCCCGCCTTTCTCCCTTCTTGTGCCTGGACCAACGCTGATTCATACTCCTGCATAATCTCCTTTATTCTTTCCTGCAATCTTGGGTTAGAGACCAGTTGCTCAAAATTGGCTACGCTACTAAAAGCCTCCGAATTAAGAAATTCTTCATCCATCACCAGCCCGGCTTTGTGCACAACCTTACCCTTTGTCGTTCGCGCATTGGCCGCCGCCTTATGTCCCCTGAGCACCGCTTTCAACTTCTCGTCCCTCCGCTGCTGTAAGAACTCTTTCTTCAGCTCGTATCGTCTTTGGGCTTCCGCTACACGCTCTTTTTCTAAATACCGTGAAATCTGATCATTTAACTTCCGGGACAAAATCTTTCGGTCAATGACCGTTCCGTAGACTCCGGGCTCAACTCGCAGTGAACTGTCTTTAACATTTGCCGCTTTTTCGCCAAAAATTGCTCGTAACAGTCGTTCTTCTGGGGTATACTCCGTTTCTCCTTTCGGAGTAATTCTGCCGACAAGAATATCTCTCGGTCCTACTTCGGCTCCTAAACGCACAATTCCTAACTCATCAAGGTTTCTCAATTCATCCTCGGTGGCGCCAGGTATATCTCGAGTAATTTGCTCCGGACCTAACCGCGTCTCCCGTGCCTGAATCTCAAACTCTAAAATTTGAATAGATGTAAAGGCATCCTCTTTAAATAGATCTTCCGAGACAATAATCGCGTCTTCATAATTATACCCACGCCAAGGAACAAAAGCCACTAACACATTTCTTCCCAGCGCCAGTTGTCCTTTGTCAGTAGCCGGACCATCGGCGAGTAAATCACCTTTTTTTACCGTATCACCTACCCGCACCACCGGTCGCTGCGTCAAACAGGTGTACTGATTAGACTTCCGATACTTCATCAGCCGGTGCTCGATCAAACCTTTTTCGGTGCGAACCACCACTCTGCGGGCATCTACTTTGGTAACAACCCCATCTTCTTCCGCCAAAACAACCGCTCCAGATTCTACCGCAAACTTCCCTTCAACTCCAGTTGCCACCAATGGCTTTTGCGGAATCAGTAACGGAACCGCCTGCCGCTGCATATTGGCTCCCATCAGTGCCCGGTCAGCGTCATCATGTTCTAAAAACGGAATCATCACCGTCGACGGAGCAAAAAGCTGTTTGGGAGAAATATCCATAAAATCAACCTCATCAGTCGAAACAGTAACTACATCCCCTTTCCGCCGGCATACAACCTCCCGCTTGGCAAAACTACCATCTGGCAACAATTCACTTGTTGCCTGGGCAATCGTAAATCGATCCTCTTCATCGGGCGTTAAATACACCTCTTTGCCCTTTCCTATAATAACCTTGCCATCCCTCACCTCCCAATATGGTGTGCTGATAAAACCGTAATGGTCGATTCGGGAATATGTTGCCACAGTTGCGATTAACCCGATATTAGGCCCCTCTGGTGTTTCAATCGGGCAAAGCCTTCCGTAGTGAGAATAATGGACATCCCGAACCTCAAAACCCGCTGTTTCCTTGGTCAAACCTCCGGGCCCAAGTGTCGAAACTCTGCGCTTATGAGTTAGTTCCGCAAGAGGATTGGTCTGTTCCATAAACTGGCACAATTGATTCTGAGTAAAAAACTGCATTGCTGCATTAGCCACCACCTTGGTATTAACCAACTCTTGGGGAATCAACTGGGCATCGTCGACAAATCCCGCTCGCTCCCTAACATTTTGGGCTAATTGCATTAAGGCGATACGAAACTGATTTTCCAGAAGTTCCCCCACCCTCCTTACTCGTCTACTGCCCAGATGGTCAACATCGTCATACTGATACCTCATCAACTCTAAATCCATCCGGGCTCCTTCTTTTTCCATCATTTCCGCCGCCCGCCGTCCTCTGGTTTCCTCCTTATACCATAACTGCAATTCACCCCGTCGTTCATAAAAATAATAACTATCCGGTTCTAAATTCTCACCAGCAACCGTCTTTAATACGCCATCGACAGCCTGCTTTCCTTTACACTTAACCCTTAGCACAGCAAACTGCGCCTCGTCTACTAACCGTAACAACCGCTCGATGATCGCGAAAATATCACTATGCTTTAGTGCCGAGTGGTCTTCGAACGTTCTCAACCAGAGGCGCTGGTTTAGCTTAAACCTCCCCACCTTTCCTAAATCAAACCGCCGGGCGTCAAAAAGCATTCCAGAAATCAAATTTTCTGCAACATCAATCGAATGTGGTACAATCCCTCGCAACCGCATATATATCCGTTTAATCGCATCCTCTTTTGAAGACGACTTATCGCTGGACAGCGTATTAACTACGGCATCCACCCCCACCTGTCCATCACTAATAACCTCTCCGGACTCAATGCCCTTACTGTTAAGGAAATCGATTAAAGCCTCGCTCAATCGCTCGCCTGCCTTGGCAAGAATAATCTCCGTTTTTCGCTCCTCTCCGCCACTGATTCTGTCTTCTTCAATTTTGATATCATCTGCCAGTACATCGCCCACCCTAAACTTTCGCTGTTCTACTTGATAAAGTTCCTTTATCAGTGCCGAATGGGTATAACCCAGCGCTCGCAAAAAAGTTCCTGCTGATATCCGCCGCTTTCTATCCAAAACAACCAGTAAAACCCGATTTTTGTCAACCACCAGTTCAAACCACGCTCCACGCAAAGGTACTAACAGTGCTGAGACCTCTTCTCCATTCCGAGAAAAATAAACCCCCGGGGAACGATGCAACTGACTGACGACCACCCGCTCCACCCCATTAATAATGAACGACCCGTTAACCGTCATCCATGGCAAATCACAAAAATAAACCTCCTGCTCCAAAGCTTCCCGTACATCTTCGTTCCCTGTCTCAAAAGGGTTCTTGCTTCGCTTCCAGTCAAGTTTTACCAGCCGCAACCGTACCTTCAGGGGCAACGCATAAGTTGTCCCTCGGGCAATTGCCTCATCCGGCTGATATCGCGGTTCGCCAAACACATAATTCACATATTCCAGACGAAAATTTTTGTGCTCATCTACTATGGGAAACATCTCACGGAACACTGCTTCCAATCCCTGATTTCTTCGCGCTTCCGGCGGCACGCCATACTGGGTGAAATCAGCGAAAGACTCTCGTTGCAGGAAAAGCAGATTAGGGATTTCTAAAACCGTTCGCCTCTTGGCATAATCTTTAATTGTCTCGTTCATCAAACCCCTCTAAATTAATACCCATTAACTCGGATTACCATCAGGAATTAAATTCCGAAATCTTACTTGATCTCCACTTTGGCACCCACCTCTTCCAGTTTTGCCTTAAGCCGTTCTGCCTCCTCTCGGCTTGCGTTTTCCTTTATGACACTGGGGGTCTTCTCAATTATATCTTTGGCCTCCTTTAACCCCAACTGAGTCAACGCCCGCAGTTCTTTTAAAACCTGGATTTTCTTATCTCCAACAGCAACCAACGTAACCGTCCACTCGGTTTTTTCCTCCGTCTTTGCTTCCGTACCTGCGGCACCACTTCCCGCCACTGGAGCTGCTGGACTTGCTACCAATGCCTGGCCTGTTATACCGAATCTTTCTTTAAGTTGTTTTATCAGTGATGCCAACTCGGTTACGCTCAAACTTTCAATCATTGCCATCAACTGTTGGACTTTGTCCTCAGACATTTTGCCTCCTTAAGTTAAACTATTTTCCTACTTTGCTTATGAGAAGCAGCAATCTTATGCCTCGGAACATTTCCCCCCCATTGCTTCTGCTTGGTTTACTTTCTTTTTCTCCAGTTCTCCTAAAATCCCAATCAACTGTTCCAGAGGCCCGCCTAAAACCATCACTAAACCGTATATATGACCTGCTAAAACTCCCAGTAACTCTTTTCTCAATTCCTCCTTCGTTGGTAGGCTGGTCAGAAAATCGAAATCTGACGCGGCAAAAATCCTCTGCTCCAGATACGCACCCTTAAACTTCAGATTTCCCTGTCGTTCTTTTACTCCCTTAAGTAACTGCGCCGGGGCGGTCGGATCCGCAGCGGAAAAAATTATCGCCGTTGACCCGACTAAAAACTGCGCAACCGCATCTGGCACTCCACATGCGGCTAATGCCCGCTTTGCCAATCGATTCTTCACCACTTTTACCCTTAAATTTCTTGCCCTTCCCTCGCGTCGCAGAATACTGAATTCATTACCGGTTATACCAGCGAAATCAATAAAAAACATCGCGGTCGAATGCCTAATTCTATCCTGCAACTCCTCAATAAACCTCGCCTTTTTGCTTTTCTGCAAATCACACCTCCCGTTTAGTCATTTCAGTAAACTCCCTGGTATCAACCTTTATTCCTATCCCCATAGTAGAAGAAATTACCACTTTACGGATAAACTGTCCCTTGGCTGTAGTAGGTTTATTCCTGATCAACTCCCGGATGAACATTTGAATATTTTCCATTAACTGTTCAGGACGAAACGATACCTTACCAACCGCAGCATGAACATTTCCGGTTTTATCGCTGCGGTAACTAATTCGTCCCGACTTCAACTCTCGAATTGTTGCGCCAATATCAAAAGAAACAGTTTGGGTCTTTGGCGAGGGCATAAGCCCCTTAGGCCCTAAAATTTTTCCTAATCTACCTACCGCCGGCATCGTATCTGGCGTCGCTACCGCAACATCAAAATCGGTCCATCCGGACCCGACCTTCTCCACTAAATCATCAAATCCGACATAATCGGCACCGGCAGCCTTAGCCTCTTCTGCCTTGTCCCCCTTGACAAAAGCCAATATCCTTACCTTTCGCCCGGTGCCATGAGGCAAACTCACTGTCCCCGCAACCGTCTGTTCCTGTTTCTTTGGATCGATACCCAGTCGTACCGCCACCTCGACGGTTTCATCAAACTTTACATTGGCATTTTCCTTAACCAACCTTACCGCTTCGGCTAACGAGTACGCCTGTAAACGATCAACCATCTCTCTTGTTTTTCGATACCGCTTACTCCGTTTCATTAATCCTCCACCGTCAGCCCCATGGAATGGGCTGTTCCTTCAACTATCTTCATCGCTGCTTCCACTGTACTGGCATTTAGGTCCTTCATCTTTTTTTCCGCTATCTCCCGAAGCGCCTTACGACTGACCACTCCAACTTTTGACCGATTTGGCTCCGGCGAACCTTTTGCCAAACCTGCTGCCTGTTTTAACAAAACTGATGCCGGTGGGCTCTTGGTAATAAAAGTAAACTTACGGTCCGAATAAATTGTAACTACTACCGGAATTAACATCCCCGGAGGTTCTTTTCTTGTCGCCTCATTAACCGCCTTAATAAACTCAGCGATGTTAACACCGTGCTGCCCTAAAGCCGGTCCAATTGGCGGTGCTGCAGTTGCTTGTCCTGCTGGAACCTGCAATTTAACTATCGCCACAATCTTTTTGGCCATCCTGTAAACTCCTTTCTAATCTAAATAGGCTGTACCTCGAGAAAATCAAGGTCAATGGGTGTTGGTCTGCCGAATATAGTAACCATTACCTTCACCCGACGCCGTTCGGGAATAATTTCCTCAACCGTACCAGTAAACCCGGCAAATGGTCCTTTTGTTACCTTAACTGTCTCACCTTTTTCAAAAGGAGCTTCCGGTTCAATTTTGTCCCGGCTCTGTTCAATCTGCTCACAAATCGCTTCCACCTCATCTTCTGAAAGTGCCAGTGGCCGCTGCCTCGTTCCCAGAATATGAGTAACCCCCGGTATCGAGGTAACCAATTTCAGCGCTTCTTCAACCGGTTCCATTTCCACTACCAAATAGCCAGGATACAACCGCTTTTCCTCGGTAACAATTTTTGATTTTCTTACCCTTGCCACCTTTTCTGCGGGCAAAATGATCTTTCCGAAAAGAAACTGCATACCTTGTGCTTTAATTGCCTTCTCGATCAACTCCTTTATTCGTTTTTCCCTTCCCGTATAAGTATGAACAACAAAAAATTTCATTATTCTACTCCGGACACTTAACGGATGATCAGCGCCAGAAGTCGCGAAAAAACAAAATCCCATAATCCAATGAACCCAGCAAGAATTGCCGAAAAAACAATAACCACCAGTGTTGTCGTCCATAATTCTTTGGGTTTCACCCAAGACACCTTTTTCATCTCACTAATCACATCTTTTATATACTCTTTTATTTTTTTAATTGTCCCCATCTTTTATGCAGGCCAGGAGGGACTTGAACCCCCAACCTACGGATTTGGAGTCCGCCGCTCTACCATTAGAGCTACTGGCCTATTTAACCTCCTTGTGAACAGTATGTTTCTTACAACTGGGACAGAATTTTTTCAATTCCATCCTCTGCGTTTTCTTTTTGTTCTTGTTCGTATGATAATTTCTGCTTTTACATTCGGAGCAGGCTAAAGTAATAAAAATACGCATCGCTTTTTGCTACTCGATTATCTCAACAACCGTACCGGCACCGACAGTTCTACCGCCCTCACGAATAGCAAACTTTGAATTCTGTTCCAGCGCCACCGGTGTGATCAGTTCAATCTCCATCGTAATATGATCACCGGGCATCACCATCTCCACTCCTTGCGGTAACTGCACTGTTCCAGTAACATCAGTGGTCCGGATATAAAATTGCGGGCGATAACCAGGGAAGAAAGGTGTATGCCTGCCTCCTTCTTCCTTGGTAAGGACATAAACCTCGGCTTTGAACTTCTTATAAGGCTTAATTGAACCCGGTGCGGCAATAACCATCCCTCGCTCAACTTCGTCTTTACCTACTCCGCGCAAAAGCAAACCCACATTATCTCCAGCACGCGCATCGTCCAAAACCTTGCGAAACATTTCAATACTTGTCACCACCACCTTATCATGTTTTCCAAAACCAACGATTTCAACTTCGCTACCGGGTTTAAAGATACCACGCTCAACGCGCCCGGTTACTACGGTACCTCTTCCCGTAATTGAAAAGATATCCTCAATAGGCATTAGGAATGGCTTATCAATATCTCGCACCGGTTCAGGAATAAACTCATCTAGCGCCTTTATTAACTCCCAAATGGAATCAACATTTGACCCGGATTCCTCTTGGAGCGCTTTCAAGGAACTGCCTCTGATAATCGGTGTTTTATCGCCGGGAAACCCGTACTTATTCAAGATATCTCTGATTTCTTCGGAAACAAGTTCAATTAAGTCAGGGTCGTCCACCAAGTCAACTTTGTTTAGATAAACTACCATTGCTGGAACGTTAACCTGCCGAGCCAACAACACATGCTCAGTTGTTTGTGGCATAGGACCGTCGGCAGCAGAAACTACCAAGATCGCACCGTCCATCTGTGCTGCACCAGTAATCATGTTCTTGATGTAGTCAGCGTGTCCGGGGCAGTCAATATGAGCATAGTGTCTCTTTTCGCTTTCATACTCTACATGGGAAACGGCGATCGTCAGGATTTTTGTTTCATCGCGGCGGCCATGGGCTTCACTTGCCTTTGCCACTTGGTCATAAGTAACATAAGTTGCCAATCCTTTTGTTGATAACACCTTAGTGATTGCAGCAGTTAAGGTCGTTTTCCCATGGTCTACATGGCCAATTGTTCCGACGTTCACATGCGGCTTTTTGCGTTCAAACTTTGCTTTAGCCATAAACTATACCTCCTTATAATACAAATTTATTAACACAACCATTACCTTTAGAGGTAACCTCTAACTTAAACTCAGCCCACGGCCGGAATTGAACCGGCGACCTCTTCCTTACCAAGGAAGTGCTCTGCCGACTGAGCTACATGGGCGACTATAACTTTGTAATTATACCAATAAAATATCACCTGTCAATAATTTCTTTACCTAGATATTTAACTTTATCAATCCATTAGCGGGCGATGGGAGTCGAACCCACGCAAACAGCTTGGAAGGCTGTTGTGCTACCACTACACCACGCCCGCACACTAGGAAAACATATGGACGGGGAAGGATTCGAACCTCCGTAGGCATCCGCCAGCAGATTTACAGTCTGCCCCCTTTAACCACTCGGGAACCCGTCCGTAATTTCTACTATCTTCAGCCGACAGAGGGAATCGAACCCCCGACCTGAGGTTTACAAAACCTCTGCTCTACCGGCTGAGCTATGTCGGCAAATTTTAGAATATATTATTTACCCAAATATCCAGGTCAAGTTTATCCATTAAATAATTCGGGGCAGGGTGAATCTGCCCTGCCCCGTAGAAAGGCGTTGATGCCTCAACGTGTCAGAACCACTTTGCCTAACTGCTCGCAGTTTGCCGATTTTACCCGATAGAAATAAACACCACGCGCCACCTCATTGCCATAATCGTCCCGCCCGTCCCAAACAAATTCCGCCTGGGTGGTTACAAATTTCGTTCGAACTAAATCTCTCACCAGCCGACCAGCATTGTCAAAAATTTGCAGATCGACATTTCCCGGTTGCGGAACTGAAACTGAAAGAACCGTGCGACCCGTAGCGGGATTTGGTTTGGCAGACGTCTTTAGCCAACCCAACTGCTCAGGTAAACTTCTATAATCCTCAGCCAAGCCTACCGCACCCATATTAAACCCGACCACCTTCAGAATCATATTATTGGAACCTGAGCTGTACTGCATTATCGTTACCCAGTATGAGCCATCTCGAGGGTCGTATTCAATACCCCTCATATTCCACTCGGTATTGGTAAAGCGGAAGCGATTGCGGAGCGTACCATTAACCCGGTCGATTTCCAACATCGCACAGGAATCCAAGGCTGTGCCGCTTGCGTCAAACCAGGTGTACATATTCAGAATTGATGGTGTATTGCTCGGCGAACGGTGATCCATTGATAGGCATCTCGTACCATAGTACCCGGCAACCGGATGAATAATGGTATCCAGAATATTCCCTATCGTATCATAGACAAAAATCCGCTGCTGATTGGTAGTACTGCGTCGATCGCTCACATACACCAGATGCCGCTCCTCATCCTCTGCCACACCACAGGGATACTCTGCCTGCGGAACGGTGAAGTACCGAATCACTGAGCCGGTAGGTGTAATCTTGTAGACGCGCTTCGGTGGATTAGCAATCAGCCAGAATGTATTATCATACGAACAATAGTAGATATCGGTACAGGAATCCTCAGGAATTGGTACCGTACCCTGTGATTGCAGGGAACTGTCCGAGGTGTATTTATAAAGTGCTGTGCCAAAGAAATAAACACAGTAAATTAGATTATCCTGACGGTTATATGCAACGCCATACAGACCCCAGTCGCTTGGCATACCCGGACAAACCTTTGGTCCCCAGATAACCGTTCCCGGCTGAGGTGGTGGCTCACCGACACGTAGCGCAATCGCTATTTTCGTCTGATAATCGGCACTATCGCCCGAGACAAACAGGGTACAAGCGATGTTGGAGCCTGGCGGTATTGTTCCCTGCGCCATCACCCCAATTGGATCTGTGGTATTGGTTCGTTCCTCACCAGCCGGAATGTTGCCCCAACTACCCAGTGAGTCGGTAACCGTTAACCGGCTGTCAAAGGCACGAAACACCCCGACCGTGTTGTTGCAAGCCGCACCACCAGAGTTGCGCAAGGTAATCCTGAGCCGCGCCTGTTCACCAGGGTCTACCCGACCGTTGTTGTTGCCGCCGGGTGGTGAATCATGCACCACCATATTACGCAGAAATAGCATCGGACCGCCAGAACCGGTTATATGGTTCACCGCTACCAGCGCATCAATTCTACCTGCACCAAAGTCGTTATCCTTGCCCGGAGTGCCCAAATCCACCGCGGTGACCTCAAGAATTGAGTCCACCACCATCGGACTGAGATTCGGATTCTTCGAAAGCATCAGACAGGCCACACCCGCGGTGTGTGGTGTCGCCATCGAAGTTCCATCCATCTCCACATAACCACCACCAACCCGACAGGACTTCACCGCCACTCCCGGTGCACTCACATCCGGCTTGGTCAAACCCGGCGGATACGGATAGTCATTATACGGCGCCACATTCTGCCAGGTAACCGGACCGCGACTGGAAAAACTCGCAATCGCATCCAGTGAGTCGGTCGCTCCGATTGAAATCACCCCGGAAAGCGCACCCTGCCCACTGTTCTGCGGATTCCACCAAGGCGGCGGCACATTACCCGGACAACGTAAGGAGTTGGGTGGATTGAGATACCGCTCATTGCCCGCTGCGATGATCTGAATCACCCCTGCCGCATTCACATTGTCCGCCACCTGTCGCCAGGTCGCCTGACGCGGATTCCAGGAGATCTGCCACCCCAAAGACATTGTGTACAGATCCGCGCCATTCTCCGGAGACAGAGGCGGCGAAACCACAAACTGCATCGCCTGCCAGCACTGACTCTCCGCCACCGAATCCGCTACCGTCCTCACCCGGCACACCATTATCCGCGCATCTGGCGCCACACCACACTGACTCCCACTCGTCCCATCACTCGCCACCGTCCCAGCCGTATGCGTCCCATGACCCTGCACATCCATCGGATCATTGTTGTTGTTCTCAAAATTCCAACCATGGCGAGGATAGTTCGGATCCTCCCACATATGATCCGCCAGATCCGGATGGGTGTAATCACAACCCGTATCAATGTGCCCGCACACCACACCCTGACCAGTGTAACCCTGGGTCCAAACTTCCGGCGCCCTTATCTTCTGCACACCCCAGGTGACCTCATAACCACCCGACCCTACCTCCCTCGGCTTCACCAATAAATCCGGACAGTGCACTAAATCATACTCAACATAGTGTACCTCTGCCCGCTGCGCTACCTCCCGAATCACCGCCGGCGTCGCCTCACAGTAAACCGCATTCACAATCCACATTGTCCTAATGTCCGCCACTAACCCTACCCGCTCCTTCTCCTTTAAATACTCAAGTAGACCTGCCTGCTCCCGCTGAGCAAAATCCTGCAACGTCCGCGCCACCAGCACCCGTCGCTCCCGCCGCGGTAAACCGCTAACCAGCGCATTCAACTCCTCAACATCAAACTGCCGCTTCAACACAATCTGCACCGGCAGACGAGCATCCATCGCTGCCGTCGCCAAACGAGCCTGAAGATCCGGACTGATCAGCCCGAACCCCAAACTCACTAACAACATCATTAACACTACCACTACCTTAACCACTGCTACCTCCTTTTTGGCTTTTAGTATAAAAATATTAACTTCAATATCACTTAGGTCAACATTGGCACTGTTTCTCCTTAATAATACCGAAAACAGCCATTACTTAAATTTTAGCACCTACTCGTCTTGATTTTTTCTTTATCAGTGATAACCTAATCAAAAATGAGATGGCTGCTGAAAAGAACAAAACCAGAAGATAAGCTCTTAGAATTATTATCCCATTGGCGGCTTTTCGAAACTGTGGATCTCAACCGTCCGGAAGTAGCAGAAAAACTGCGCGACTTTTCCCATCGTCTAAACCAAGAGTTAGTTAAGTTAAAACAGGTCTTAACTGCCAAGGCAGAGTCTGGAACCGAAGACGATATTGAATTTCTGTTTCGTATTCTCAGTGGCTTACCCTCTCCACCCTTAAAGGCTAAGTTCCCAACAAATGAATCGGATTTCAAATGGGAAAATGCTGAAACTGAGCTTGGTTTGGTGGAAAAGGTGGTCAGCCGGGTTCGGTTAACACTACTGGCAAGAGTGGTTAGTGGCTATGAAAAAAGCATTGCCGAAGTGCGACGGCGCGGCGGAAATCCCGTTGAAATTGAGCAGATTAAGCAAACGATGAATGAGGAAATCAAGGAGATTGATAAAGAATTCCACGTTCATTTTAAAAACTGCCTTTTTTTATATGAACTGTATCAATATACCCTGACGGCACTGGCAAATAGTAAATCACCAACACTGGAACATGAGCTACTTGGTCGTCTGCTTTCCGCCCAGCCACAAGAAAGGATGATTGCCTTGCAGGTACTTAAACAGCGGAATTTCCAACCCCGGACAACCGAACAAGTGCTTAATTTCTATCTAACCCAGACAAAATTCACCGCGACAGAAAACGATAAGCACCAAGCGGAAAAAGAATTAGAAAAACTGATATTAAGCACAGAGGACCCAATGGAGTTGAATGAACTGATTGAACGCCGGCTGGCAGAAGAGGGGCTGACATACCTTCAGGCACTGGCACTGGAACGACTTGCGGTAATAAATCCGGAACGGGCACTGGCAAGGTACGGTGAGATTTTTTCTCATCCTGATGAACCTACGGAACTAAAAATTGCCGTCATCGGGGCAACCGCGGGAAAATTGCTAACCTTTAATCCGGAAAGTGCGGTCAAACTGCTTCTCCTTGCACTTGACGATTTAGAAATGGAAGTCAGGGTGCGTGCCGCTTCTGCACTTGCCCGGCTACCAGAAAATACCACGCCTACCACCAGAAATATAGCGCTGGAAAGACTGCTTTTTGCGCTACGCGACGGCGATCTCGAGGTTCGTAATGCCGCTGCCCGCGCCATCACCCCTAAAACATACCCTAACGCCGACGAAAAACTTGCTCATATGCTTATAAGTGAAACCAACCCCAATGCGCGCGAATTTGCCGCTTTTGCCCTGGGATTGAATTTTACTACCTCATCTCAAAATACCCCCGCTCTGATTCAGGCATTAGCCGATGAGGATGCCGCAGTTCGCAAAGCGGCAGCCGAAGCACTGGTTGCCCAAAGGGTAATTCCGACCGAACCAAAGCTGAGGCTACTGTTTTTTTGTGCCCGACAAGAGTGGGGTGCTCTGGCAGAAGCCGGCAGTCAGGCAGTAGAATGTCTTTTGCCCCGCCTGCGCGACCAACGAGTTGAAATTAGATTAGAAGCAGTAAAAACCCTCGGCAAAATCCGCTCCCCGGTAGCGGTCCAGGACCTCTGTATTGCCCTTTCTGATGCCAGCCAGGATGTGCGCAAAGCCGCTGCCAAGGCACTTGCCGACATCGGTGATCCATCAGCAATACCAGCACTAAAAACCGCGCTCAGCCGTGAAGGATTTAACGAAGTGAAGCAGGCGATGGAACGCGCCCTACGTAAACTCAGCTGATGTCAAATCTTTACAAATCATCATTTTAACCTTAAAATTTTTGCTAAATGGTATCGCTACTGAAAAAATTTATCCCGACCAAAAGTGAAAGAGAGGTCAAACGTCTTCGGCAAAAGGTAGCAGAAATCAACGCCATCTACGAAGATTTTCACTCGCTCAGTGATGAAGATCTCCCCAAAAAAACCGAGGAGTTCGTCAAACGAATAGATGACGGAGAATCACTGGAAGCGATTTTACCCGAGGCATTTGCACTGGTAAAAGAAGCCTGTCGCCGGCTGTTCGGCAAAAAGTGGACCGTAACCAACCAAGAGATTACCTGGGATATGGTACCGTTTGATGTCCAACTGATCGGCGGCATTGTGCTCCACGAAGGTAAGGTAGCAGAGATGAAAACCGGTGAGGGTAAAACCCTGGTGGCAACAATGCCGCTATATCTCAATGCGCTGGAAAAGAAAGGCTGTCACCTGGTAACCGTTAACGACTACCTCGCCCGGCGGGATCGGGAATGGATGGGACCGATTTATGAATCGCTGGGATTAACCGTTGGTTATATTCAGACCGGAATGACCCCGGATGAACGCCGGCCCCAGTATGTCTGTGATATCACCTACGGCACAAACAACGAATTCGGCTTTGACTATCTGCGCGACAACATGGTGCTTGCCTACAAAGACAAAGTCCAACGCGGTCATCATTACGCAATCATTGACGAAGTCGATATAATACTGGTTGATGAAGCCCGCACACCATTAATCATCTCTGGCCCGGTTGGCTTCTCCAAACAAAAACAACTTCAAGAACTGGTGCCGATGGTCAACCGTCTCTTTCGTGAACAGGACCGTTTAGTTGACCGCATCGTCGACGAAGGGGAACGCCTGTGGCGCTTAGGCAAAAACTTTGAAGCCGGAGTAAAATTTCTCCAGGCTTTGCGCGGCTCCCCAAAAAACCGGCGCTTGCTGCGCGTCCAGCAGGAAGAAGGTGTCAAAAGAACGATTGACCAGACTGACGGCATCATCCGTCGCGACAAAAAACTCCCCGAGGTCGATGCGGGACTCTTCTTTGTCATTGATGAACGGGACCATTCGGTTGAATTGACCGACAAGGGACGTGCCGCCCTCTCACCCCACGACCCGGATATGTTCGTTTTACCGGATTTAAGCACCGAACTTTCCAAATGGGATATCGACCCCACCCTCTCACCACAGGAAAAGGCAAAACGGAAAGAAGAAACCTACCGTAAATATGCGGAAAAGAGTGAGCGTCTGGCTAATATCGCGGCGCTTTTAAAAGCCTATGCCCTTTTTGAAAAAGATGTTGATTATGTGCTTACACCAGATGGTCAGGTGGTGATCGTTGACGAGTTCACCGGCAGACTGATGCCGGGCAGAAGGTTCTCTGACGGCTTACACGAGGCCCTAGAAGCAAAGGAACAAGTGCAGGTACGCGAAGAAACCCAGACCTTCGGCACTATTACCCTGCAAAACTATTTCCGGATGTATAAAAAACTTGCTGGTATGTCCGGTACCGCAATGAGCATTGCCGCCGAACTCTACAATGTCTATAAACTGGAGGCAATTGAAATCCCCACCAATGCACCAGTTAGAAGGATTGACCATCCGGATGTCGTATTTCGAACAAAGAAGGCAAAGTATCAGGCGATAGTCAAAGAGATCCTCAAATGGCACAAACTGGACCGACCAATCCTTGTCGGCACCACCTCGGTTCAAGCTTCGGAAGAACTGGATCGCTTATTACGGCCAACTGGCATCCGCTACTCCATTCTCAATGCCAAAAATCACGAAGCAGAGAGCCAGATAATTGCTCATGCTGGTGAACCCGGTGCGGTAACCATCGCAACCAATATGGCAGGAAGGGGCACCGACATAAAACTTGGCAAAGGTGTTGTAAAAGGTGAAAGATGTTATCTGATCTCCCACGACGGCAAATGTCCCTACTGGGAGGAAAAACCCGATCGCTGTTATGAAGAGGTGCCGTGCGGTCTTTATGTAATTGGCACAGAACGGCATGAGGCACGCCGGATTGACGACCAATTACGCGGCAGATCAGGTCGTCAGGGAGACCCTGGTTCATCACGCTTCTTCCTGTCTTTTGAAGATGATCTCCTTCGTCTTTTTGGCAGCGACCGGATGGCAGCGATCATCGACCGCTGGGCACCCAAGGAAGACGAACCTGTGGAGAATCGTCTGGTAACTAAGGTTATCGCCAATGCCCAGAAACGGGTGGAAATTCGCAACGCGGAAATCCGCCGCCACCTCTTGGAATATGATGATGTGATGAACCGTCAGCGCGAGGTAATTTACACTCTCCGGGACACCATTCTCAAAGAACGAGACCTGACCGGGGTCTTCAATGACATCCTGGAGGCCTATGTTGACCTGCTGATCCAGCATTTTGCTCCTGAACGCAAATCTCAAGGGTGGAACTGGGACAGACTCCGCGAGGCAATGCTAAAAACATTTTTAACCGACATCTCGACGATTCAACAAAGCAACGAATATCTTGACCAACAGCAGTTAAAAGAGTATCTTTTAAATAGTGGCAAGCAGCGCTACACAGACTTGGCACAGGAGATCGGCGTTGAGTTATTTACTGAATGGTGTCGTCGGGTGTTTCTTGCAACCCTGGATGAGGCGTGGCGTGACCATCTGCATCAACTGGACATTCTGCGCGAAGGGATTGGACTGCAGGCTTATGGTCAAAAAGACCCACTTGTTGAGTATAAACAGGAGTCCTTTCGGCTATTCAGTGAAACAATGCAGGAGTTTTATCAGAACGCCTTAAGAGTTCTCTTCCGGGTTGATCCGAAGAGCGGTGAAGACCGACTCGGTCAACCGAGCCGGATGTCAGTTCGGGCATTCAAACCGGAAACCGCTGGCGAAGCGACTTCTCAAACAGCGTCATCCACTGGCAGGACACTTCGCCGGCAGACGCCCAAGGTGGGGCGGAACGATCCCTGCCCCTGTGGTTCAGGTAAAAAACACAAGTACTGTTGCGGAAGGGTACCAGCACCTTCTGCGAATAGCAAAACCAAGGCAAACAAATAAAAAGGAGGAGAAATGGCAAAAATCCCGACCAGCCGAATCATACTATATGTGATTCTCGGCATCATCGTCATCGTCGTGGCGGTGTGGGTCCTTAGGACACGTGCCCAGGAAGCCCGAATAGGTAAAAGAGTTGTAGAAGTTGAAGACATTCCCAAGGAAGTCAAACGTCTCACTAAAACGATTGAGAATCTAAACGATGACATCCCTGACATCGCACCCGAGGATCAGCCGGCAGCGCAAGAATTGATCGCCAAAGCGCAAACCGCATTACAGGAGTTTCAAACGCTAACTACACCCGAAGAACTCACCAAAAAGCGCGAAGAGATCCAAGACTACATCAAAGAGGTGAAAAAACTCAAGCGGTTAGCAAAGAAGAAAAGGTAATAACTTGTAACCGGGCAGGGGTGTCGCGATGACCCCCTGCCCGAAAAACCGAAGGAGTCGCAGTGAAGATAAGAGTGATCATTTGGACAATTACCGCCATCCTGGTAGTCGTGGGCACCCTATTTCTCCTACTCGGTGGCAAAAGAACCCAGCGTAAAATCATTACGTTTAAAGACCTGCAATATCAGACCCAAAGGACGGAACAGAACATCAACGAACTATTTGCCAGATTAGCCCAGGCACGGGCTGTTCCCTTACCGCCGGGAAGTAGCCAGTTAATTACCGAAGCGGAGGCGCAATTAAATCAGGCACGCGACCTGATCGAAAAAAACAAACAAACCACGGATATCAAAACTATGGGGAAAAACCTGCGCCTTGCCCACCGGTTATTGACTAAAACCCGGCGCTTGCTCCGCACCGCCACCAGGCCCAAGCCGCTGATCGGTGGCCCCGGTGGTTCCGGTGGTTAAACTAAAACCAGCGGTAATAAACCACGGGTGTTTCTCCCCTTGCCGGTAGCCAGCCGGTCATCTCCTCAAAAAATTGCCGCAATAGATAATTCAGCCTCGGTTGGGATTTAACCCATTTTGGTTCGCCCTTAATTCCACACCGCTCCGCCAAAATCTGCTTGGCATCTTCCAGCGTTCCCAGTGTATCCACCAGTCCGAACTGTCTTGCCTGTCTGCCAGTCATTATCCGGCCATCTGCGATCCTCATCAGACTGTCCAATGGAATTTTTCGTTCCCGCGCAACGATGTCAACAAACTGCTCATACACATCGCTGACCACGCCCTGCAAAATTTTCCGATCTTGCTCGCTCATCTCCCGAAAAGGCGAACCGACATCCTTTGCCTCCCGGGACTTAATCACCTCAACCTTCATACCGATTTTATCCAAGAATCCGCGCACTACCGGCAACTCCATAATCACCCCGATTGAACCGGTCAATGTCCCGGGATTGGCAACGATCGCATCCGCGCCCGTGGCAATGTAATACCCACCGGAAGCGGCAACTGTCCCCATTGAAACCACCACCGTTTTCCCCTTCTCACGAATCCGTTTTATCTCCGAGTAAATCTCATGCGCTGCGGTCACCCCCCCACCCGGACTTTCCACCCGAATTAAAATCCCTTTTATCTGCGGCTTCTTTGCCAGTATCCGTAACTGCCGTACCGTCTCCCGGCTGTCGCGGAGCACTCCCTCAATTGTTACATAACCGAGTGCCTTAGTACCCGCCGGCGACTCATCACCCAGCCCGGCAATCAACAGTCCAATCGTCAATCCAGTACTGATCAAAGTTCCCAGCGTGGTTAAAACGACAATGATAATCAGTGTCTTTTTACTCATAAAGATAAAATGGGCCCTAGTGGACTCGAACCACTGACCCCTGCGTTATCAGCACAGTGCTCTACCACTTGAGCTAAGGGCCCCTAACACAATAAATCTAACAAAAAACCACCTCAAGTCAAATATGTTTTAATCGCCATCCGTCCTTGGTGTCTTCAATAATGTAGCCTAATTTCCCAATCTCCTCTCGCAACCGGTCTGCCCTTTGCCAATCCTTTGCCCGGCGCGCCAACTCCCGTTCCTCTACCAGTTTTTTAACCTCAATCGGGACCTCTCCCACCGCATCAACCGCTGCCTTCAAATTCAAGCCCAGCACCCGATCGAAATCCAGCAGCAGCTCCCACGCCCGTCGGTCCTGTCTTTTGTTTCCCTCCCGCACCAGATTCCATACCGCTGCCAGCGCCTGGGGCATATTGAGGTCATCAGCAATTGCCGAGTGAAAATCCGCCTCCACCTTCCTCAGATACTCATCATCACCCTCTCCCCTTCTCCAGTTAACCGCATTAATTCCCATCTCCCGCAAACCTTTTAGCCCGTTCTGGGCTGAATCCAAAGCCTCAATTGTGAAATTCAACGGCATCCGGTAATGCGCAGTATGGCACAGATACCTAAACGCCAGCGGCTCATAACCCAGCCGCTCCAGTTCGGTAACGGTGAGAATATTACCCTCAGACTTCCCCATCCTTGACTCACCAAGTTGCAAAAATGCGTTGTGCATCCAGTAATGCACCACCTCCTTACCGGTGGCGGCAAAATTCTGCGCCCGTTCATTGGTATGATGAATAGGAATGTGGTCGATACCACCGGTGTGAATATCAAACTCCTCACCCAGATACCTCATTGACATCGCTGAACACTCAATATGCCAACCGGGAAAACCTCGACCCCACGGTGAATCCCACTGCATCAGATGTTTGGGCTGATTGGTAATCCAGAGGGCAAAATCAGACGGACTTTTTCGCTCCGGATCTATCTCCACCCTTGCGCCCGCCTTCTGCTCGCTCAGATTCAACCTCCCCAGCCGCCAGTAATCCGGATACTTGCCGGTATCCAATATCAACCCCACACTGGTTTGATAAGTAAAACCGTTTTGCTCAATCCGCTGGATCAGCGCGACCATCTCCGCGATGTGTTCGGTTGCGCGGCAGACGATATGGGGTCTTTGGATATTCAACTTCCGAGCATCGGCAAAAAATGCCTCTTCATAAAAATGGGCGATCTCCTCCGGACTTCTGCCCTCTCTTCTCGCTCCAGCCTCCAATTTATCCTCCCCCAAATCATCATCCGTGGTCAGATGTCCCACATCGGTGATATTCATCACCTGCTTTACCTCATAACCTAAATACTCAAAAACCCGGCGCAAAGTATCCGCAAAAACATAAGCCCGAAAATTACCGATATGGGCAAACCAGTAAACGGTCGGACCGCAGTTATACATCCTCACTCTGCCCGGCTCAATCGGCACAAAATCCTCCTTTTGCCGGGAAAGCGTATTGTAAACCTTCATAGACTGAATTTTAAATAAAGAAAATCAACCGGTCAACAACCAACAAACAAACCGCGCCATAAAAAGAACAAAATTTCACGCCTGCGCTCCAATTAGCTACTTGATTGACATTGTGCCTTCATAAAGATATACTAATGCGGTGCGTCCGATTGTAACATTAACCCTGATATTCTTAATTACCGGTATCGCTTATCCCCAAGAACCAGAAGGCTGGCTCATACCCTTCTCCTGTGCCTATCAACCGGACCTTAGTGGCTTTAACCACCGTTTTATCGCCCAAGGGTTGCCTCAGGCAAAAAACCGCCTTTACGGTTGGGGAATTGAACTGCGCTCCTGTGTAAGTAATAATATCCTGCTCGGACCATTATACTTCCGCACCTGGGACAATGTGGAGAACGAAAAACTCCATCTCCACACCGAAACTTGGGGCATCCTCGGCGAATTCGGCATCAAACTGCCGATCTTCAAATTCCTCACTATTGTACCACTCATCGGCATCGGCGGTGTCCAGCCCAGTTTTCACCTGCGCCAGAAAACCGGTGATCTCAATCTGGACAGCCTGCTGACCGCACCAGGCAAAATTGCCGTCATCTCGCCGGGAATAAAACTTACCGGAATGGCAGCATTCGAAGTAAACCTGCTTATTCCGACTACTACCGGCAGTTATGGCTTATCCCTGCGCAGCGGCTATCTCTATTCACCGCTCCATCTTGACTGGCGACTCGCCAACGGTGCCCGGATAACCAATACTCCGGACAGTAAAATTCAGGGGCCCTGGTTCTCATTAGGGATTACCCTCATCCCAGCACCGGAGACTCATACCGAATGAACCGAATTACCGCGCTTTATATCATAGCCGTTATCCTACTCTTATCTGCCTGCCTTTACACCTACAAAGCAGAAAACACCACCACCCACACCCGAACCGCTGACCAGTTTTCTCAGGCAAACCTTGAGACGAAAAACGGTGCGGTTACCATCACCGCCACAACCGACACCCTTGCCACGGTAAAAATCACCTGTTATGCCTACGGCAAAAACAAAGATGACGCCCAAAAACGGCTGGAAAAAATCACCGTTACCGATATGGTTAATAACAATCTCTGGGACCTACGGGTTAATTTTCCGCCCAGCGGTGTGCCACAGGGTGCCATAATTGATGCCTATTTACCTGCCAGCACCCGCACCACGATTGCCACCTCCAACAACAAAGTTACGGTCAGCGGTATCACCGGTAGCATTTCGGTTACCACCAGCAACAGCCCGGTGACCCTTATCGGCACTGCCGGCACCGCAAGCATTGCGACCCGCAACAGCCCGGTTACGGTTCAGGTGCACTCTGGTGCCATCACGATCACCACCACCAGCGGTGCAATTGACTGTGACCTTGCTGAACTCCCACCTACCGCCAGCGCCACCTTAACCACCACCAGTGCCAAAATAATCCTGCGCCTGCCACCGGATCTCTCCGCGTACATCAACGCCGCCGCCACCAACGGCACTGTGGTCATTACCGGCTATAATGTCCATTACGAAGAACAGACCCGAGAGCGCATCCGGGCAAGAATTGGCTCCGGTGCCTCGGCAATCACCATTACCACCACCAAGGGAGACATTGTGATCCAGAATCGTCAGGCAACCGGTAATGGTCAAAAAAATACAAAACCATAAAAAGGAGTACTTAATGTCAGAAAATACTAATGTGTTACAGATCACTGATGCCAACTTTGACCAGGAAGTAACCAACTCCACCATTCCGGTCATGGTTGACTTCTGGGCGCCCTGGTGTGGACCCTGCCGGATGCTCGCTCCGGTAATTGACCGCCTCGCAGAAAAGTATTCCGGACAACTGAAGGTCGGCAAGGTCAATGTTGATGAATGCCCAACTGTCGCGGGCAAATTTGGCATAATGAGCATCCCGACCCTGATTTTCTTCAAAAATGGCAAAGAGTTTGACCGGGTAATCGGCGCACTGCCCGAACCGATAATAACCAGCAAAATTGGGGAACTACTCAAATAACCACCGCCATCCCTGACAGCCTAAAACCGAGAAAACTTACTCCGGCGATTATCTCCAAATTACAGGAGATCTGCACCCCGGCACGGATTCTGACCGAAGAGGAAAACCTTCAGAACTACAGCCGGGATGAGGGTCCGCATACGCCGGCTCTACCCGAGGTGGTGGTCAAACCGATAAACACCGAAGAGGTGGCAAAAATCATCACCCTTGCCCGCACCGAACAGATTCCGGTTACCCCGCGCGGCTTAGGTACCGGTGTTACCGGCGGCTCAATCCCGATTTACGGTGGCATCCTCCTCTCATTAGAAATGATGGACAAAATAATTGAAATTGACCCTAAAAACCTGATGGTCAAAACCCAGCCTGGTGTCAACACCGGCAGACTACAAAAAACCTGCCTGGAACACAACCTCTATTATCCGGTTGACCCGGCTTCGCTTGATGACTGCTCAATCGGGGGCAATGTTGCCACCAATGCGGGCGGTGCCCGCGCATTAAAATACGGTGTAACCGGCGACTATGTAACCGGCATTCAGGCGGTACTACCTGACGGCACAGCTATCAACTACGGTGGCAAACTCCGCAAAAACGCCACCGGTTACAACCTGAACAAACTCATCATCGGCTCAGAAGGCACCCTCGCGATAATCACCGAAATCACCCTCCGCCTTGTGCCCAGACCCCGGCACCAGATCGACCTCCTGATCCCTTTTTCCAGCCTCAACCACGGCGTGGAACTGGTCCTCCAACTTGTCCAGAACAAACGGCTCCTGCCCGCGGTAATTGAATTTATAGAACAAAAAGGTGCCACCATCTGCGCCCAAACTACCGGTGAAACCCTACCCTTTCCAGATGCGGTAATTCAGCTCCTGGTGGAACTTGAAGGTAACGACCGCAACGCGGTCCTGGAAGATGCGTTTCAACTCGGTGAGATGGCGATCAAACTGGGTGCCCGGGAACCGCTCATTGCTGAAGATGAAGCAACGCAGACCCGGCTCTGGACCTTCCGCCGCTCAATTGCCAAAACCCTAAAAAAGATCTACCCGGAGGTAATCGCTGAAGACATCGTTGTCCCGCTCAGCCAGCTCCCTGCCACGGTCGAATTCATCAACCAACTCGGCAAACAACTCAACCTCCTCATCATCCCCTTTGGCCATATCGGTGATGGCAACATCCACACCGACTTCTGCCGCACAGATGAAAACCGCACCGAATGGCAAAAACGGATCGCCATAGCAATTGACCGGTTAATCGACTTTGTTGTGCGGGCTGGAGGCCAGATCTCCGCTGAACACGGCATCGGCGCTCTAAAACGGCACCTCCTCAAAAAAGGCTTAACCCCGGCAGAGATCAACCTGATGAAAAAACTCAAAAACGCGCTTGACCCGGACAACATCCTAAACCCGGGCAAAATCCTGCCGTAAAAAACCCCTGACACCACACCCCAGCCCAGCACCTCCACAACCAGAATAACCACCCATCCTGAAAACAAACCCAGAACCACCCGGACTACCCAAACCCACACCACAACCACGACAGGACCCAAAACCCCGCCAACTACCCTGTACCATAACAAACCCAAAACCCTCAATCCCACCCAACCCAAAACCACCGGCACAGCCAACTTAAAAACCATTGGGGATACGGTCTCGGGGATGGGGTCTAAAAAACCGAAAAAAATATTATAACAACTTAAATTTCAAAAACTTATCCTGATACTACCCGACTTGCATTTTTTAACCTATAGGTTAAATTTTATTGATGTCAGAAAAACCGGTTAACCATACATTTCTCCGCACACTGGGTGTGCACCTGCGCCAGATAAGAAAAAAGGCAAACCTCACATTAAAACAACTGGCACAAAAAATTACGCCCGAGGCACCGGGATACTATGTTTTGCTTCACCGCCTTGAAACCGGTAAAATCAAAAACCCATCAATCATCACCATTACCAACTACCTCACCGCGTGCAATGCCACCTTCAACGAAATAATTGAGCTCTTAAACCGCTCTGCCACCATCACCCCGAAAACCGAAACTCCTCCGGATCTTACACAACCAACCGAAACCCTGCCCAAAAAGAGTTTAAACCGGCGACCTGGCCGCATAAAACAACTCCTCCAGAACCGCATCCTCCGCACCATCCTTGAAGACACCCTTTACCGGATAATCACCGCACCTGAGGCAGAACAGATTGACCAGGAAAAACTCACCCAACTCTGCCACTACGGCAGAAAAATCTTCCAAACCTACCTCTCCACCCGCGACGACCAGAACCGCCGCACCCGACTCCTCCTAAAACAGCGCGACCGAATAAAAGAACTCAACCTGCCTTCAGCCGGCATCGAGACAATTGAACAGGAGATCAAAAACCTTTACGCAGAGATTGAAAAACAGGGACTCCTCAACCCGGACCAGGACCTCCTCTGGATAATCTCGGAACTAAAAAACCGCCCCTTACCCGCACCTATCCGGGCAGAAAAAAGGCTGATACTGGAAAAACACCGGGCAGAAACTGAAAAGAAAAAACGGATTGCCGGCACCGCCGCGGTGATCTTCGGAGAGATCAACCGGGAACTAAAAACCGAAAACCTTGACCCACAGATAAGACTCTGGGCAATTGAACTTCTCCATCAACTAACCAATACCGCCTTACAACTTGAATCTGACCCGGAAAAACAAAAACCGGAGTTAAACCGCCTCCTTTCAACTGCCCCCTATCCGGAACTTGCCCGCACCATCCTCCAACTCTTTGAAAAAACCTATCCCCGATACCGGCATATGGCAGTGCCGGACAAAGCACAGCCCGAGAACAAAGCTTGACTTGGAGGAGTATTAAGTTACAAAACTGGTTATGAAAATAAACCTCCTTCTAATTACGATCCCGCTGACATTAACCGCCTTAATGTCCCCAGGGTGTCAGCATCTCCAACCAAACCAAAGGGACTGCCGCGAAGATATGCGCCAGTTTGTCCAGAAAATCAGCGCCTACACCCAAAAAATAAACCCCGATTTCCTCATCATCCCCCAGAATGGCCAGGAACTGCTCACAATCGATGGAACGGATACCGGCACACCGGCAATTGCCTACATTAAAGCGATTCACGGACTGGGCAGAGAGGACCTATTCTACGGATACGATGGAGACAACATCCCAACGCCGGAATCAGTCCGCAACCGGATTATCCCATTTCTAAACCTTGCGGAAAGTTGCGGCATTGAGGTGCTGGTCATTGACTACTGCTCAACCCGCACCTTTGTTGACAACTCCAATCTTCAGAACACCCGCCACGGCTACATCTCCTTTGTGGCTGACCACCGGGAACTGGACAACATACCCGCTTATCCCCCCGAACCCCACCGGGTCAACGCCAGCGACATCACCACCCTAAAACAGGCACAGAACTTCCTCTGTCTGATTAACCACGGTGCCTTCAGGGACAAAACCGCCTTCCTGAACGCTCTCAGCGCAACCAACTACGACCTCCTGATCATCGATCTGTTTTATGACACACTCCCTTTAACCGCGGACGAAATTGCCCGCTTAAAAACCAAGGCAAACGGTGGCAGACGGCTAATCCTGTCCTACCTCAGTATCGGCGAAGCCGAGGACTACCGCTACTACTGGCGTCCTGAATGGCAACAAAACCCGCCCGACTGGCTCCTTGAACAAAACCCGGACTGGCCCGGCAACTATCGAGTAAAATACTGGGACCCGCAATGGCAAAAGATCATCTACGGCAACGACAACTCCTATGTCAAAAAAATCCTTACTGCTGGCTTTGACGGCATCTACCTTGACCTGATCGACGCCTTTGAATACTTCGAACAGCACGAAACCCAATAAAAAACCTGCCGATAAAAGATTGAATTTAAGGGGGACTTATTATCATAATTATAAGAAGAAAATTTTTATAACGTGTTAGATGCTCTATTTGTCGGTGCCATAATTGATGGTGGAGGTGGTTTCTTTAAATGCCTTAAACTTAAGCAATGCGAAGATAGCAAAGCAAAAGATATCGAAAAGGTCAATTTAAAGGAGGTGAATTATAAAATAATAAAACCTTTAATCTGGTGGTGAAATTATGTATTTGGCGCATTTTGACAAATCGGGCGACGATGGTTATCCAAAATACTCATCCAGGGTTATCTGTTTTTAACCAGTTGCTATTTACACCACCAGAGGTGACAAGAGGGTCTTTATTTGACATTCAGTTTGTATTGTGATACAATCTGAATGCGTGTTTAGTTTGTAATGGAATACCGACTGATGAACGAGGAAAAATTGGAAAATTTTTATAAGAACTGGCTTAAAATCCTTCCCCAATTAAACGAAGGGTATCTTTACGATGACAATAAAAATCTCAAGCCAACAAGACACATTTTCTCCTTTTTCAAAAAGAAAATAAACGAGTTTCTCACTGATAAAATAAACGAGTTTGAAAAAATTATTCTATTACCCGGCATCAGAGGGGTGGGTAAAACAACTCTGTTGATGCAGATTTATAAACTCGAAAAGTTTTTAAATCCCGATAATCCTGAGGATGCAGAGTTACTAAAAAATTTAAACAAACTTGATTATCGTTTTTATTTTGATATCAGCAAGTTTCATTTTGAACAGATCGGTTTAAGTGAATTCTTTCAATTTTTCGAGAAGGTAAACAATTTCAATTTTGTAACTTTAGATAAAAAGATCATCCTTTTACTTGATGAGGTCCACTTTGATGAAAAATGGAATCTGTTTTTAAAAGTGTTGTTTGACCATACCAAGGGGCATAAAAATTTACTGGTCATCGCCACCGGTTCTTCAGCAATTAACATAAAAATAGGCGCAGATTTAATGAGAAGAGCAACAGTAAAAGAACTTTTCCCGATGAAATTCAGCGAATATCTAATCTTAAAACATAATATTTATCCTGTTGAAAATCTATCAGAAGAACTGAAGGAAATCATTTTCAACTCCCGGAATGCCAAAGAGGTTTTTAACGAACTTAAAGATAAAGAATCAGCAGTGAAAAGATTTTTTTTGAGTTTATCACCCGGTTGCGAAGATGAATTCTTCAAAAACGGCGGATTTCCATTTGTGGTTGGCTTGCAAAACCAGGTTGAAATCGCAGAACGGATAAAGTATGTGATCAACGGAATAATTACGAAAGACATTTTAACCCTGAAAAGGTTTAAGACCGAAACGATCAGCAAAATCAACGACCTGCTTTACCTGCTGGCTAACTCTGATCTGATCAGTTATGAAAAACTATTAAAGACCTTAAAAATTGATAATATCAGAACATTATCAGCCCTGCTGGATGTTTTAGTTATGAGTGGTGTTTTAATTAAGGTAAAGGCTTACGGTAGAACTTATGGCACCACCAGAAAAACTCCAAAGTATCTCTTTATAACCCCGTCTCTTCGCGGTGCCATTTTAGACAACAGTTTCCCCCCGGGCATCGAAGGCAAAAAACTGGAAGATTATTTTACCTTAATTTTTGAGAATGATTTAAAGAAAGCGTTGGCTTACAGTCTGTCTTATGATATTGCCGAGTGCGGCGCAGATTTTGTTTTAACCCTGAAGAACAGGAGCAATGTCGTCATTGAACTTGGTTTTAATAAAGAGGAAATCAGGCAAGTTGAAAATACGATGAGAAAAGTCAAAAGTAAATATGGATTAGTCCTGGGAAGTGGCAGACTGGAATTAATAAATGACTCTATTATAAAGGTCCCATTAAAGTTTTTAATGTTAACTTAATTATGTCCGAACTTATCCTCAAACATCATTGACGAAATTTCTTTTGAATCCTTGCCGGCAAATATGAGGGGAAAATAGATATAGATAACCTGTCGAGGTGACCTCTTGGACACCTTTAAACAAAAGAATTTAACTCTCACAGGTTTAAAAAAGAAAGCGTAAAACAGAACCCCTGCAGATAATCCTTGGAATTTAAAACCGTCCCTTACCTGTCCCCTACCCAGAACTTGCCCGGACTATTCTCCAACTATTTGAAAAGACCTATCCCCGCTACCGGCACCTAACACTGCCGGATGAAAACAAACTGCAAGAAAAAACTTGACCTCGACAGATTTATTGTTATTGTTATGAATTTTATCGATGTCCTTATTGGACCTTGACCGCACACAAAAGATAAAAAATCGCTCTAAAACAAGGAGGTAATATGTCAACAAGAAAAGATCCGAAGAAAGGCTATAAGGAAGTAAGATCTATTAAACAACTATTAAAAGCGAGAAATCAAGCGTCACAAAAACGACTCAACGATTTATTTAGCACAGTCGGCGATAATCCAGAAATCTTATGGTATCCAAGTGCTGGTAATGACTATCGCGACATTTTGGAATTGTCCGAGATAGATGAAAATAATATCAGGGGTATCAGGGGTAATATCAATATTGTAACAGACTATGGAATTCCTGCCCCGGATCTTTTTATACATACAGATTATAATAAAAAAATGGTAAAACTGAAGAAAGGCGAAGTGTTTAACGACGGCAAAACAAATGTAGTAGCGAAAAAGATTTATCCTTTATGTATCGACGCTTCTTTAGTAAAATATGAAGTTAATGAGGAATCTGTTGTTGATAAAGAAGAGGCTCCAAAAACTCCGGAAATTTATTTATTAGACATTGAGATAACCTCAAACAAGTTGGGAAAGATTGAAAAACCTGTGATTTATTTTCTATTTGAAAATATAAACTTCTTTCAAGAGGTTCTTCTTAGACACGGAATAAATGTCGCTTATATGGTGAAAGTGCGAGAAGGATGTGGCAAGGGTGGAAATAGGAAAAGTGTTACAAATATTTATCCCTACTTTTCGGTTCTAAATACAAGGTATTTAATTGCTGATAACGAAATTCATTTTGACACAGAGGACTTAAAAGCATTTTTATCCAAAGGGTTGGAACTAAAAGACTATGAGTTAAAAGAGCTTACACCAAGACGCCAAATTGCTCATCCGATTAGGTGGAGCGATTTTCAGGTTCATGTATATGAGGTTATAATAAAAGAAAATTTGCTAACGAAGGAAAGAATAGAAGAAATTTATCGCCCGATACAGGAAAGCTGGGAAAGAGAGTGCTCCTCCGCCTAACAGCGGATAAGAGGCTTCGCCCAACATTACCTTCGGCAAATTCTTTTATCCGCAAGACGTTATCGGAAATAGCATAAAAGGCGGTATATAATATTAAGAAAGAGCTGGCATCAATTCGTAATATAATTAGGCTTTTAATACTGGAGACAATAATACCACTATATCTCCTGTTTATCTCGCTTATATATGGCGAAGGTATAAAGGCCTGGATGTTAATTAGCCTATTAAGTATTGCTATCATTAGTATTTTTACTGCCATTGGACTATGGAAGTTTCGAAACAAGCATCAAGTTCGTTTGGTTGCTAAAGTATTAGCGATACTTATTCTTCTGCCGGTGGCAATATTAGTTTAAGCGACACTGCCATTAATAACACTTACAGTTTACTATCTGGTTGTGGCTTTCGTAATTATTTGCATAATTATCGCTCTAACCATCTGGATAATTAATGGTATAAAAGAGCAGAGAGAAAAAAGGACTAAGCGGGACTAATGATGTGGAAAATATCATTGCCAGTTCATATGCCCAAATTGCCCTCTGGTCTGTTTCAAAAAACCTATCCCCGATACCGGCGCCTGGCAGTGCCGGAACCGCAACACTCGCCGGTAAAAAGTTGACTTGGAGGGGTGCAACTATAAATTTTAGATAATGTTATTGATCTTACTCTCTCGTCGAATCAACTGTTTATCTCAAATTAATCTATATATGCTCAATCGGGGAAAGTTTATAAATGAGTAAAGACGTTCGAGCATTAAAACAGGGAAAACAAATGACGATGTTTGGTACCTACGAATTTCCGTCTTATCAAGAGATAATCGAGGCTTACTCCCAAGAATTTGCAAACTATGTCGCCCAAAAAGGTGACACAATATTTGGCTTCTGGATGCAAACCCTTGCAGATCTGGAACTTTTGGATTTAGAACTGCGTGGGTTAACTGAAGAATATAAAATTGACCCAATAAACCGAACGGTTAGATTTAAGGGCGATGAAGAATTTATAAGGTTAAGAGTAGCGCACCTAGAAATAGTAAAAGGGGAAAAAACTCTTTACACAGATTTTGTTGATAAATTTGGTGACACGAATGCCTATGCGTTTCATAATCTATATCCATATAAAGGCAAATTCTATCCACGAGTAGTTAGGACTTTAATTAATACCTTTAAATTAAACAGCGATTCTCTCCTTTTAGACCCCTTTAACGGCTCAGGAACGACTACACACGAAGCCTCCCTTATGGGAATCAAAAGTACTGGCATAGATGTTACCCCGATGGGAATTGTTCTATCAGAATTAAAAAACGATTTGCTTTTTATCGATGAACAAAAGTTGAATTTTACTCAACAAGAACTCCAAGATATCTTACAAGCCATAGAAAATAAAAACTGGGGATGCCCCGATCCATTAATTCAAAAATTAATGCTCGCAGTATATTTTGATACAGTCGATGCCTTTATGAGAACTTCAAGGTATAATAGAAAAGGAAAATTGGGGCTCTTTATTGAAAAATTAAACTATATAAAACAATGTTCAAAAAAAACGATAGAAATAAAAGAAAAATATCGCCTTAACTTTAAACCTGCCAAAATCATTGAAGGCGATGTCCTTGAACTCAAGAAAATGAGGGAGTTCGATGGGAAATTTGACGCCTGCATTACAAGTCCGCCTTACTATTTTTCTATAGATTATGTTGGGAAAGACAAAATTGCTTATGACTATTTGGGCATAGATATGAAAAAAATCGAGTCAAGATATCTGGGTATGAAAAATGGGAAATCAGAAATATCTTATAAAGGACTGCCTCCAAAAGTAGCGATGTATTATGAAGACTTGAAAGAATTAATAAAAAATATCTTCTGGGCATTAAAGCCTGGCGGCAAGCTGGCTATTATAATTGGAGACAGTACCGTAAATGGGAAAAAAATTCCCACTACCTTGACAACTAAAAGGTTTTGTGAAGAAGTGGGATTTAAATTTGAAAGATTGATATTTAATCCCCTATTAGGTGCTCGGAATAGAGCAATCAGAGGAGAAAGTATAATAATTTGCGAGAAAGTGAAATAATGTGATTATTAAAAAGAAAAACCTTCTGTGTATAAAAGAAAAAGGGAAATTAGATCTTGGACAAATATTACTTTATGAACCTTATAAAAACATATTAATAAATTTCAAAGAGCTTTGTATGAATATTAATGCAAAGGATTTTGATCCGGTAGCCAAAGTTTACGATGGACTATTAAGTGCTCCACCTGAAATCAAAGAATATTACGAAGCTTTACTAGGTGTTACATCTTATTATCATCACAGTCAGGGTGGTCGTGGAAGGTATATTGAAAAGAAAATAGCCTCCTCCTTTGAAAATTGTTCTCTGGATATAGAACTTAGCAAACTTCCATTTTGGTTAACATACCCATCTATCCACAAGAAGAAGGGTATTTTTACTCAGCAAGGGTTGTCCTCCACAGAAAAGAAAATCTTAAGGACGATTGAATGGGATTGGTTAGGTAACAAGGATGTAACCACTGATGTAGGAAGTATTATACAAGACGAAAAAACGATTGTATTAGTTGAACTTAAAAATAGAGTAGATACCGGCGGGGCTGCTGGCAGACGAGAAATCTGGACATCGGAAAAATTTGGAATTTTCGTAGAGTATTTTAACTCCAATATAAAATTATTCAGAAGAAACCATGAGGAATTTTCTCTAACAGAATTACTTGAGAAGTTTGGAATTAAAAACTTTGAAATATATATCGGTGTTTTGTTTGATACAGGTGACAATCCCGCGACAATTCAAGGCGATAAAACCAACGGATTTTACTCTTCAAGCCGGGAAGGCTTTGAATACCTACAAAATATAATAGAACAAAGTCCAACAATGAAAATAATTAGTAAAGACACCGAGAACTTACAAATGGAGATCGGTTTGTCTTATTCTAAATTAATAGTAAGAGTAGGAGCGTTATACGGTAACGATATTACATTAAAGCTTTTTAGGAAAAGTTTTTCAGTATCCGATTTGCTTTTATTGAAATACGATGATATTTGGTTATCTCAACTAATAACTATTGACGAAAGGAGTATGTTACTTAAATATAAAAAGAATTTCACCATAAGTTTTTTAGGCTTATTGAAAGAAGATAAAAGTTTAAGACTAATGTACGATTCCGTAATAAATTCGGAGTGCGGAGAAGTTGAACTCACTACAATTGTAAATTACTTGCTTGACAAATATATTTATATATTTGAAAACAGGTTATTACCGCCCGGGAAAAATAAAGTTGAATATCTAGCCGATGTAATTCAATTTTTATGTGCGGCAGAAGCATAGTTATATATTAGTTACACAACTAAGTAGTTGATTGTGATTATTCAGCAGACTTCCCGAGGAATTAGAGGCCTTTATCCTTTTACCCCCACCCGGGCGATTTTGCCGATTTTTTTGAAGTTTTTACCCCGGACTAAAACTAAATAGACCCCATCAGCCAGGTCTCTACCATATTCGTTTTTGCCGTCCCAGTCAATCATCCGGTTAGTGACCTTTGAGAATTTTTTGACCAGGGCGCCGCTCAATGTGTAGATGTAGACATCCGGAGTTTCACCTGCCGGAAAGTCCAGGATAAGTTGACATTGCCCGGAAAATGGCGCGGGTCGGGTGTAGGGTTCGGCAAGGGTTTTGATCTTTACCGGGTAATAGGAGCTGAGATTGGAGTAGTTGCCAGATGCATCCTGCGCCATAAGGAAAAAGTAATAACCGGTGGTCTCCCGGGCAAGGTTGAAGAGGTAGGATGTGGTGTCGGTGGTAACCAGCGCCTTGCGCAGGGTCAAAAACCGTTCAATCCGGATGTCGTCAATAAAAACACCGAGCCGGTTTATGGTCTGGTCGGTGGTGTATCTGAACCGGATATAAACATTCTCGGCTGGAACCAGAAGATAGGAAAACTCCTGCCAGGATTCACCAGAACCGTAAATTGAGTCCAGTATCTGCCAGTTTTGGCGATCAGTTGAGGTTTCAATATAGCAGGCATCACGGGTAATGTTACCCAAGGAGTCTTCGGTCTCCTGGGTTGAGTAATAGGCATAAAAGGCAAGCAAACCACCTGCAGGCAGTGATACTCCGGATTTTAGTGTCAGGAGGTGAGTTAAGTTGCTCGCTGAACCCGAGAAAAACGAACTCCCGGGTGAACGGCTATACCGGGTTGAAACGGCCCAGCCCTGTGACTGCCAAGAGGCAAAACTGTCGCAGTGGTCCTGTAAAATCGATGCGGGCGCGGTCGCCTGATAAAGATGGTAGGTAACCGGTGACCAGTCCTTAACCCGGTGCCACCAGAGCCGGACATCTCCCCGGTTTCCGGTCTGGTGTTTGATAATCCGGGGTGTTTCAGGTTTGGCATCGTCTAAACCGAAATAGTTGTTTAAGAAACTAAGCCAGGGCACACTGTCTGAGAAAACCAGTTGCTGATACTCCTTTGCCTTGGATTTGAAACCAAGGTACCGAAAAGGAAACCAGACCGCAAGACCCTGCGCATTGTTAAAATCCGCCCCCCCCACCGCATTTGCCACAACCAACCCTTCAAGAGCCTGACAGAGTTTCTCGGTGCCATTACCCCCTACCAGCTGCCAGAAATGAATAAGATCGATCATCTCATCGTTGACTTTGGGCTGGCTAACCAGATCCTGCGGAAATGTCTGCACACCAAGACGGGCAGTTTGAACACGTCTATCATCTGAACCAATACTGTCTTTAAGCACAACAGAGAGGGTTTTTATCACCTGTTTCAGTTGTGCGGTGCTGATCGCCGAAAGACAGACCGCCCGGTCCGGATATGCGTTAACATAGTCCTCACAGATACCGGAAAGTAACTGTTCAACCGGTATGTCAGGCTGGGTGGTTAACCTTCTGAATATGGCATCATAGGGTAACCCATTCCACTCCACCATCGCCTCCGAGGCAAGGAGGTATTCACAGTAGTCCATCACCTCAGTTGCCACCTCAATGCACCCCATCAAACAGGCATCAAAACCTAAAATCTTCAGTTTCTTGCCCAGCCGTTTAACTCCGTTTGCCAGTGCCCGGTTTAACTCGCCACCTGCCACCCCCATCATATGACTATGGGACTCATCAATCACCACCGCCCGCTGTGGACCATAACCTGCACGCCAGCCGTTGCCGTGGTCCCAGATGATAAGAAAGTAGTTACGGGCAGGAAAATTTCTACCCAGAAACGCAATGAAATCCGCAAGCACCGCGGTGTCTGCCATATCCAGTTCACCAAGGTCTGCAAGCAGTTCCCGCTGATCTTTAAGGATTAAATAACGCCGGCAGTTCGGATTGGTGTCCCGGCTGGCATTATCAACCTGCACCACGATATTGACCTCGCTACTTGAGCCAACTTTCATCATCTCCGCAATGTCAACATAAGCCTGTTCGCTCATTCCGTTATCCGCGCCGATGTAAATACCCACAGTCCATTTAGCACCTATAGCCCTGGCAGATAATAGCAACAGGGGGATGGTTAACCATCCCCCTGTCAGTTTAACCGCTCTAAGAGCGAACCCCTTGTCCTTAAAAGCCAACGGTCAACATCAACCGGTGTGTGGGTTTCAAGTATTGATAATACCGGAACGCATAATCAAGCCCTATCTCCAGCACAGGAGTCGGTTTGCCTTTTATGCCCAGTCCGGCACAGAGTCCGGTGAGATCGCCGAGTTTCTGGTGGTAGTTCTGGTCAACATTCAGGATATAGCCCCCGCGCAAAAAGAACATATTGGCTAAACCGTATTCCAGGCCGATATTGACCGTCTCATTGATGTCTGAAGGATGCACAATGTCAACTGCGGTGGTAAGCCGATTGGCGCCGGTGTTCACCAAATCCATCGCCACCCCGAAACGGAATGCGGTCGGTAGTGGTGAGGGTGTGGTTTTGTAAGAGCCCTGCAGTTGCTTCGGTCCGGAATCGGACCAGTTAAAGTTGTAATCCAGATGCGGCCCGGAAAAAGCCAGTTGAGTTCCGTAGTTGGTGACAGCAGCGCCCAGCCTTAGCGACTTGAACCCGGTGTTGTAGAAAAGCCCCATATCAAAACCCACTGCAGAAGCCCCCATATCCCAGATGGTCTGTTGAACCGCCTTGACCGAAAGCCCGAATGACAACTTGTCCGTGATAATCCGGGCGTAACTGATACCGAATGCCAGATCATTAGCACCGATCTTCAGCCCGGTTCCCTCATCCTCGCGCGCCGGCGTCTTCGGGTCATCAACCGTTGTTACCTCAATGTCACCCATCGTCAGCGCAGTAGCAGTAAATGCGACCGTGCCGAAATTGGTTACCGGTAACACAACCACCATGAAGTCGTGGTTGATATCCGCAAACCATTTCGCATGATTGACCTGTGCCTGCCGATTGACATTCGCCAGACCTGCCGGGTTAAAATAGGCAGCCGAGGCATCATCAGCCAGCGCGGTAAACGCATCGCCCATTCCTGACGCCCTGCCCACGCCGATTTTCAGAAAATTCGCCCCGGTTGTCGCCACCTTGCTGAACGCACCATAGGAAAAGGAACAAACCACCAAACCGAGCAATAAGATTTTCAACGCTATTTTCATTCTTGCCTCCTTTAATGGATGACCATCAACTTCCCAGTGAACTCACCAACCGGTGATTCCACATGGAAGATATAAACTCCGGACGCGATCAACTGTTGATAATCGTTAACCAGATCCCAGTCCGCAGTGCCACCCAGATCCATTGGCTGTCGCTTGGAATCGTTATGCTCAATTACCTTAACCAGGTCTCCAGAAGTAGTGAAGATCCGGATCTTGCAACGATTCGGCAGATGGGTGAACTTGACCTTCCGCTCCTCAGTTGTCTTTTCCCACGGGTTAAACACGATGTAAGGATTAGGCACCACCTTAACCTGCAACTTCTGCTTGGTACTGGTATCCGCATATCCCACGGTCGGCACCAGTCTCAGGATATTATAGGATGGTGCCGCACCACCTGACCGGTAACCGGTGAGCAACCAGACATTGCCGTCCTGAATTGAGTTGATTAAGCTCTGCAAACTGTCCCCGGACTGTTTGAAACCTAAATAACCGCCGCAGATGTAAATGTGAGCGATTGTGCCTTTTAAGGTATCGGTGGGCGAGCGCAAACCTCTGTCCACAAAGCACCAGCCATTCGCATTCTGTGGCCCAGTTCCTGCACTGGTAAACTTGGAGAATGGCACTTCAATTCCGCCGTTAGTAACATCGTAAACCCTGGCCGTGAGATAGCCATTCCGGTTCTGCCACTCAATCCGGTAATCCGAACCCCGGAATGCCCAGTAAGCCTGACGCGGTGCCACGCCAATCTTTAAGGAATCAGCCGGATAATTACCCTGTTCCACGCTTACCGCGGTAAACGGTACATCCGGAATCTTCATACCCAGCACCATCTTGGTCGCGATGCCGTTAATTATCGGTAGATCAAAACTCAACTTCTTTGCCGGTGATGCGATCTCGTAGGTAAAGGAGGTAGTATCAATCACCAGTGACTCATTTTTAGTGGTGTTCACCGCATAGTAGGAGTAGATCGGTTTTTCAAAAGAACCACTCCACTCGGGTCCTAAAAACCTGATCTCATAAACATCACCCGTAACATTAAAAGGTACCGTCACCGTTGTGGAACAGATTAACGCACTGTTTAACGAATCACCCGCCACCCGCACAACCCGTACCTCAGGCCAGATGTAATTCACCGGCTCCCATCTCGGTGTTGTTAAGAAGTTAGCAACAATACCCGAACGCAGAATCAAAGTATCCCAGGTGACCGGATTACCGAGACTGTCCTTCGTTTTAGTGATATAGTTCCAGTCGTACGCGGTCACACAGTAGTAATAGGTGAAACCGTTGATCACATCTTTATCGAGCAGTGTATAGTATACCCCGCGATTATTCATCCTGACCCAGAGACTGTCCGGCTGGGTCTCATCTCTACCCAGTGGCCAGAGGTAAGTTGTATCCCGTTTGTTCTCGGATATCTCCACTTTGTATGGCCAGAGGGTGTCGGTTCCTGACTTGGGCAGAGTGTCAGCCAGATCACACTGACCGATGATCTTCCAGTTGGCACCGTCGCGTGATTTATAGATAACATACCCCTGAAAGTCATAACCACGATACATCGGGTCATATCCTGGACCAGGCTGACTCGCTACCTTTTCCCAGTAACGGTCTGGCGTCCTTTGCGGCAGGTCATCCCAGACGAGCCGCACCTGTTTATCTCCTGGCAAAAGTATTATATTCGGTGCAACCGGTGGTCCTGGTAGGAGCCATCCCTGGTTATAGATAAATTGCGCGGCATTGGCGACCCGCGCCAGATGAACTAACGAGTCCTTTGGCCGGTCTGCCCATGGTTGATTTGGCCCACCAAATGGTGCACCGATTGCTGCTACTACCAACCGCTCAACCTGCCCCGGGGCAAGATCAAATGGTCCTGAGCACATAATAAAACGTTTATCCGCAGCAGTTACATCAACCGAATCATAAGCCGAATAAACACCAGTTCGATAATCATAACCAGCCATCGTCAGATACTGAGCCGGGTCAGTAACCGGGTCAATGTCAATTGTGAACTTTTTAAATGCGGTCATCCCCAATGGCACCTTCACTGTATCACCGCTCGCAGTGATTGAATCCCGTTTCGGACTGTCCAGAAACTTATATGCGAAAACGCCCGGTGTTCCTGACTCCCAGGTGCTTCCTGGGGTTTCCTGATTATCAACATCACCCGCATACCCAACATTTTCCACTGTATCGGCACCCGGAATGTAGTCTTTGAGAATAAACCCGACCATATCATCTGGGGCATTGCCGATATCCGGATCATTCACCGCGCCGATAAAGCATCGCTTCAGGGTATCGTCCCCAGAATTGCGCACATTATAGATGATAAAGAAGATATCCTGATTCGATGGATAGTTCCAGGCGTAAATCACCTGGTAAACATCAATATTCTGCGGTTTGCCTGGTGCGATATGATTTTCCGGTGCCGCATCCGAATAGACACACCACATATCCTGTAAAGAGAAAGCCTCATAAGGAATCAGCATGCTGTCGATCTTAGAATTTCCGGTAGTCCAGCGGTCCCTGGGGCTTGGTGGCCAGTCATTAGGATAAACAAAAATCCGGTCATCCGAACTTCCCGCACCTTCTGGTGCGCGGGCAACTGTCGTCGGCGTCATCTCGGTGCCACCGGAATTCGGGTTGTATCCGAAAGAGACCAGAGTATCGGTCTTACCATCCTCACGCGGCTTCAACGAGCCAAACCACATCCCCGCACCAAAGATATAGCAGTTATGCAAAGGCTGGGGCCAGCTGCCTCCTGCCTGACCAGTGCCAACCGTAACATCAATCCCGTATCTGCCATCGTTGTAAAACGGACATTTCCAGCGGTTGATATTCAGCCACTTCATATCATAAATCCGCTTTCCCCGGGAAACGGGCGTGGCGGTTTTGGCAAACACTGGCGCAAAGACCGCCAGTAGAATAATGATAACTAAAGAAATTTTAAGCGCTCTATTCACCTTATCCTCCCCCTTAGAAAGACAGGCTGATGCCAAAACGAACTTTCCTTGACGAACCGTAATAGGTCGGTGCCTTCACATAATCCTCGCGCGCCCGAATATAGGACTGATACATCTCCATCCGCGTCAGATAACCATCATGATTGAAATCCCGTGCCGGATGGTAATACAGATCCCCGAACCTGATACCAGGCACAAACTCCTGTGGTGTGAATACCCGCCCATCATTATCCGGCTTACCGGTCGTAGCATAAACATTGGTTGCCACCCGGGCATTCAGAAGGTTGGTAATATCGCAGGAAAGCACTAGGTTAAGACCACCCAGTCTGATGTCCTTGCCAAACCGCATATCCATCGTGAAACTTGAAGGCATTCTTGCCGAATTTTCCGCACCGGTTCGGTTACCTCTAATGTCGGTCGGTGTGTAGGGCATACCAGAGCCATAATTGGCAACCGCGGAGGCATTGAAGTCGCGCAGTGGAGTAAATCCAAAGTCCGACGGAAAGTAAAATCCTAAACTGCCGTGCAGTGAATGGCGCTGATCTTGATCCAGATAGAAATCAATCTGCAGTGGTTTTTCCCGCTGATACTGGTCAGTCGCAGTGGAGGCGGTGCCTTTCGCGACCTGGAAGGTGTAACCCAATTGGGTATTCCAGTAATTGGCAAGCGCCTTGGTCATCGTTGCTTCAAAACCCTGAATACGGGCATACTCGACATTGTAATACATCGTGTAGGGCTGAGGCAGTGCGGAAACTACACGCACACCGGAAAGGTCAAACACATCCTTGTAAAATGCAGTCAGGTCAAAGGCAAATACATCACTTAACTGGGCATCAAACCCTAACTCATAGGCGATGGTCTTTTCCGCGCTCATATCCGGATTACCCACAATGACATTACCCCGCCCCCGCAATTCGGCTGCTGGTCGCTCACCGTACTCATACAGATTGGCAAAAACCGGATTTTTGAAGAAATGGCCATAAGAAAAGCGGAACTTAATCCGCTCAGTAATCGGATAAGAGATACCCAGTCGAGGTGAAAGACGGTACTTTGGCGGCACCGGTATAAAACTGTCGGCAATTTCTGGTGTTGAACCGAGCGACTCAGGAAAAACCCGCACCTTTGCCTTTGCATCAAGATAATCAAACCGAACACCAGCACGCACCACCAGGTCCTCAAAATCTGCCCGGTCCTGGATATAAGCAGCAGCCACCAGCGGTTTATAATTAAACGCATCCCAGAACGGATTCTGGTCCCATGGTAGGGAGTTGTCATACATTGAAACCGAATACTGAGTGATATCAACACCAGTCTTGATCTCGTGTACCTTGGAGATGGTCTTGGTCAGATCAAACTTGAAAAGCATATGATCGGTTTGCCGGTAATGCCAGGTCCGGTTATCACCTTCGGTAACAAACAGACCAGCCACACCATAGGGATTATCGATCAAAGCATACGCGGTCATAAAATTCTTCTTCTGCGCCTTATGGGCATAAACGGTGTCCCCGCTCGGGGATAGCCAGTAAGAACGCCACAACTGCAAAACCGCCTCTTTCTTCGATAGCCCTTCCGGATTGTTAAACACCCAGTCCTCAGCCCGGAAGAAATATCGGTCCCAGATTCCGTTCTTGCGCAGAAAACCCCAGAATCCGGTGGTATCTGCTGCCTCAGCATCAAAATTCCGCACCGTCCTGATTAACGAGGTGGAGAAAACGCCCAACTTCGCCTCATAAACCGTGGTCGGCGAAAGCATATGGTTCAGCGTCACATTACCTTTATAACTACGTACCCTATTGGCATAAAGTGCCTTTTGATAAAACTTGTAACTGTTCGCCCATGCCTGCCACTGGTAATTGGAGTGATAGCCGTCGACGGTTAACTTCAAACCCTCCCGGGTCAGGAAAAACTCCTTCGGAAACTGAAGTGTCAATTTACCTTCTGCCGCATACTCACCTCTGGGCGAATTAACCTTATACAGGCAGTTTCGGTCATCATCGGTCTTGAAGTATTCGGTGGAGATAAAATAACGCAGGCGGTTATAGAATGTGGGTCCGCCCAGCGAAAAGGTAACCCGGTTATAACCGAAATTCAGGTCCGGTTTCGGGAAAACCTCATCAGTCAGATACCCGATCTTCCCGCTGGTTCGTGAACCACCCTCTTTGGTCACTGCCTTGATAATACCGGACATCGCTGAGCCATACTCCGCATCAAAACCACCGGTCACCACCACCACCGATGCCAGCGCATCACTCGTGGGCTTCGGGCTTGACCACAGCGTTCCTACCACTGCATCCTGCGCCGCGACACCGTCCACCAGATAGGCGACATCATCGTATCTACCGCCACGGATGTGGGTCCAGCCCCGACCCGTGGTTTGCGTAACGCCCGCCTGCAAACCGACCAGTTCAGACAGTTGCACAACCGGCAACCGCTTGAACTCCTCATCAGTGATCACCCGCTCCACCGTCACCGTTCCCCGGTTCACCAATGGCCGTTCTGCCTTCACCTCAACCGGACCAACCTCAATCACTGTCGGGCTTAACTGAAAGTCAATAATCGCCACCTGGTCCTGAACTACCAGCACATCAGTAACGCTCATCTCGTTATAACTGATGTAGGAAGCGGTAAGTTTATACCTGCCCGGCGGGACATTGTTAATCTCATATTCACCGTTCGCATCGGTCGCTGCACCCAGTTCGGTGCCGACCACAATCACATTGGCACCAACTAAGGGCTCTCTGGTCTTCTTATCGATCACCTTGCCTTTAATCCGACCGACAACGCCCGCAAATGCGCTCCCCGCGATTAAAAGCAAAGCGATAATAAAAAATGCACACCTTCTCATTGTCCGCCTCCTTTAATATAAATAGGAATTCCCCAGACAGTAGCTGTTAACTCGCCGCCCGAATCATAAAACACCGCATACGGCACCTGTTCCACATAAAGCCGATGCACACCTGATTGAGTCAATCTTATTCGGTTAGTGGCGATGACTCGGTACCGCACCCCCTGGAAGATAAAGAAATTAAAAAAGTCGGTTCCGGTGGGATTGTAAAAAGAAGTAATCCACAAACTGTCGTTCTCTGGATATGTTAATAGACTGTCCGGATATTCGTAAAACCGCTGGGTGCCAAAATGTAGGGTGTCAGGACGCCAGGCAAAAGTATCGCTTCGGGTTCCATTGGTGAGATAGACGTTAACTAAATACGGTGCATCCTCAAAGGTTGGTGCATAAAACCGCTGGCCACCAGCCAATTTCCAGAACCGCCAGGCCCCCTGTTCCTTGCGTAAAACACACCCGTCATAAGCAATTGCGTTAATTGGCTTCTCAACAATCAGGGAGGTGTCGGTCCAGAGGGTATCGTAGAAGTGTAACCGGATGGTATCGGATGGCGTGATGATAATTGAATCGCGCAGATATCTTGTATACCTTCTGGCGTGCATTATTAATCTGCCCGGTATCGTCTCTGTGACAAAAATTGTTGCGGTTGTATCCCCTACTCCGGTGTCAACCGTGGCAATAAACCGGTGATGCCATTTGCGTAGTGAGTCATTAAAAATACGTTGCATTGAGTCGCAGATATAGCGCTGTTTGAAGGGATTATCCTTGATTGCCTTTTTGAGAATTGTATCCGGAACCACCCATTCGAGATACTGCATCTCCGTCTCAGCGAAATTCACGGTAAGCAAATCCTTGTTGGCAAGAACGATAGAATCGAGCGCGGTGGAATCTTGCGCATTCGGCTGCCAGATTTCTTGTGGCGGCATTCGACCGCAGCCGGTGAACATCACCACTGCCAGTAATAGGCCGACTCCTAACAGTCGGTACCTTTTAATTATTACCTGCACAGCTTGCCTCCTTTTATTTGCTCTTCCTGAACCCAATTTTCATATTTTCTTTTAGGAATTTTAACAAAATCGGCTCGGCTGTCAAACAGTATCCCGGAAATCGGCGCAATTACTTTTGCGTGTATCCTGTCTTATCCGCTTATAGATTGCTTCGTCGCTATCACTCCTATCAATGACAGTCTCCCCCTTTCTGTCATTTCGCACCCGTCGTTTCTTTGTCATTCCAAGTCTATTCTTTTTTCTTCATTCCGAGCCTATCCTTTTTCGTCATTCCGAGCCCGAAGGGCGAAGGAATCCCTTTACGTGAGATTGCTTCATCACTATCGCTCCTTGCAATAACAAGGGGGATGGAGCGTCCTCGCAATGACATTCCTTCCTTCGTCATTGCGAACTGCCGCAGGCAGGAAGCAATCCCTTTGCGGGTAGCCCGGGTTTTACGCTGTGAGATTGCCATGGTACTTTGTGCCTCGCAATGACAAAAGGGGGATCGCCAATGCGGTAAGCAGGGTCAAAAGCATACCCAGCCGGTAGTATTTAGGATAATAAGTAAACTCCACCTGATGTTCGCCCACCTCCAGAACAACTGCCCGCAGGGTGTGAAATGCGGGTAACAGCTGCGCACTTTTGCCATTGATCTTAACCTGCCAGTCCGGATGATAGTTCTCACTAAGAATCAACAGTCCGGGTGCTAACAGCCGGGCAGACAGTTTAATCCGATTGGCATCATAATATACAATCGAACACCGGGCAACCGTATCCACCAGCATACCGGGTTCAAACTCTGGTTTAGTGTAAAGTAGTGCGGTCTGGCTGGGATCAAAATCCGGTTGCATCAATCGGGACAAAAGTTCATCCTTATCTCTAACGACCTCGTAATTATGGACAATAAAGGCACGAGGTAGAAACTGCCGGTTGTAATACACCGCGTAGTAAGTTCCGGCAAATACCTGCTCAAACTGGGGCTGACTGAAGTAGAGTCGTAACTGATTGATCACCTGCTGGCTCTGGGGGTCAAACCGGGAGATGTCGCTTGGCAGGTTGTAGGTAATAACATATTTCACATTCAGTAAATTCATAAAATTGGAATTTAGCAGATTGTTTGCCTGAAAGAGCACGCTTTTCCCCGCACCGATGAAATCCTGATAACTCTGCAAAGGATTCGGTATCTGCCCACCGGTAGAATAGATACCGTGTAACCACAATATTCCCTGATCCGAGCGTTCATAATTTAAGGGTAGAACCCGATAAAAGGAACTATCCGGCCTTAAAAAACGCACCACTTCATCCGGAGCAAAATACTCCTGCGGTGGCGGAACCGAACGGATATAACCACGCTGATTGTCCCAGAGTTTCAATGCTAAACCAACATCAAGCGTCATTATCAGCACGGTTGTCACCACCACAAGTTGTGGACTAACACCGGCACGCGGTAGATAGACGATGCCGATGCCAATCAGCCAGAGGAATACCGCAAATACCATTCCTGAGGTCAATGAGGGATAGTTGGCTTCAAACTGGACAAGACGCGTGCCCGGATTAAAAATCGAGCTCGCTGCATCACGGGCAACAAGAAAGAACAGTAGTAACAGAAAAAGCCCGGCCCCGGCGTAAAGTAGCGCCCGCAATGTTTTCTTCAACCCATCGGTGTTTGAACGGTCAAAACAGTAATTAACCCCATAGCCTGCCAGTACCGCAAGCGCAAAACCGGCAACAAAGAATATCATCCCTGGACCGCGAAACTTGCTGATTCCGGGCAGCAGGTAATAAGGCAGACGATAAAAAGGTGTGTTTCCACCCCAGGCCATTAATACAGCAAAAAGCACCGTGAAAGAGAAAAATCTAACGATGGGGGTCTTGTGGCATCGGATTAAGGCAATGAAGGCAAAAAGCAGAGGCAGAATCCCTAAATACTCGCTGTGCAGTTTGAACGGATTCTTACTCCAGTAGTTCTCCAGTCCACCAGAGAACTTCGGCGTTAATAGATCAAATATCTCAGCGATCGGCATCGACCAGGAGGTAGCAAACTCATAACCCCGCTCTGCGCCCCGGGCACTGTAAGGCAGATTGGCGTAAATCGGTAGATACTGAATTGCCGCGATACCAATCGCAAAGAGTCCGCTAAGCCCAAAGTAACCTATCAATTTAACTGCTGATGATTTTATCTCCTTCTCCTGCCTGAGCATCCGAACCCAGTTAAAGATAAACCAGGCGACCAGTATCAAGACGGTATAATATACCTTCTGGATATGTCCGGACAGAAGTTGTAGACCGAGCACTAAACCTGTAAGCACAAACCAGAACAGTTGTCGCCGATTTAACCCCCGGATCAAAAGAAAAACCGTCCAGGGCATCAAAGCGGAACCGATTAACCGGCCATCGTGGCCGGCAAAGGCAAGGGTCATCAGCGAACCGGAAAACATATAGGCAACACCAGCCACAACGCCTGCAAGTGTCGAAACTTTCAGTTCCCTGATAAAAAGATAGGTACCGAGCCCGGCCAGTACCGTATGAATATAGAATGTCCACGCCCAAACGATATGAACGGGCAAAAAGAGACGTAAAAATATCGTTGGATAAAAAAGATCGCCAAAAAATGCCGCTACCGTCGGTTGACCACACAGTATCTGGGGCTGCCATAGCGCAATGGTTAAATGGTTGCGGATGTACTCAGCCATAAATTGACGCGCCGCATACCCCCCAGCACCGAGAAAATCGGTCCCATACGTCATCACAGGCCCAAACAGTAACCTACCCCAAAAAATCAGGGGCAGAACAAAAAAACCGGCTACCGCATAACGGTGCAGTTTCTCCTCTGGTATCACCTGCTCCGGTCTTTTTACTGCCGGCGTTTTTGCCCGGGGTGCTGCTCGCTTCTTTGCCATAATTACCTCCTGATAATCTCAGGTTTACTCCGCCGCAAAAGCGGCAGGCAGAAAAGTGCCATTACCAGTTCCGCGCTGCTCATCCAGATTCTTGTGAGCAACGCTGATATAATAGCAACTGACTCCGGCATTACCAGTTTTAAAATATAGGTATATATCCCTTCCCGGATGCCCAAACCAGCCGGCGCGATTAGCACGATGAACCCCAAAATCCAAGAGATGGAATAACCACCGACGAGCATCGGCAGCCGGGCAATGCCCAAGGGATAAAAAGAGTTGATCAGCAAAAAACAACCGATACTCTGAACCAGCCAGTCAGTAATGTATAATGAAAAAATTCCCAGCAGACGAGAATAAGAAAGGTTGAGTGTAAACTCGGGCTGTTTAAAAAACCGCAAAGTTGGTTTTAAAATCCGGTTAAGGACGGGTGGATAGATGACAAACAGGGTAAAAGGTGCTAATAGGAATAAATAATACAGACCTTTGGGCACTATTGCCCGAGGCAGGAGAAATACCGCAACCGCAAAAAGAAAGATCGCTGACAATAGGAGTAATCCGGTCTCGATAATTACGCTCACCAGACTTTTCGCTTCGGCAACCCCGTCCTGTTGAGCAAACGACATCCGTCCCACAGTAAACCAGATTTTTCCCGGTACGTACTTACCCAATTGGGTAACGGTGATAATCCCCAGCGCCCGCGAAAAACTTATCCTTTCGCCCAATCCCCAAAGGATCAACTTCCAGCCGTAAGCCCCGAGTGGAAGATGAAACAATAACAGCACCAGATAGGACAGCACCAGCCAATGGGGAGTAAAACGCAGTTGGAAAAACGGAATCTGGTGCCAGTCTCGCCAGAGCCGGCTGAGCAGAAAATAAAATGAAACAACAACGACGACCGTGCCCACGGTATAACGGAGCCAGCTCAGTTTCTTTCTCGGACTAACCGTCTGCTCGGTCATTATTCTGAATGGCTGGAATAAACTTCCTGATATAGAGTTATAAGCCGGTCAATTATTACCCCCCAGGAGTAATTGGCTAAGATATGCTCATAACCCTGCTGGCTGAGCCGCTGCGCCAGTTCTGGCTTTTCAATTAATTGAACGATCGCCCGGACAAGTGCATCTCCATCACCGGGAGGAACTGCAAGTCCAGTCTGACCATCTATCACCAGATCGGTAATCCCACCAACTGCTGATGCTATCACCGGTTTCTTATAGGTCATCGCCTCAATCAACACCACTCCTAACCCTTCGGTATCACCCTTACTGTCGATAACCGCGGGCAGAACAAATATATCACAGTTCTCATAGAACCGGGGCAGTTCCTCAGCTGAAACCCGGCCGTGGAATCTGACCACCGCGCCAAGCCCCTTCTCAGCGGTCAACCGCATCAGTTTCGGCAACTCCGGACCATCACCCACAATATCAACCCGAATGTTATACCGGGAAGCGATCTGCGCGGCTGCCTCAATCAGATACCTTACCCCTTTCCGCTCAACCAGCCTGCCAACAAAAAGAATAGATTTCTCTGCAGCCATTTCCACCCGTACCTGCCCCCCCTTTGTAGAAACCGCTGCCCCAAACGGAACAATATCCACGGACCGATTAAAAATCTCTTGAATTGCCCGAACCGTGTGGGTGGAATTGGCAGTTACCCGGTCTGCGCGGGCAATCGCCCAGCGCAGAAACGGCCGCAGGAGCCGAAATTTCTTGCGCACCGCCATCAACTCCGCACCGTGAAAACTGATTACAATCGGCGCGGCACAGACCCGCCCTGCCACATAACCAAACAGGAAGTGGGGCAATGGCCAGTGAACATGGATTATGTCAAAATGCTCTTTCCTGCATAACCGCCAGACTGCCATCGTGCCCAAAAGCAGATAACAGAACGCCAGAATTTTGTTTAAAAATCCCTTCTGCACCCGATCGATTGCGGTTTCATCATGGGTTAATTTCTCCCAGCGGGCAAAAAAATATCGAAACCGTTTGACCCTTGTTCCCATCACCGTCTGGTCGCCCAGCCCCTGATAGGCAGAAGTAAACACCGTGATGTCAATGGCTTTGCCCTGCAGAAGCTGAACGGTTTCAACTAACCAGGGCGTGATGATATCTTTTTCTGAGCGGGGATAGGCAGTGGTGATATAAAGAACCTTCATTGGCGATCAGCGCGGTGTACACCCCGCGGGTTTTGCCGGTTTTTTATAGATAAGCGATTGCCTTCATCAGACGGGATTTGAGTCGGCTGGCGGTATTGCGGTGAATAATTCTATACTTTACCGAACGGTCAATCACCGACTGGGCAGTAACGAATGCCTTTAACGCCTCCTCCTTTGTTTGGGCGTTGCGCACCGCCTTTATCGCCTTTTTCATTGCCAACCGCCTTAACCGGTTACGCTCCCGGCGGCGCTCATTCTTTCTCGCCTGTCTTAAAACCGAAATGCTACGCTTTGCCAAAAATCCTCCGTATTTTAAGAACTACGATGCCGGGACACAGAATCGAACTGTGGACACCAGGATTTTCAGTCCTGTGCTCTACCAACTGAGCTATCCCGGCTTTTACTCAATTTTAAAATACAAAAAACTCCTGTCAATAAAAAAGGAAAGCCAGTAATCAATCTCTACTGTCATACAATTTGTTTTTAACCCGTCCCTCCTCTCCAATTCCAATTACCATTGAAAAACCGCCATACTAACACTACCTTAAAAAGAACCGTTCTCAGTACTAACTCCATTATCCTGAAATAATTTAACCCCAAAAGCACTTTGCGCATTAATTTTGCCCTCTGCGGAACAGTGATTATCGGCATGGGTTTATTTTTTAACCATCAATTACCGCCAAACTGGACACAGGAATCAATTAAGGTTATAATAACTATTCAAATGGCGGATAACAGCGATTTTCAACCCAAAATCGTCGCCTTTCTGTGTAACTGGTGTTCTTATGCCGGAGCTGACCTCGCAGGAATCTCTCGCATCCACTATCCTCCATCAATCCGGGTAATCCGAGTTCCCTGCTCGGGCAGGGTTGACCCTTTTTTTATTTTACAGGCTTTACAGCAGGGGGCGGACGGCGTTTTAGTTTCCGGGTGCCATCCTGGTGACTGCCATTATCTCACCGGCAATTTTGTTGCCCGGCGCCGGTTTGCTGTCTTAAACGACCTCTTGGCCTTCTGCGGTATTGAACCAGGTAGGGTAACATTTGCCTGGGTTTCTGCATCCGAAGGAGAACGTTTTGCCCAACTGGTTAAGGAAGTAACTGAGAAGGTCCGGCAACTCGGGCCAAATAAAAAACTGATTAAGGAAATACCGCAATGAGTCGAACCGAACTACTACGCAAACGGGCAAACGAACTTTTGAGCCAAGGTGTGGTGAAATTAGTATTAGGTTATCGTGCTGGTGCCCAAGATAACGTTGCCCAGCCATTTTTCGCCACCACACCAGACCAGACAGCAGAGCTGATCTTTGACTCCACCTGTTCTCCTAACATCGCTAATTATCTTCTGAAGGTAAAGAATATTGGCAGGGTGGCGGTAATCGCTAAGGGCTGTGATTCCCGTTCCATCGTTGTTCTCCTCCAGGAAAAGCAAATTGTCCGGGAAAACCTCTATATCCTCGGTGTAGGCTGTGAAGGCGTGGTGCACAACGGAGAAAAGTCGGTTACCTGCAAGGCCTGTCAGTATCCGAATCCGGTAATTTACGATGAAATGGTCGATGCACCGGTAGAAAAAACAACACCGGGCCCACAGGTGCTAAAGGCAGATGATGATTTTGACCGGTTGACACCAGACCAAAGGTGGCAGGTTTTAAGTGCGGATGTTGCCCGCTGTATTCGCTGTTATGCCTGCCGTCAGGCCTGCCCGAACTGCTACTGTCCAGTCTGTTTTGTTGATGCCTCAACACCCCAACTTCTCGGCAAAACCCATAACATTTCCGACAATATGGTCTTTCACATCATCCGTCTCCTACATATGGCGGGCAGGTGTGTGGAATGCGGTGCCTGTCACCGTGCCTGCCCGATGGGGATTGATCTGATGCGCTTTAACCGTCGGATCACTAAGATCGTCCGCGAACGGTTTGACACCTCGCCCGGTGTTGATATCAACAGTCCCCCCGCCCTTACCCGTTTTTTACCCGAAGACTCCCAGGAGTTTATTAAATGAAAGCCTGTATCGTTACCCGAAACGAACTTACCCAATTGCTCGACCGGTTAATATCCCATGTTGATGTCTATGCCCCGGTACGAGAAAAAGGCACTGCCAACTGGGCAAAAATCAGTTCCGTAGATGAGGTCTACCTTGAAGCGGTCAATAGCCGTGAGCCGGCAAAGGGCTTTATCTTTCCCCGTTGCGAACTGCTTATGCGCTTTGACAAAAATGGCAACCCGATTGTACCGGCACCCATCCAAGAACAGATACTCTTTGGCATTCGCCCCTGTGATGCCCGTGCCCTTAAGGTGCTTGAACGGTTTTTTGTCCAGGATGGAAAAAGCGACCCTTATGTCCAGAGAAGAGTTGAAAAAACCACCCTGATCGGTATGGCTTGCAATCGCACCGCCCCTACCTGTTTTTGTTTTGCGCTGGGTAACAGCCCTCACGATACTGAAGGCCTGGATTTACTTCTAACTGAAGTGGAGGGGGTGTTTCTTGCCGAAGCGGTTACCGAAAAAGGGGAGAAACTCCTCGCGGACCTCTCCCCGGCGGATGAGACGGTTTTAAGAAAGAGGGCGGCGTTGAAGTCAAAGGTGGAAAGCGAAATAAACGAACGATTTGATGTCAAGAAGTTGCAGGGAAAATTGCCTCAACTGTTCAAGCATGAGGTCTGGGAGGTTCTGAGTCTCTCCTGTGTCAACTGCGGCGCCTGCACCTTTCTCTGTCCAACCTGCCATTGCTTTGATGTCACCGACGAAACGATGCGGGGTAAATCTGCCCGCTACCGGGTTTGGGATTCGTGCCAGTTTACACTCTATTCCCGGCATGCCTCAGGACACAACCCCCGTTTTGACTCGAGTTCCCGCTATCGTAACCGGATGATGGATAAATTTTACTACACCACCGAGCAGGTAGGCTTAATCTCCTGCGTCGGTTGCGGCAGATGCATCAGCGCCTGTCCCGCCGGAATTGACATCCGCCAAACAGTAGCGAAACTGCTACGGATCATTGATGGGATGGGAAAATGATGATGTCTAACCCTTATCTGCCCCTGTCGATGCGGATCGAAAAGGTAACGATCGAAAACGATGCTCGGGACCTAAAAACATTTGATCTGGCTTTTGTTAACGAATCTGACCGGCAACAGTTTCAGTTCATACCAGGCCAGTTTGCCTTTCTATCAATTGCCGGCACCGGCGAAGCACCGTTCGGCATTGCCTCTGCCCCGCACGAACCGCTGGTTAAATTCACCGTAAAACGGGTTGGAGTGTTCACTACCGCATTGCACGAAATGACCGAAGGAAAAATTATCGGCATGCGCGGCCCCTGGGGAAACTCTTATCCTTTTGAGTTAATGATTGGGAAGGATGTGGTGATCGTTTCCGGTGGCTTTTCCTTCACCACTCTGCGCGCCACGATCGCCCATCTACTTCCACCAAAAAATCGACTAAACTTCGGCAAGATCACCGCCATCTACGGCGCCCGTTCCCCAGGAGAACTGCTTTACAAAGAGGAATTGCGCGCCTGGGAGCAAAATCCGGACCTGGATTTAATTCTGTGCGTCGATCGATTAAACGGTGCTGATTGGCCTAAAAGGGAGGGACTGGTACCTAACGTCCTGAAATCGGTAGCACCGAAGGCGGAGAATGCGGTGGCACTGGTGTGTGGACCTCCGATAATGATTAAGTATACCCATCCGGTGTTAGCCGAACTGGGTTTTAGCCCGGACCGGGTATTTCTATCCCTGGAAAACCGAATGAAGTGCGGTATCGGCAAATGTGGCCATTGTAACATCGGACCGAAATATGTCTGCAAAGACGGTCCGGTCTTCTCCTACGACCAATTGCTAAATCTGCCCCCCGAATACTGAGGTCTAAAAGAAAAGATTGACATAAGATTAGATGTTAGGTATAATGACTGACTGGTCAGTTTTATGAAAGGAAAATCACTTACCAAGCGCGAAGCCCTACTGCAAGCGGCATTCGGTGTCGTCTGTAGTAAAGGCTATTACGAGATGAAGGTTGATGATGTTGCCCGGGCAGCCGGTGTTGCTAAGGGCACAGTCTACCTCTACTTCAAAGATAAACCTGACCTTTATGTCGGCATTATCCAGTGGCTCATCGGTCAGGCGACTGCTTATCTAAAAGAGGTCGCAAGTAAGTCGCTTGCCGCTAAAGAGAAAATCAGCCTGATCTTTAATCTCTGGACCGAAAAGTTGCTCCAGCATCCTGCGGCAATTGACCTGGTCTTTCCGGAAATGAAAAAGGAACGGTGCAATATCGCCCAGCGATTTCATCGGCAGGTCCTGCCTGAAGTCAAGAGTATGGTTGACGCCCTAGCGGAGATAATTGAGGAAGGGGTCCGCACTGGCGAATTTAGACCGGTGGAGCCAAGGCTGGCGGCGCTTTCCTTCCTTAACGCCTTCCGCGCCGGGTTACTGCTGATGTCTAAGGAGTTGAAAATCAAAGGCACGCCGGCACGGGCACTGGATCTATTTTTTTATGGTATTGCGGTTAAAACAAAAGGAGGCAAATGAGCCAATTCGGATTTACATTGATACTATTTGCCATCAGTGCGCTGAGTGCACCCGCGCTATGGGCAGATACACTGGTGCTGGATGAAAATCTGGCGATAGAACTGGCGTTGAAGAATAACTATCAGCTGCAGCAGAACCAGGAAAGGGTACTGGAGGCAGCGGCTGGCAAGGCGGTAGCATTGGGGAGTTTTTTTCCCCAGATCTCCGCCTCAGGTAGTTATACCCGGCTGGGAACGCTTAATGAATTTCAGTTGGTTACCCCGGTTTATCGGCAACTGCCTTTGCGGGTTTACGATCCACAGACCGGGCAGCTCATCGGATTTACCGATTCGGTGCCAATGCCAGTTGGAGCTGATACCCTAACGATGCCCCTTGGTTCCCAGGATAATTATATTTTGCGCACCTCGGTCCAACAGACGGTTTTTACCTGGGGCAAATTGATTAACGCCTACCGGATTGCGGGGTTGACGCTTGCCGCACAAAAGGCGGCGTACGAAGTGGCACGCCAGCAAACCAAAGTCCAAACGATTGAGGCATTTTATCAGACACTGCTCACCGAAAAAACTAAGGAACTAATTAAAGAATCTTACGAACAACTTAAGCGCCATGTCCAGCAGGTAGAGAGGCTTTATGAGTCTGGACTTGCCAGTCGCTTGGATGTAATGCGTGCAAAACTCAGTCTGACTAGTATGGCAAATCAGGTAATACAGGTAGAAAATGGTATAACTCTTGCCTATGCAGCATTATATAACCTAATTGGCGTTTCGGAAAAGACGGTACTGGTGTTGAGGAGTGAGTTTAATGTGGAATCGCTGGATATCGATCTTAGCTCGGTATTCGACTCGGCTTTGAGCAACCGACCCGAACTTAATCAGTTACGCCAGACATTAAGAATTGCTAATCTTGGGGTGCAAATTGCGCGGACGGCTAATCTGCCGACGATATTTACTCAGTTCAATTACGACTATAAGAAACCGGTCGGCTTCAATGACCGCTGGGGTAAAGATTGGAATGCGACCATTGGGGTGAGTATGCCGATTTTCACCGGACTTGCCAATTACCACAAACTCAAGCAGGCACAATCTCGCTACCGACAGGCGGCACTGGCGGTAAAAATGGTAGAAGAGGGGATAAAACTTGAGGTGCAAGCCGCCCTGGCTAATCTGCATCAAGAACAACAAAATATTGCCTTTCAAAAGGAAAATGTCGCGGTGGCACAAGAAGCATTTCAACTCGCAGAACAGCGTTACAATAACGGTCTATTGAGCAACCTGGAATTCTTAGACATCCAATTACAACTTACCCAGAGCCGAGTGGCTCATTTAAGAGCGTTGGCAGGCTATACCATCGCCCGTGCCCGGTTGCTACGAGCAATCGGTAAGATTTAAGGAGGATAGATAATGAGCAGAAAAAATACCGGATTACTTTTTGTTATTATTACCGCACTCCTTTACGGCTGTGGCGGAGGAAAAAAGGAAAAAACTGCGTCCCTTCCCGCGGTTCAGGTCATCCCCTGTGAGATAAGAACCGTAACCCGGTCAATACAACTACTGGGTATTTTACAGGGAGAACAACAGGTTATCGTAACATCCAAGATTACCGGCCGCGTTACCGAGATCGTCAAACCAGAGGGCAGTTTTATCGGCGTTGACGAACCGATTGCCTATGTGGTCAATGACATCCCCGGAATCGACTATAAACCCGGACCAGTGTGTTCGCCGATCGCCGGGGTTGTGGGAAAAGTTTATGTTGAGGTTGGTCAAGTGGTTTCCCCGACAATACCTTTTGCTGCGATCGCCCGGTTTTCGGAGCGAATCAAAATGAAAGCCGCGGTTAGCGATGCAGATCTCCCTTATATCCGGCGTGGCGCCAAGGCAACAGTCTCCTTTTCCGCATTTCCCGAAACCAGTTTCATCGGCACCGTGACTCAGGTCTCACCGATGCTTGATCCTCAATCCCGCTCCGCAACCGTAGAAATCACCATACCCAACCCCAGAAGTAAACTGGTTCCTGGAATGGCAGGAATGGCACGGATAACGGTTGAGGAAAAACGGAATGTTCTGAGTATACCGGTTAGCGCCCTATTTACTACTGACGAAAACAAGGTCGTCGTGGTCGAAAAAGGTATTGCCCGTTTCCGCTGGATTACTATCGGTTTGCACGGCGATGAATGGGTGGAAGTCATCAGCGGATTGCAGCCTAGTGAACTGGTTGCTACGCTCGGCAAGGAGTTGACCAAAGATGGTCAGCAGGTAGCCGTGGCTGAGGCGGAGGAAAAGTGAAAATCACCGACATATCAATTCGCCGCCCCATTACCACCATCCTGGTATCGCTGGTACTGGTTCTCTTTGGCGCGGTCAGCATCTCACGAATGCCAGTAGATATATTTCCCCAAGTTACTCTGCCTTCAGTGATAATTGTTACTACCTATCCCGGTGCTGGACCATTAGAGGTTGAAGCAGAAGTCACCAAAACTCTGGAACAACGGGTGGGAACGATCTCCAATCTCAAAGAGATCACCTCACGCTCACTCGAAAACATCTCAATCATTCAGCTCCAGTTCGCCTGGGGCACCAACCTTGATGCCGTGGCGGCTGATGTTCGGGACCGGCTGGATATGGCGATTGCCCAACTACCGGATGCAGCCACGCGCCCCTTTGTCTTGAAACTTGACGCCTCGATGATGCCGATTCTCCAAATCGGGTTATATGGTGATGTTGACCCTTTGACCCTGCGAGACGCCGCTGATGACCTCGCAGATGCACTCCAAAGGGTACCAGGAGTTGCTTCGGCAATAGTCGCCGGCGGAACTAAACGGCAGTTACAGGTGAAAGTCGATATTCAGAAACTGACCGCGGCGGGCATCTCCATCGACCTGCTAAATCAGACACTGAAGGCACAGAATTTGAACTATCCGGCAGGAACGGTGGTCGGTAATGGCAAAGAATATCTGATTCGTTTGATCGGCGAATATCACAGTCCGGAAGCGGTAAAAAATACTCCGGTCGGAATGAAGGGAATGAGTCCGATCTTGTTAAAAGATGTGGCTGGAGTCACCTGGGGTGCTGAAGAGCAACTCACGGTGACGCGTTATAATGGCGAAAACTGCCTTTTCGTTGTCGTTCAACGTCGTCCCGACGCTAATACTGTGCGGGTTGCGGCGGCGGCGCGTCAGACGTTTGAAGAATTGAAGAGAACATTACCAACCGGTATCAGCGCAACTATCTTCTACGACAGTTCCCGAGAGATTGCCCGTTCAATAAACAATGTATTTATCAACTTGCTTTTAGGTAGTATTCTCGCGGTTATGGTACTATTCCTTTTTCTCCGTCGCATTCGCGCCACCGCGTTTGTTGCCTTTGCAATACCCCTTTCAGTATTCTTTGCGCTTTTCTTTATGTTCCTGCTGGAATTTTCAATTAACATCCTCTCTATGGCTGGACTGGCAATAGCGGTAGGAATGGTCGTAGACAATGGTATCGTAGTCTTTGAAGCGATCTTCCGCTACCGGGAGAGAAACGAGGAACGAGTTCGTGCTGCCAGCATTGGCACAAGTGAAGTAGGAATGGCAATTACCGCCTCGACCTTGACAACGGTAGTGGTCTTTCTGCCCCTGCTCTTAGTCCGAGGATTGATGCAGGTATTTTTTCGGGAACTGGTATGGGCAGTGGTCGGAGCGCTCGGTGCTTCGCTGGTTATCGCCCTGACCTTAATTCCTACTCTTACCAGCAGATATCTACCGCCACCGAAGGGAGGAACAGAAAAGGGTATTAGGGGGTGGAGTGAACGGTTTTATCGTCGTCTGGAAGATAGGTATGAAAGGCTTGTTGGCTGGGCACTCAGCCATCGCCGACTGGTTGTATTCGGAGCGGTGATCCTCCTGTTACTCAGTATCGGGCTCACACCGTTTATTGGTAGGGAGTTCTTCCCTTCCCAGGAGAGCCAGTTTCATACCTTCTCTGTTGAGATGCCGGTCGGCACCGATTTAAAAACTACTGATTGGGCGGTAAGCAAATTGGAAAACTACATCCTGCAAAATTGGCGCAATGACATTCAAGGGGTAACTGTTCAGCTAGGTTCTGGGACGGGATTTCAGGCAATCTTCGGCGGGGTAACTGGCAGTCATACCGGCTCAGTCAACATGATTCTGAAACCAAAACGAGAGCGCCGGCATTCCGTAGCCGAGATTGACAGGACGATCCGTGCCTTCGCAGCAAAAATCCCCGGTTTAAGAGTGCGAGTGACCGAACGGAGTTTCACCGCGATGGCTGGTGTTAGCACCGGCATCGAATTGAATATCACCGGATACGATCTGGCAACTGCAGACTCGTTAACTCGACAGGTGATCGCAATAATAGAGACAATACCAGGGTTAGTGGATCTAAAATCCGGTAGAGAACCTGGGAAACCAGAACTGCAACTGATAATCGACCGTCAGAAGGCGGCCATTTACGGCTTAACGCCCTATCAGATTGGCTCTGCCCTGCGCACCCAGATTCAAGGCAATACGGTCAGCACCTTCCGGTTAATGGGTAGGGAATATGATATTCTCCTCCGGTTGCCAGAAGAACAGCGGAACGAACTGATTGACATTCTTGGTATGAGTATCAACAGTCCAACCGGTCCGGTACCATTGAAAAATCTGGTTACGGTAAGCACCGGTACAGGACCGATAGAGTTGGAACGCAAGAACAATCAGCGCGTGGTCAAAATTACCGGTAGGACCGAGGGCATCTCTGCTGGCCAACTTGCCCAGAAAATTACCCGGGCGATAAAGACAATACCGGTGCCAGCTGGCTTTAATATTCAACTCTCCGGTTCATATCAGGAGATGACCACCACCTTCCGCGATTTTGCCCTAGTACTTTTGATCGCGGTGACACTCGTGTTTGTCGTAATGGCTTCCCAGTTTGAATCGTTACGCGACCCTTTCATCATAATGTTCACGATGCCCTTCGCGATAATTGGGGTACTGTGGACACTATTTATAACCCGCACCACTATCTCTGTTATCTCACTGCTGGGTGTTCTAATACTGGTCGGAATTGTGGTCAACAACGGCATTGTTTACATTGACTACACTAACCAGTTACGGCGTAAACAAGGATTAGCACTGCTGGCAGCAGTTAAAGAAGCGGGACGAGTTCGACTGCGACCGATCCTGATGACCTCGTTGACGACAATTTTCGGTATGCTACCCTTGGCGTTTCAGATCGGTGAGGGCGCAGAACTGTGGTCACCTTTAGGCCGAGCAATTGTTGGCGGTATGTTGGTTTCAACATTTCTACCACTGGTACTCATCCCGGTGCTTTACACCATATTTGAACTAAGATCAGAACGAAAAAACAAACCGGTAGAGTTGAAGGAGTAACTACTCAAGAGCCGCACGGTATGCGCGGTTGGCAAGATTGGCAGCAATCATCGAATCCGAACAGTTGAGCCCTTCATCTAAATAAGAATTAAAATAACGCAGTGCCCGATCAAACTTCTCCACACCAGTGTTATCCAGAACACCAATCAGCGTTTGCCATACCGCAATTACCGAATACATCAGTGCTTCATCAGGGACCTTAAATGGCTCCGCAAAAATCAAGGTTGGTGCCTCACTACCGGGGGCGATGATAAGCCCGGCTTCGAGCATCTCACCGCCAATTTCGTCTGCGGGACCACTCAATTTCATTACCTCGGATGCATCCGCATAGCGAATCAGGTCCGAATTAGGCCAGATCCCCTCGTTGACGATTAGGTTCACCATCCGCTCAAGTGTCGTTGCCAGTTCATACCCCCTCGATTCATTTTTGGGAAAACGGGCAAGGATGTGGCTACCGAATTGCAGTCCTAAAAGGACATACTTGTCAGGTTTACCCGTTATTTGGACACGGTATTTCCATTTACCATCGCCTTGTTTTGCTACCTTAGCCGCGACTCCGGCTAAAAATTGCACGCCTTTTCCTTTTTCCAGTTGCCAAAGAAAACTCACCTTTCCTCCTTTCGTGTTTCTTTCATTTTCTGTTCGATCTTCACCCAGGTATCCTTGAGCGTAACGGTACGATTGAAAACCAGCCGGCCTGGCTGACAGTCTTTCAAATCCGCGCAGAAATAGCCCAGCCGTTCAAACTGAAATATCTCACCGGGCTTGACATCATTAAAACTCGGTTCTAATTTACACTCCGCTAATACCACCAGTGAATCGGGGTTAATATTTGCCCTCCAGTCCTTCCCCGGTAGCACTTCATCCGGGTCCGGCATAGTAAATAACCGATCGTAAAGCCGAACTTCGGCATTAACAGCGTGGGGCACAGATACCCAGTGAATGGTTGCCTTAGCTCTCCCTTTATCCGGCGCGTTACCGCCGCGAGTCTGGGGATCATAGGTACAGCGGAGTTCCTTAATACGCCCCTGCTCATCTTTAGTCACCCCGACACATTTGACGAAATAGGCATAACGCAACCGTACTTCTCTTCCCGGAGCTAAACGGTAGTATTTGGGCGGTGGCTCCTCACGGAAATCATCTTGTTCAATGTAAATCTCCCGGGAAAAAGGTACAAGTCGGGTGCCGGCATTGGAATCTTCGGGATTGTTGAGTGCCACCAGCTCCTCAACCTGCCCTTCGGGGTAGTTTTCAATCACCACCTTTAATGGCTTCAATACCGCCATCCGACGTTCTGCCCGTCGGTTCAGATCTTCTCGCACACAGTGCTCCAAAAGGTCGATCGAAACAACTGTCTCTGCTTTGGCGACTCCGATTATCTCACAGAAGTTTCTTATTGACTCCGGGGTATACCCACGCCGCCGTAATCCAGCGATCGTCGGCATGCGTGGATCATCCCAACCTGAAACATAACCCCCTTGTACCAACTCCATCAACCGACGCTTGCTTAGTACGGTGTAGGTCAGATTCAACCGCGCAAACTCCACTTGACGTGGGTGGTGAATTCCAAGTTGTTCAATAAACCAGTCATAGAGCGGCCGGTGGTCTTCAAACTCCAGCGTGCAGATTGAATGGGTGACACCTTCAATGGCATCGGACTGACCGTGTGCCCAGTCGTATGTCGGATAGATGCACCATTTGTCGCCTGTGCGGTGATGGGGAACACGCATAATTCGGTACATCACCGGATCGCGCATATTCAGATTAGGGGACGCCATATCAATCTTGGCACGCAGGGTTTTGGCACCATCAGGGAATTCACCTCTGCGCATCTGATCAAACAACTTCAGATTTTCCTCCACCGAGCGATTCCGATACGGACTTTCTCGACCCGGCTCGGTCAATGTTCCCCGATACTCTCGCACCTGTTCTGGAGAAAGATCACACACATAAGCCTTACCGTTTTTAATCAACTCTACCGCCCACTGATACAACTGCTCATAGTAATCCGAAGCGTAATACAAATAATCCCTCCAGTCGAATCCTAGCCATCGGACATCCTCAATTATTGACCGGACAAATTCCTCCTCTTCCTTTTCTGGATTGGTGTCATCGAAACGCAGATGACACCTGCCACCATACTCCTGAGCAATCCCGAAGTTCAGACAGATCGACTTGGCATGACCAATGTGGAGATAGCCATTAGGTTCGGGTGGAAAACGGGTAACAATCGGTGGCTGAAATCTACCCGACGCCAAGTCCTCGTTAATTATGCGCCTGATGAAATCAGGACCCGACTTTTTCTCGTTATCCCAACTCATAGAAATTATTTATCATATCAAACTGCTCCTCTGATGTCAAAATGGGAGAACCGCTTTGGACAGAATCCGGTCAATCCGGTTAATTACTCTGTTCTTACCTAATATCGCCAACACCTCATTGATACCAAATCCATAATCACGACCTGTAACCGCCACACGCAAAATCTGGCTCAACTCCATACCTTTGACGCCCTGCTGTTTAATGAATAACTCCAGCTCGGTATGCAACCTGTCCACCTCAAAAGAGTCGATTTGAGCAAGGGTCTCCCGTACCGCACTGAGAATCTGCTTTTGCCGACTATCAGCAAGCCAGCGCTTGACCGCCTTCTCATCATAGTTTAGTTGCTCATCCGGAACAAAGAAATACTTATAATCGAGTATATCACCGGCAATTTTGATTCGATCACCGGCCGCTTGGGCTATTTTTTTGACCATTTCTTTTACCGAAAGTTCCACCGGCGAGGTAATAACTCCGGCCTGAAGTAGATAAGGGAGCACCAGTTCTGTTCGCTTTTCTACCGGTAATTCCATCAAATAATGCACCTGAAAGGCAATAAGTTTTTGCGGGTCAAAACTTGCCGGTGAACGAACCACCTTATCCAGCGAAAATACCTGAGTAAGTTCTGCCAGCGAAAAAAATTCGGTACGGTCGTCATAAGACCAGCCAAGCAGCGCCAGATAGTTAATCAACGCCTCAGGCAAAAAACCGGTCCGCTGATAGAAATCGATTACCACCGGATTAAAAATCTCCGGAGACAACTGCCAGTTAAGCCGGCGGGCGATCTTTCCCCCCCTTGCCAAGAGTTCGGCAAAATCCTTTTTCTTTATGTACTCTTTTAATTTCCGTTTACTCAGTTTATTTTTACTCCCTGGTTCTGCAACATAGGGAAGATGAGCAAATTCCGGTAAACTATACCCCAAGTTTTGGAGTATAAATATCTGGCGCGGTGTGTTGGAAAGGTGCTCTTCAGCCCGGATGATGTGTGTAATACCCATCTCCCCGTCGTCGACCGCGCTGGTTAAATGATAAAGAAAACTCCCATCCTGACGTTGAATTACATGATCCTGCTCCAAACTCAGATCAAATTCAACCCTACCTCTAATTAAATCGTTAATAACGATCTTACCCTCCATCGGCATCTTCAAGCGGATCACCGGTTTTCTGCCCTGGGCTTCGAATCGGGCACAATCGGCTGTGGTTTCTGCGCACCACCGCCGGCTGTAACGAAAAGTTTTTCCTTCTCTCCTTGCCTGCTCCCGCTCCGCCGACACCTCTTCCGGTGTAGCGTAGTCCTTATAAGCAGCACCGACTTCCAAAAGTTTGCTAACTGCTGCCTGATATATCTCCTTGCGTTGAGACTGAAAATATGGCTCATAAGGACCGCCGACCAGCGGCCCCTCATCCCAGTTAAGCCCTAACCAACGCAGACCAGCAAGAATTGGTTTCAGCATTTCAGGCTGATTGCGATTTTCATCGGTATCATCAATCCGCAGAATAAAAATACCTTTATTTCTCCGTGCAAACAGGTAATTATAAAGAGCGGTCCTTGCTAAACCCAGATGCAAAGCACCGGTTGGTGAAGGGGCAATCCTCACACGGACGGTTTTATCGCCCATTGGCGGTTAATAGCCAGAATTAATTACCAGCGGAGAGGAAGGGATTCGAACCCTTGATACCCGGTTAGGGGTATAACCGCTTAGCAAGCGGTTGCCTTCAGCCTCTCGGCCACCTCTCCTTTTTATTTTATAAACAAAAACATCTATAATACAAAAAATCAATCCAAAACCGGTTTTTAAAACGGAGGGCGCAGGATTCGAACCCGCAAGACCCGTCGCCGGATCGGCAGATTTCAAGTCTGCTGCCTTACCAGATTAGGCTAGCCCTCCCAAATAGAGAACTGCCTTCATTAATTTATCCCAACTTTTCCAAAAGTCAAATGTATAAATTATCGCTAATATTGGCTAGAACTCCCTATGTTACTTCCGGTCGCCAATAATCACTTTACCATCACTGCCTTTTGAGTGTTTATTCTGCCACTCGGCTCGGTTAGCGGGACAATATAAATACTACTGGCAACCTTACCGAGATGTAATCGATTCTGCCCCTGACTAAAAACTGCCGGTAAAATCTCGCTACACCCCTTCCCGAAAGATCAAATATCTCTAAATCGTAGTTTCCCCTGAGGTAAGCATTAAACAAAGTTCCCCGTTTTGAATCCAACAATTCTCTTCCCATATCCCCGAAATTTTTCTAACTGGGTAATCCCTATGCTGGGGACAAATTTGGTGAGAAGCAGGTCATAAGGGGTAGCGCTTGAGTAGTCAGTAAAACCGCCAGCGATTGGATTACCATCCTCACCCACCATTACATCCTGAAAGTACTCGTAGCCACCAAAGTCATACCGCTCAGCCCAGACCAAACTACCGTCATCAGCCAGAAGTTTTAAGAACGCCGCATCCCATCACTATTATAGCCGGTAACATAGATGTAGCCGTCCTGAGCGCTGACAATACCCAACCCTCGTCGTCATAGGAGAAATCATAACTCTGACCCCAGAGCTCGTTTCCAAAACTGTCCAGCCCGATCACCGGTAAATCAATGTTAACTGTGTCCCCGGTAAAAACCGGTAACAAAGATTCTCTCCATTTCGTCCACATCCGCACTGACAAACGCCACAAAGGCATTGAGTTATCAACCCTCGCCCACCCCGTTTCACCCGCAGGCTATACCTTCATAACAACTCCGCGCATCGTCGAAAAGTCAAATGTAAAACCCGGGGCAATCAGATTGCCCGCACGGTCATTAGCCGGCCGATATAGTATATCCATCAAACTATAATCGAAAATTCTGGTCCATGCGGTATCACCGGATGGCCGAATCTTCACAACGCAGAAATCATAAAAACCTTCGCCATAGCCCCCGGTAGAATAACAGTCGCCCCGAGTGTCAACAGCAACTCCTGTAGCAACATAGGGCGATTCAACTATTCCCCATTTCATATTACCCAGCGAATCAAAGTTGGCGATAATACAGTAGGGTGCCTGAAATGATGGGTTGCGGATAAAATCCTTAGGTCGCCAACGGTTAAATCCAACTGGTGAGCCATTACCGGCAATGTAGCAGTTCAACTCATTGTCCAGGCAGACATCAATCAACAGCTCATCACCGCCCAGATCTATTGTCCCGATGTTCAGCGTTTCACCCGATTGATTAAAAACTACAATCAGTCCCTCGGCATCGTAATTAACTGAATCAACATAACCCCCTACGCCAATTATCATCCCCCCCTTACTGGTAATGCCGATTAACGCCTCATCGGACCGAAATCCTACTGCCTCGACCATATAACCTCCTAGGCGAAGATAACAGCAACAAGAGAAGCAAAAAACATTATCAAACGAATCATAAAGTACCTCCTTTCACTTGTATAAATTTTAAATTTAATATATGGTCAACATAATAGCACAACTCCCTGGATATTAACCAGAAAACAAATAGAATAACCCTCTTATTTTCCCCACAACTTATCTCAGGCTATGGAATGCCGTCAAAAGTCGCGGCAACTGTCGCCCATCCATTACGTCCTGATTTGACATCCGCCACCAGAATTATAGTATTTAATCAGGGCCCGTAGTGTAGCATGGTTAACACGTCGCCCTGTCACGGCGAAGATCGCCAGTTCAAATCTGGTCGGGCCCGTTTGTGAAGTTTATTTTCCCCCCCCTACTTATCCATACCATTATCCTCGCAGCCGAACCTAAAACCGAATACCAACTCAACCATAAGGCACAAAAGGTCAGTTCGGCAATCTTAAACAACGACAGCCGGACAATTTATGAACTGTTTGTCCCGGCTTTCCGGCAGGAAATTGAGTTTTTCCGTTTCGACTCCGCGCTGAAGGCTTGGGTGAAAAATCGACGTATCGCCCAGATTAATACCCGGTTAATCGAGATCCGCGGACGCGGTGGACATATTTCGACCTACGTTACCTTTCAAGGAAAACAGGATTACGAGTACATTTATGGGAACTGGCTTTTTACCGACTCGGGCTGGCAACTGGTCTGGCTCTCCAATATCCTTGATCAAACATTTCAGTACGGCAGCCGGGATACACTTTCAATGTTCGAACTCGCCGATGTCGCGCTGGAACATATTCTCTCACCCACAACCAGAAAACTACTCAGGATTAACAAACTCGACCTGTCCGAGACCTTGTATGCACTGCTACCGATGATCAACCGAGAAACAACCTCCATTTCCTGCAACCGACCGGTGGTCTGGCTACCGGGAAACACCGATATCAGTAAGCGGATACCTAAAACCGTTCCTTATTACTTGGAATTCGGGCAGATTCGGATATTCGGCTCCTTTGCCCGCACCGCGATTGACATCAAACCCCGCTCTTCGTTCGGCTTAAAAATGATTGGCCGGCGCCGGGGAATTGAACTCTATTTAAAAATTTCAAAACAGAAATGGACTTTTGATTCGACCGGGAAAACCTGGTAAGTCCTTTTGCCTACAAATTACAACTCGCCGATTATCTCTTCATAAATCCCAAGAATATCGTTTTCAATCTGCTGGATTTCGTAAATAACCTTGGCGACCTTTCTTTGCTCATCTAAAGAATTGAAACTTACCCCAGCAGCCGCAACCCCTTCCAGTCGGCCAATAATCGCCCGATTTCGGCCGATAACCTCTTCAAACATTTCTGCTCCCTCTGGTAGAACTTCTCTCATCTCATAAAGGAACCGATTGGCACTTTCTTTCTTGCTGATCAGACGCCAGACCATATTGTAAAAGCACAGATTACTGACATCAACTCCTTCTGGACAGAGTGGGAACCGCTCTAGTTGTTTCAGAATGACATCGTAAGCCTCCAGCCCGGAGTGCCAACCAGAATCACTGGCCGCCAGGCCCATCTCCAGCGCCTGTTCCAATACTGTGGTTACCAATATAGGCAACTCAATATTAACCTTGCCTCGAAATTTAACCTCATAGGCACGGACAAGCCCCCTCTTCAACGCCTGCTCCTCTCCATCCTCAATCGCATAGCCATAAAAAACCGAATCTTTGGAATCAAAACGCACCACAATCCCCCAACCATTACCTGAAACCTTTTCCCAACCACCGTAAACGAGGACAAATTTGTTCTCTGCTAATCCCTGTGCCAATGCCGCACGTGCCCTATATTGCTCCTCCGTATCTCCTGCTGAACTCTGATAGATCGTCCGAAAAGACAACCCGGTGAATTTGCCAACATTGGTAAGATAGTTATCCGCCAATCCATCTCCACCCCACGATTGACAGTCCTGGTCCAGCAGTGTCAATGCAAAAGACTCGCCAGTCATCGCTGCCAGCCAGTCATAAAAGCCTTGCTGTCCGAAATGTTGCAGGATATCATCCAAGGCTTTAGCAAGACTGGCACTGTACATTTTCGTCCTGGGAATGAAGCTGAGCGGTACCGGTTTTGTCTCAAGATTTATCTCCTGCTCATCGCGCAAAACGGTTAACTTCACTGCTTCCCGGGTTCCCACCAGATGCTTTTCTGCGGCAAGATAATCCCCAAAATTTTTAATGACCTCGTCATTATAGGCGATTATTAAATCCCCGGGTCGCAAACCGATAATTTGTGCCTGACTACGGGATGGCACTTTCCAAACCTCTGCCTTTGACAGTTCCTGATAACTACTACCGATTCGCTTGCCTTCGGGTGGGCGCTGACAGTAGCTAAGAACCACTGCCAGAAATAAGACCATTTTACCGAGTACCGTCCACCTCCGTCTTTTATCCAGATAACTACCCATAACCCCCTCCTTATTATATCATTTTGGTCTTACTGCAACAATCGGTTCGCCGGAAATATGTGGTGCTGAAATGTCCTTACTAATTTCTGCCAGAGCACGACAGCAAGCCGCCAGTTGAATACTGGAAAGCCCTTGCTCCTGTATCAAAGGGAAAAACCGGCGCGCAAAAGTGCCAGCCGAATAAATGACATCCACTTCCTCAAAACCAACCTCTTCCAAAGTCTCCTTCATCGTCTCACTGGTAAAAAGTTCTATTTCATACCAGCTTACCCCCAGGATTTGAGTCTGGTTTTCTGTTAAAAAATTCAGGCCAATTTCTGGCGCCTGTCTCGGATTTGAGCCCAGCCTTTCGATCAGACTGTGCAACCGCCGGAAAGCATCTTTAACCTCTGGAGTTGGGGGAAATTTGACCAGATAGTTACGTTCCCACGGAGGGCGACTGTGTTTCAAGACATAATGATACCCGGGGGAATCCTCGGTCTCCGAAATAAAAACCCGCTCGCTAACTCCCTTGGTGCTGTTATCGCCCGGTTCAAAAAACAGCCGCAATTTTCCCCCTGGTTTAAGCACCCGGAAAATCTCTCGTAGTGCCTGATAAGGATTGGTTGTCTGCTCAATAACACTCGCTGCGACCACACCATCAAACGAACTATCGGGAAAATCCATTTCCAGCGCTGACATCTGTTTAATACTCACATTCTTTAATCCTAAACGCCGGGCATTGGCTTGTGCAGTAGCAACACGGCGGGCTGAAGCGTCAACCGCCACCAAGATGGGAAAATGGTTAGCAAGCCGCAGGCTGGGCCAGCCATCACCACAACCAACATCCAGCACCTTCTCACACCCCGCCAGATGTAAAGCAAAATCCCAGATTACCGCCTCCTCGATAAAATGCGCCGGATTAGTTAAATCCTGCGGGGCATTAAGCAACGGTAGGTTATCTCCCTGTCGCTCCAGCCTTTCATAGGTCTGCTCAATACTATTTGACGGCGTTAACTGCAAATTGGTGACTATCCAACTTTCAATTGCCGTGTATGTTTTCGGCATATATCTTCAGCATAACCACAATTTTAAGCAAGTCAAGAACTTACCCGATCGTGTCATCCCCGGGTATTAATCAGTAACTAACGGCAGTCCTTAAAATTAAATTTAAGGACACTTACTAAATCCGCAGGCAACACAGACTAAGCACCCCTCCTGAAACTCCACCCTCCCTCCACAATCAGGACAGGCTCCTTCCAAACCCTCCTTATTTTCGATAACTATCCCCAGCTCCTGTTCCAGCGCCTTGGCAATCGCATCCGCACAACTGCTGATCCTCTCATTCTTCGTCCAAGCTGGAGACTGACAGTTCAGCCCCTTCAACTGCCTGACGATCTGCTCCGGCATAACCCCGGCACGCAGCGCCAGCGAAACCAGCCTGCCGATCGCTTGTGCCTGTACCTGAGCACAAACCCCGGCTTTGCCAATATTGGTAAACACTTCAAAAATCCTCTGTGCTTCATCTCGATTGATGGTAACATACAGATTACCACAGCCGGTGGTCATTTTCCTGGTTACTCCGGATAGTGTCAATGGCCTTACTTTAGGGTTAACCGTGCTTTCTTTTCTCTTTACTGCCAGCACCTGCCCGCTTCTTGAACCGTCTCGGTATACGGTTACCCCCTTACACCCCAGTTCATAAGCTAAAGTAAATACCTGCCATACGTCATCTTCGGTCGCGGTATTCGGCAAATTCACGGTTTTACTCACCGCGTTGTGGGTGGAACGCTGAAATGCCGCCTGTATTCTCACGTGCTCCTCTGGCGTTAACTCCAAAGCGGTAAGGAACAGCCGTTTTAAATCCTCAGGGATACCCGGTAGCTCACCGATTTTCCCCCGGTTAATTAATTCATCAACCAATGAATCGCACCACAGCCCCCGCCTTATCAACTCCTCTCTCAGATAGGGATTAACCTCCTTTAATTTTGTCCCATTCAGCACATTCCGTTCGTAAGCCAGGGCAAAATAAGGCTCAATTCCACTACTACACCCGGCGATGATGCTTATACTACCGGTTGGAGCGATAGTGGTAATTGTGGCGTTGCGCAACGGCAAATGGGGATAGTATACGCTCTGCCTAAAATTAGGGAATACCCCGCGCTCTTCTGCCAGTTTGCTCGATGCTCGCTTGCCCTCCTCAGCAATAAAACCAATTACCCTCTGAGCCAACTCTAACGCCTCAGAGGAGTTATAGGGGATTTTCAACTGAACCAGAAGATCTGCCCAACCCATCACTCCCAGCCCAATTTTACGGTTACCATTGGTCTGTTCTTTAATCACCGGGAGCGGATAATGATTAGCATCGATAACATTATCAAGAAAATGCACCGCCTGCCTGACCGTCGTGTGCAAAAGCTCCCAGTCAATTCCCTTTTCCCCTAACATCCGTGCTAGATTTATTGAACCGAGATTACAGGATTCATACGGCAGGAGCGGTTGCTCACCACAGGGGTTTGTCGCCTCAATATTTCCCAGTGCGGGTGTTGGATTGTCAGCATTTACTCGGTCGAGAAAAACTAAACCCGGTTCACCGTTTTCCCATGCCTGATGCACGATCATATTCAGTACCGTTCTTGCCTTCAGCCTTCTTACCTCCTGATTGTTACGCGGATTTATCAACCCATAATCCCCATCGTTAAGTGCGGACCTGATAAACTCCTCGGTTACACCCACGGAAATGTTAAAATTGGTGAAACGGTTAACATCATCCTTGCAGGTGATAAACTCCAGAATATCGGGATGATCAACGCGCAACAACCCCATATTGGCACCGCGGCGCCTTCCACCTTGCTTCACCGCTTCGGTAGCCGCATCAAACACCTCCATAAATGAGATCGGTCCAGAACTGATACCCTTTGTTGAACCAACCACATCTCCCTTCGGTCTTAACCGAGAGAAACTGAAGCCGGTTCCGCCACCCGATTTATGAATTAGCGCCGCATTTTTAACCGCATCAAAGATCTCCTCCATTGAATCGCCGACCGGCAAAACGAAACAGGCGCTCAACTGTCCAAGTTCTGTTCCCGCATTCATCAGTGTTGGTGAGTTAGGGAGAAACCGCAGGTTGGCAAGCAGCTGGTAGAATTCCTCAGTCAGTGCGTCGACCTCCCCTTGTTTTGCCCCGTAATTTACTTCCACCTGGGCTATCGCCTTTGCCACCCGCTCAAACATCTGCTCTGGAGTTTCAATTATTTTCCCTTCCTCATCCCGACGCAGATATCGTCGACGCAACACCTCAAGTGCATTTTCGGTTAACACCACCGACATCATAGTTCCATTTTAATTAACCCTGTCCAGCAAGTCAATCAGACTACCGCCTGAGATTCACGGTGGTATCACCCCGCACAAAAACCACCCGCCACCGCTCAACTGCCGAACCCAAAACTCCCAGTCCACCGGTAACTCTTGACGAATCCCCCAATCCGAAACCACCGCGCACCCAGTGATAGTAGTTAGTATCAAGCGCCCAGACCCAGAGGGTGCAAGGTCTCGGTGGCGAATCCGGCGGCGGCGCAACCAAGGTAAGAAACAGCATCCTTGGAATCCGGACAAAAAGTGGGTCATAGTTAATGCCGAACGAGTCATTGGGTATCAGGGCGTCAAGATAAGAGGTGTCTCCTTCTATTATCTGACGGAAAGACAGATAATAGCCACACGCGTTTCTACTCCGACTCCACACTATTGAGTCCGCAATCGAAACTGTATCACCATTTCGGGGAAACCCAATATCAAAACCAGCGGGCACCACTGTCCGTCCCCAAACCGTATCAAACCCGGATTTTACCACCTGAATCTGCCAGGTGTCTCCGGTGTTAACCGGAACCGGTTGGTCAGTATAATAGGTGTCTCCTGCACCGTAACGCAAAAGATAATCCTCGTGGCAAAAAATTCTCACCCGGGCATCAGGAAACACCGGATTAAACCTTTCCTTCAGATCATAAGTACGGTTAACGCGGGCAAAAACCACTGCCTCTCCTGCTCTTAGCAGACAGTGCACAACCAGTTGAGGCGAAAATCGGGCTGGTGGTGGCGACTCACAGGCAAGCAGAGCGAAGAAAAGCATAAGCACCAGAAATCTACCACGCATCAGAACCTCGCTCTTATTCCCAACGTGGGTAGAATCGGAATCATATTGATCTGGTGTCGTTCCGGTATGCCCTCCGGATTAACATCCCAGTAATACAAAAGGACATTACGGGCATTATAGAGATTGATGATATCCAAAAACAGCCCTACCTCCATCCTGCCGATCCTGCCGGTACGGGACAGACCCAAATCCACACGATGATATACCGGATACCTTAACCCGTCCCGTTCGCTACCGATCACCCACCAAATCGCCTCAGATTTACCTCCCGGCCGTTCGATCACTCGTTGATAATAACCTATCGCTCCAGAATAAGGTAATCCAGAACCAACTGTCAGATGCAAGGAAAGATCAAAATTTAATATCAGCGACGGAAAGTTCAAAACCAGATTCAAATTGTGCCGGCGGTCGTAATGAGGATGATAAACCTCGGTTTCAATCTGACGGACTGTCCACATATAAGAATAGGCAAGCCAGCCATTAATCCTGCCCGAATTCTTCCGCACCAGTAGTTCCGTACCTAAGGAGTAACCATCGGCATCAAGCAGTGAGTCTGGCGGGGTGAAAAAATCACCGTATCTGGTCTCAAGCAGGTGGGAATAATCCTTGTAATACCCCTCAACCTGAACCGTAAAATCCTCCCTTAACCACCTCTCAACACCCAGAATATAATGCCAGGCGCTGGGCAACCTTCTATTTTCAGGCACCGGTACCCAGACATCATAAATTGAAAATATCGCCTCTGTAGAGTTCAGCGTGACCAAAGGCTGGGTAAATCTGCCCAAAGAAAGATTAAGCGCCATATTTCTCTCGGGCAGGTACTTTAGCCCTAATCTGGGCTCTGGCTCCAGCCGGTTACCTTTGGAGTAATAGGCAAAACGAATCCCGGGTCTAACAAAGAGTTTCTTTTTAATCACCTCATATTTATCGTCAACATAGATCGCCACCGGGAAAAGACTCTCCCGGGCATTAAAACGGGTGGTATCAAAATCCACCCTTAAACCCATCCGGTTTATCTGTCCATCCAGGCCGAATCCGACCGTATGACGGTCAAGCGGATACCAGGTAAAATTCGCCCTCAGACTCCAGTTATTCAGCTCCCCCTTCATCGTTAAATCCTCAACCTCGGAAAAACGCACCTTGAACCCGGAAAAAAAGTTGCTCCAGGCAGTGATCACCTCACCATACAGAACCGGATTAAAAACACTGTTCAACCTTAAAGATACCCCACGGTTTCCCCAGGAAAGCCGGGTCTTAAACGCATCCGGATTACCCGGATCCCAGAAACTCAACACATCCTCAGAACCGAGCAGGGCAAAACTCAACTGCTGATTATCATTTATCCCGTAATTTACCTTACCCATCAGGTCATAAAAATAGTAGTTCAGACCAGCAACACCGAAAAGTTTTAATATCACATCCGGCAGGTAGGTCCGTCTGCCTGCAAACAGAAACGAACCGCGCGGAATCGGACCCTCAACAATTCCTTTCGCCGCAATAATGGAAACCGAACCTTCACCGGTGTACCGCTTAGTATTGCCCTGCCGGGTATTTACCTCCAGCACCGAACTCAACCTGGACCCGTATTGAGCGGGAAAACCACCGGCGTAAAGCGTAACATCACTCACCGCCTCTGCAATAAAAGGTGAAAAGATCCCGAACAGATGGGCAGGATTGTAAACGGTAATTCCATCCAGAAGAATCAGATTCTGGTCCGGCGAACCACCACGAATATAAAGTTTATTGGAAAAATCGGAAACGGTAATGACCCCGGGCATCATTGCAACACTGCGCAGGATATCAACCTCACCACCCAGTTTCGGTACCAGTACCAACTGCCGGGTGTCAATCCGCTGGGTGGAAATCTGCACCTCCCGCTCAAACCTTGCCCGCTCCGCGGTAACCTTTACCTCATCAATCCTCACCGGCTCGGTCCGCAACTCCACATTTACATTTACAACCCCGGCATCCGCAACAGAAATCCCCTGCCGATAGGGCTGATACCCGATATAGGAAACCTCCAGTTCGTAAGAGCCGGCAGGCACATCCCGCAGACAGAAATAACCTTTCTGACCGGTGGTGGTACCTAATCCGGTACCCTTCAACTCCACATTGGCATAGGCAAGCGGTTCACCATCACCGGCATCACGCACAAACCCGCAGACAATACCCGCATTAACACCACCTGCCAGCAAAAGTAAAACTACTGCTAATCGGAACAAAAACACGGATCAGCTGAGAATCTGCCGGCGTAACTCTCTACCGAACTCTCTTGCCTCCTCGGCGCGCTGCTCGTTCCGCTTCAAGATGCGCGGCTCTGGACAGTTGGCAACCACCAACTGCCCCAGATACTCAACCTTACCAAACTCTGCCAGCCGTTTAAACATCGCCACCGCCAGATCCGCTCCATCATAATGATCACCACCCGCGGTAAGAACCACCGCCCATTTCGTCCCCTTCAACAAATTCTCCCCATTCAGCAGGGCAAAACAGCGATCAACCACCGCCTTCAACTGACTTGTAACACCCCAGCAGAAAATCGGGCTGGTCCAGATGGTCAGCTCACTGTCCACAAGCAGGTCGTACAGTTCCAGCATATCATCCTCCTGCTCACAACCCGCCTCCTGCTTTTCTGTGCTACACCCGAAACACTCCCGGCAACCCGCAATATTCAACTCACTCACCCGGACCCGCTTGACCAGAACATCCCTTCTGCCCAGACCTTTTAGCACCCAGTCAGTAACTATCGCAGTATTACCAATCCGTGGACTACCCTCCAGAACCAAAACCCTCTTTTTCGCCCTCATCAAACCTCCTTTTTATTACTCATTCCGGAGCACGATTCCAGAAAACAATCTCCTCCAGCGGCTTGCGTTTGGGAATACGGTTCTGCCTCTCCTCTGCCGGGTAACCGACCGCAAAAAGCGCCACCGCCCGATAGCCCCGTTTCAAACCCAGATGACGCAAAAGTGCGCGGGCGTCAAACCAGCCGATCCAGCAGGTCCCAAGTTCCTGCTCAGCACAGGCAAGCACAAAATGCTCACCCGCGATCCCGGCATCAATCAACTGAAACTGATTTCCAACCGCACCTCCTGCCAGTTTATTGATCAGAAAACTCTCCTTGATCAACAGCGCAACGATCACCGGTGCCTGGGCAAAGTGCCGGGATGCCATAAACACCCCCTGAAAAACCGCAGCACACAGCGCCTGTTTCTTTGCCGGCTCATCGAAAACGACAAACCGCCAGGGCTGACCGTTGTCTGCAGAAGGTGCCAACCTTGCCGCCTCCAGACACAAAAGCAACTTCTCCCTTTCCACCGGCCGGCTGCTGAACCGACGCACCGACCTCCGCTGCTGACACAGGGTTAAAAAAGGCGTCTGCTCCATAATAAAAAAGTTTATGCCCAAACTTTTGACGGTCAACAACGACTAACTTACACCGATCTCTCCTCGGAATCCGGCTCAATATGCACAACAATTCCATTGACATCAGAATTTACTCGCCGGATCTCCTCCTCAACCCTGGTGGCAATATTATGCCCCTCCTTAACTGAAATATCCGGGCTAACTTGAATATGGACATCCATCTCAATCCGATTACCCGCTCCAGAATGCCGGGCACGAAGCGAATGAAAACCCCTCACCCCGGGAATCGCCAGAATCGCTTTTTTCAGCCGGAGTAACGCATCCGTCTCAGGCGCCCGATCCGCAAGTTTATGCAAAGCGTCGCGCACAATCCGGACTCCAACATAAACCAGAAATGCGGACAACAGCACCGCGGTCAGAGGGTCAAGAAACGCCCAGCGTTCGCCACCAAGCAAAGCACCACCAATACCAGCCGCCACCGCAACTGAGGAAAAGGCATCAGAACGGTGATGCCAGGCATTGGCAAGAAGCGCCCGATTCTGAAACCTCCTGCCCACCGCCCTGGTCCACCAAAAGAGCATCTCCTTTAACCCGATGGAAACAAGCGCCATATAAAACGGCAGCCAGTTACGCACACCACCATGCTGTTGACTGATGGTAAAAATCGCCTGCCCCGCAATAAACAGCGCAACAAAAACCAGCAACGCACCGACGAAAAGTGCAATCAGCACCTCATATCGGTAATGGCCATAATGATGGTCCTCATCCGGCAGTGACTTTGAAGCCCGCACACACCACAGCACCGGAATATCACTTGCCAGATCTGAAAAACTGTGCAACCCGTCAGCGATAATTGCGGATGACCTGCCTAAAACACCTGCCACCAACTTGGCAACCGCCAGCAGAATATTGATGAGCATTCCCACCAGGGTCACCCGCCGCTCCACGGTTAACTGATGCTCAACAGTTTGCACCGTTTAATATTAGCCAGTTAGAAAAACTTTTCAACCGGAGAATAAAGTTAAAACATCCAACACACTTCACACCACTAAGTTACAGCCGGCAACCTCCACCCACTCTGCTCCACTCGTATCACGCAAACCCTGCGTCCGAAAAGCACACCACCCACCCAGAACAGAACCAACCCTATTACCACCAGATACAGCCTCACCATAACTTTGAACAGAACCATCATACCCAGAATTGAGAAAGTCATAATTAAAACTGTAGAAAGTACCAGAACACCGAGCCAGGCAAGAACCGGCTACAAAACCAAACCTTTTACCACCGTTATAACCCTGAAAGATACCCGCCACATAACCCGGTTCAAGACCATTACAGATACCCTCCCCGATACTGCCCCCTGGGCAGGTTTTCAAATATCGTCCATAATATAAAATAAGACAATTCAAACAGTTAATCTAATTTAACCCTTAAGTTAAAAACACGGGTTAATCCAAAGTTGTAGATTGCCACCTGCCTACGGTAGAACGCAATGACTCTCGCCCTCCCGCTCATTGCGAGGGCAAAACCCGAAGCAATCTCTTTGCGTGTGATGCCAATTTATCCGCTTATAGATTGCTTCGTCGCTAACGCTCCTCGTAATGACAAAAGGAGGAGGACCGCGCAATGACCGCGCCGCTTTTTTCTTTCGGACCAGCCTAATCTTTTCCTACTGGCACAAATTTGCCTTGTGGCTATTAAACAGATAGTATTTTACTGTGCGGGAGTTAATTAACGAGCAGTTTGTTAGGCAGATCCGGCAACTCCGTTACCGGGCAATCCTCATCAATACACTCTCGCTTTTACTTATTTTTATCGGTATCAACATCTTATTAACCCTGCTCGCCATTGGTCTTTTCCTTTCCGGCTGGATACTCCTCTTCTCACTAATCCCGCTGGGTATTTTATCATTCTTATGGCTAAAAAGAACCGGCTTAAAAAATATCGGTTACAGAATTGAACACACCTTCCCAGGGTTAAAAGGAAAGGTTGTCTCTGCTCTGGACCTGATAAACTACCAGCCTGATCGCCGTGGTTACTCACTGGAGTTGCGCGATGCCGCAATTCAACAGGTGCAGGAAATGATAAGACCGCTACCGCTCAAACTTATCCTGCCCTTCAGACGCCTGCTGATTTCCGGTGTTTTTAGCCTTCTGGCGCTGGTATTGCTTGTCCTGACGCTTAACCAGGGAGGCGAAAGGGTAAAATTTGGTCTACTGAACGCTTTTAAACCTGACCACCTGCCTATCTATCTAAAGGTTGTCCCTGGTGATACCACCCTGCTTGCGGGCGAAACTGCTAAACTGGTCTGTTCAGTCCAGCCTGCAGGCGTATTCAAATCTATCCAGTTGCAAACAACAGCCATCCCCAATTCACCACGGATAAAAAAAATCCCTCTCCGGCTTTCCGCTGACTCCTGCATCTTTACATTAACCACCGGTGAAACATTTTATTATCGGTTCCGACTTTTAAACAAAAAAACCGACTGGTATAGGGTAAATATCATCGCGCCCCTGGCTCTTAAAAGCATTGCCTTTAACTGCACACCACCCGCTTATACCGGAATGAAGCCCATCCGTCAAAGTGGCGGTGATCTGGCACTTCTGAAAGGAACAAAGGTAAATCTCACCGCCCAAGTTACCGGCACAGCGGAAAATGGTTTTCTCATTCTGCCAGCAGAGACCCTGCCATTAGCGCTCAGCAGAGATCAACCCGGAGAACTCAGCGGCGGTTTTACCATCCGGCAGGATGGAGAGGCAAGAATTGAACTCGCCACGCTCCCAAATAGACAGCAGACGGTTTACCGATTCAACATCCGGGCAATACCGGATGAATCACCACTGGTCAAAGTGTTTCTACCCGGCCGTGATGTCAACCTGCCGATGAATATGCAGGTTCCGCTGGGCATTAACTCTATTGACGACTTTGGCATCACCGAGATCTGGCTCCATTACGGCAAGGACAGCATCAATAACTCTCGCCGGCTGAAGACGGTCAACAACCACCGGGAGGACACCACCTTCTATCTCTGGGATCTGAGCAAAACAAACCTTCTGCCCGGTGAAGCCGTCCGGTATTTTGTGCGGGTGGTTGACAATGATGCGATCAGCGGTCCGAAAAGTACCCGCAGTGAAATCTATACGGTGCGGTTTCCCAGTATGGAACAGATTTACGCTCAGGCGGTAAACCAGACCACCACCACCCAGGAGCAACTGGCACCGCTCCAGAATGAACAGGCAGAACTCGGAAGTGCGCTGGCGCGCATCAGTGAGGAGTTAAAAAAACAGCGGGAACTCAGCTGGGAGGAACGCAAAAAACTGGAACAGATCGTGAATGAACAGATAAACCTGCTCAACCAGATTGACCGTCTGCAGAACGAAGTCGCCCAGACCACTGCGGAACTGCTCCAAGGGATGAGTTGGGATCAGGAAACACTGGAACGTCTGTCCCAGTTACAGGAACTGCTTTCTCGGCTTTTACCGCAGGAACTTCAGAAGGCACTAAACGAACTGGGTAGTAAACTGACCGCCCGACCCGATGAATTAAAAGCGCTACTTGAACGTCTGCAGGAACAGCAGTCTGCCCTGAAGGCGGACATTGACCGCGCTTTAGAACTCCTGAAACGGATAATGGATGAGATCCAACTGGAAGCACTCGCACGACAGGCAGAAAAACTGGCGCAAAAACAAAATGAGCTAACCGGCAACATTCCAACCGCAAATGAATCCCAACTTATCCAACAGCAGGAGGAGATAAAAACCAATCTCGACAGTCTTTTGAACGGTATCGAGCAACTTGCCCGTCAATGCACCGAACCCGCACTTACCGAATCGCTCGCCGCACTGAACCAGGAGATGGCTATCCGGGAATTGCCGAAACAGGCTGACGCCTTAAAACAACTGTTTAACTCGGGTGATAAATTGTCCGCGCAACTGCCCTCCCGAGAACTCGCCGGATCCATTAGACAACTTGCCGATCGGTTGCGATGTCTGAGTGAGCAGTTAAAGAAAAACCGCGCGCGGGAAGTAATGAAACAGTTGCTTGCCAATGCTGATCAACTCTTGACCATCTCTCAGTACCAGGAAAAACTGGAGGAAAAAATGACCACCAGCGACCGGCTGGTGGAGATTGCCAACGAACAGTCCGCGCTGGGTGAAGCAACCAAAATGGCAGCGGAGAGTCTCGCCAGTCTGAGCACCAGAACACTGGCAATCCCGCCGCCACTCCATCAGGAACTGGGCAATGCGCTCAACCTGATGAGCAGTGCCGCAAAAATGGCAATGGAGGGCAGTGGCAGTGGTACAAAAGAGAATATGCGCCAGGCACGACAGCGCCTGAACCGTGCCGCAGGAATGTTAATCGGTGCCGCAGCAAAAATGGAGGGAGGTGGTTTATCTGGTGGGTTGCAAAACCTGCTTGACCAACTGGCGAAAATGGCATCCGAGCAGATGAGCATCAATGCCGGCACTGCCAGTTTGCCGATTCCAATTCCCAGTACCGGTCTTACCTCTCAGCAACTGGCGCAGTTATCCAGACTACTTTCTCAACAGCAGGCACTCCGTCAGCAACTGGAACAACTCCTGCAACAGATGGGTGGAGAAAGACCCGGTCTGACCGGTGCATTAGACCGAATGCTGGAAGAGATGAGACAGGTGGAAAGAGGCCTGGCAGAACTGCAAATTGACCGCAAACTGATTGAACGTCAGGAAGACATCGTCGCCCGCCTGCTTGACGCCCAGCGCAGCCTCCGTCAGCAGGGATTTAAAGAGGAACGCCAGGCAGAAACCGCACGTCCCTACCGTCTGGAAAATCCGCCCGAGTTGCCCGAGGACCAAGGGGAAAGAAACCGTCTACTGCGGTCCGAACTCCTGCGTGCCCTCCAGCAACAGCGCTATCCGGTTGAGTATGAAAAACTGATCCGGGCGTATTTTGAACTTCTGTTGAATAAATGAAGTATGGGACATAAAACAACGGTAATTATCACTATCTGGACGTTGGCAATTACCATCTTTGCCCAGGACCTCTATCGGGCACAACTTCTGGAACAGGCAGGCCAGTATGAACCTGCACTTAAAATTTACCAACAGGCGGTTGAAAAAAATCCGCAGGACCTATCGGCAATTGCCGGACTAATTCGGATCTGTCGGCAGATCGAACGGTACGACACCCTCTATACGGCACTCAACCGATTGAAAAAGACCCCAGCCAATGCGGTGAGCCTGGAACTGGGCTTCATCGAAGCCCTCTTCGGACTAAAGCGCCGCGCGGAAGCGGCTACCCGGACAAACGAGTTTGCTCGCCACTACCCGGACCGGTTACTGGAACTGACTGAACTCCTCAAGCGTTGGGGCGAATACGACCTTGCCATCCGCTATCTCAGACCCACCCTAAACACCCCACCTTTCCGGGTGGACTACGCAGAACAGCTGATAGAACTCTACGAACATAGTAAAAAATTCAGCGCTGCCGCAGAGGTTATTAGCGAAATTATCAACCATAACAGCCGGCGTGCCGAACTGTTTTTTGACCGGCTTAACAACTATGGCAAGATGGCTGATGCGAGTAAAATCATTAACAGCCTGAACCGGATAAAGGACAGCCGATTGCGTGCCCGCGCCCAGGCTGAACTATATCTCGGTGCGGGCGAGGAATTAACCGCGGTCGCACTGCTCAAAAATCACTACTCCCAGCAGGAACTCTACCTCTTTGCCCGAAACTGTGAGGAACGGAACGCACTAAAAGCGGCATTAGCCATCTATCAACACCTGAAACTCACGAGCGATATCGCCCGGATATTACGGCAACTTGACCAGGTTACCGAGGCTTTAAAACTACTGGAGACTGACACGACCCCAGCCGGTAGTTTCGAACTGGCAGAACTTGCCCGGCTAAAATTACGCGACTTCGCCCGAGCAGTCACTGCCTACCAGCGGTTTCTCCGCCATCGCCCCAACAACATCCCAGCATTGACCGGACTTGCCCTTGCCCTGCTCGGACTACAAAAAATTGACAGCGCTTACTCTGTTATCTCACGCATCAATCGGCCTGACGACCGTGTCCTCTACTTAAGGGCAAAACTCCTCTTTTATCAGGAAAAGTTTGACTCGGTCTATTCGGCAGTTGAACAATTGACCATGCAATTTCCGGATAGCCCACTGCTCAATGAGGCGCTCGCACTCAGCCTATTGACAATTAACAGCAAAGAGGCAAAAAAACTTATCCCCGCATTAATTGCCTATGATGCGGGTGACTATGAAAACTGTATAAAAAACTGCCGGCAAATTTCCACCTCAGACACCATCCTCACCCAGAACGTATTACTGCTTTTAAGCCAGGCGCTCGTTGAAACTGGCAAGTATCGGGAGGCGGTTAGCACCCTGGAAAGCATCCTCCAAAGTTTTCCCGGTACCGAACTGGCACCCAAAGCCCTACTCAACCAGGCAGAAATCTATCAAAAATACCTCAAAGACCACAACCGAGCGGTCCAGCTCCTTAAACAGTTACTCTGGACATTTCCTGGCTCACCTTACGCACCAATTGCCCGTAACCTCCTGAAAACCACCGGCGTGTCCCGACCGGAAGACCTACATTAAATCCATCCCCCTTCGGATTTCCTTCTTGTTACGACAAAATAGAAAAACCTCTAACAAGCCGACTCCGTTTACTCTACGATTTTCCATAATCCGCGCAAAATAGTTGACATCTGTTATTAAATTCTGTATTCTAAAATGGTATGGCGCGGGAATTAACGCTTGCGGATCTGCTGAGTGAGCGCCGGGTCCTACCCCTGCCCGAACTGATCAACATATTCTCTTCAGTGCTTGATGACCTGCACCAGGCACACAACCAAGGAAAACTCCATGGCGACATCAAACCTAAAAAAATCATCCAGGTGGAAGATAAGGTATGGCGCCTCGCTGACTACGGTATCTCGAAAATCAGCACCGCGCGCTATATCGCGCCGGAAAGGGCGCAACGTCGGGATATCGACGCCCGGGCTGACCTCTATTCGCTCGGTGTTGTCCTTTACGAAGCAGTTGCTGGCCGTCCACCATTTGATGCGGAAATCGGCGCCGAATTGATTCAGGCGCACATCAGCCAGCCACCGCCCAAGCCCAGCACCTTCAAGCCCGACATCCCCAAGGAACTGGAACAGATCATTATGCGGGCGCTGGCTAAAGACCCTGCTCAGCGCTTTCAGAACGCCCGCGAGTTCCGTTCCGCACTTACCGAACTGTTACCAAAACCGACACCCAAAGAGTCTCCGCCTAAACAACCCACGCCCCCTCCATCTTCAGTTCAGGTCCCTGCTCAGCCGAAGCCGATAAAAGAACCACCTAAACAACCACCGGTCAAACCGCCACCACCAAAGCCAGCACCGACCCGGGCTCAAACTGCACCCGTCCAAACTCCAGCAGTACCTGTGGCAGTTGCTGCGAAAACGGGGAAAAAAACCGGCATCTGGCTGACAGCGGTGATCTTGAGTGTTTTAGGTGCGGCGGTGACGTTTGTGTTGATAAGTTTTAATAAAAAGCCCACTCCCAATGTCGTCGGACTTTACTATACTGAGGCTCAACAAACTTTAGAACGAGCAGGTTTTGTTTATGGACTTGGTCCAGACAAGGATGATACCGCGACAATGGGTAAGGTGGTGGAACAGAACCCGAAACCCGGCCAAAGGATAAAAAAGGGTGCCAAGGTGCAGGTAAGGTTAAGCACGGGTATGGTCGTGGTGCCATCAATTACCAATCTACCGAAGTTGGAGGTGACTAAAATCTTGCGGGAACAAGGACTAGATAGCATAATTTTTATCAATGAGTATAATGACGAAATTGCCATCGGTAATGCCATTAATTCGGAACCGAAACCAGGTACCAAAATCAAAACCCGGACGCCGATAAGGATAAAAATTGCTGCCGGCAGAGCCACCTGCCCCCAATGTGGCACAAGAAGGGAAATCGGGGCACAATTCTGTACCGTCTGCGGGTTTCGGTTCGTTGAATAAGGGAGATAGTTATGCATAACCTGGGATACCTAAAATCAGCGCTAAAAATTTTGCTCCTCATTTTGGTAATGCTTTCGGTTGCTTGGGCAGAAAAAACCTGTCCCAATTGTGGGGCGGCCAACCGGGACGACGCCAAGTTCTGTAAGAATTGCGGGGCAAAGTTACCGGCACCGGCTGTCAAACCGACAACATTACCTCGTTTACGGGCGGATGTCAATGTTTTTGGCAACTCGGTTGCCATTACCTCAACACCCGCGGGCGCAACTGTGCTCGTCAACAATCTGGAAGTCGGCAAAACACCGCTCGAATTAACCGATCTCAGTCCGGGCCGTCACGAACTTGAAGTCAAACTCGCCGGCTATCAAACCTATTATGGCAATTTTACCATTACCGAGCGCCATTCATCAATAATTGTAACATCTGAACCAGTCGGCGCCGACATCTACCTCAATGGCACATTTAAAGGCAAAACCACAGAAAAAGGGCTGACTATTTCGCGCCTAAAATTTGGCCAGTACTCGGTTAGCGCTCGGCTATCCGGTTACCACGAGGTTAGCAAAACGGTCAATCTCCAGGATCCAAATCCAGTGGAACTCAATTTAAAATTGGCGCCTGCCAGTGGATTTCTCAGTGTGCTAACCGAACCTGACGGCGCACTTGCCTATGCCAACGAACAACAAATCGGTACCACTCCACTGTTTATTGAATTACCACCCAACCGTTATTCCTTAGTAATTAGTAAAAAAAATTATCGCGACTGGACAAATTACATCCAAATCTCTCCCAACGAAACCACCTATGTGAGCGAAACCCTTTCCCGTGTTCCCAAAAGACCACTGCCAATGCTAATAATCGGCTTATCATCATTTACCATCAGTGCTATTTCCGCGCTCATCGCAGAAAACAGTTATCAGCAGTACAAGCAGGCAACCACTTCCCAAGATGCCTCAAAGTTCCGCAGTCAGACTCAACGCTGGGATATGATCCGTAACATCGGTTTCGGTATTGGAACAGTAGGCATTGGACTTTATTTTATCATCAGGTAAAAAATGAAAAAACCGTTATCCATCATTTTTATAATTATTACAGCTGGACTTTTGTTCATACTGTGTCGGAAGTGGAATAACCCGTTTGACCCGGCTAATAACCATCCACCCAACCGTCCTCGCCTAGTTTTCCCGGATAGTTCCGCCGTGAGTATTGACACCAGTGTGGTTTTGCGTTGGACCTGCTCGGATCCGGACAGCCTGGACAGTCTGAAATACTACATCTACCTCGGCACCAGCTCGCCTCCACCGGTCCGGGATTCGGGCATAGTCGACACATTTTACCGCCCCAGAAACCTTAATCTCCTTGCCCGATACTACTGGCGAATTGTTGCTCAAGACCGCTGCGGCGAAACCGCAGCCAGTCCGATCTGGTCGTTCACGACCATCGCCCAAGCAAATAACCCACCCTTTACCCCGTCTAATCCTACGCCCGAGTCCGGTGCATCCGGGTTATTTATCCGTCTGACCTTATCTTGGACAGGTGGTGACCCTGACACTAATGACACTGTTTATTATGATATCTATTTAGGCACAACCTCGCCACCACCATTATTAATTTCTGGACATAATCAAACCAGTTATACAACAGCCAGATTAGAATATGACTCAACCTATTACTGGCAGGTAGTCGCCCGGGACCAACACGGTACAACCACAGCCGGACCACTCTGGCAGTTTAAAACTTGTCCGGCAATCAGAGTTCTCGAACCAAACGACACAACCCGCTGGCGGGTAAACTCCCAACAAACAATCCTCTGGACAGGTGGAGTTGACCAGAGATTTATTAAAAAAAGGAGCGAGTATCAACTATTATCAAGTTCACTCGGCAAAACCCAGCAATCGCTTGCCGCTGACTCGGTTGTAATCTACTATTCAACCGACAGTGGTGCTAACTGGCTCAGGCATGGAATTGCCATCCAATCCGGCAGTTACACCTGGAATGTCCCGGAACCCGCTACACCAACCGCCCGCATTGAGGTGCGGATGTTTTTATCCGGCGATACCGCTACTGGCACTTCCACTGCTTACGAAATCTATGACCAGAATAAACCTTCACCGATCACAATAACATCTCCTGACTCCACCTCAGAATGGTTAATCGGCTCTAACTATGAGATTACCTGGACCGGTGGAACACTATTAGGAATGGACTCCTCGGTTCTTTATTACTCAACCAACAACGGCACAACCTGGCAGAAAATCGGTAAAATCACCCGTCCGGGTGATAGGTTCCGCTGGACAGTTCCATCACCACCGACCAATCAGGCAAGGATAAGGGTTACCGCATTCTGTCTTGACTCCTCGACAACCGGGCTCAGTGCGACATTCAAAATTATTGAAGGACTACCGCCGATCACCATTACCCAGCCCAATGCCCAGACGCGCTGGCGTGAAGGTTCTGTTCAGACAATCACTTGGACCGGTGGTCCAAGGACCCCGGACTCGGTTGTCGTCTTTTACTCTACCGATGACGGGAACAACTGGCTACGGCATGGCAGAGCAACCCAACCCCAGAGTTACAACTGGCGTGTACCAAGTCCGGCTACCGAAATGGCGCGCGTTCAGGTCCGCGCCTATCTTGACACCCTATCTACTGCTGGAATCAGTGCGCGCTATGTAATCTACGACTCGTTACCGCCTTCACCAATTACCGTAACCTCACCCACCGCGGAGAGCCGCTGGCTCGTCGGTTCAATTCAGCAGATAACCTGGACCGGTGGCACCTTTGCCGGAATGGAATCAACGGTAATTTATTACTCCACCAACGGTGGTGTTGACTGGCAACGTCAAGGTATGACAACCCAGCCCGGACAGTTTGCCTGGGCAGTTCCGTCACCACCGACCAATCAGGCAAGGATCGCAATCAGGGCTTGGTGTGGTGAACATATGACCCAAGGGCTTAGCGAGTTATTTACTGTCGCGCAATCCAGCGGTCCGCCTGATACTGTAATCGCAACCGTCACTGTAGGAGCAAAACCACGAGCACTGCTCTGGGACAGCATCCACAACAAAATATTCGTTGCCAATTACAACGACTCCAGTGTTACGGTTATTGATGGTACATCCAACCAGGTTATCACCACTATCCGCGTTGGTCGATTCCCGTATAATCTGTGTCTCAACACCAACAACGGCAAGGTTTATGTCACTAATTATGGCAGTAACTCGGTTACGATAATTGACGGAGCAAGCAATGAGGTAGTCGCTACCGTTCCGGTCGGAACAAATCCAAGGGCAGTCTGCTTTAACTCCAACAACAATCGGGTTTATGTAAGTAACTACCGTTCCGCTTCAGTAACAGTTATCGATGGCAACAACAATCAAGTCATAACTACTGTTCCTGTCGACACTAACCCTGTCGCCTTGGTCTATAGCCCGGAGTACAATAAAATCTACTGCGCTAACTTCGCCCGTAATAATGTAACGGTAATTGATGGCGCAACCAATAATGTAATCGGTACCGTCAATGCCTATCTCCAGCCCTGTACACTGATCGTTGACAACCGTCATAATGTTGCTGTCGCAAACCGTGCCAGCGGCACCGCGGGACGGATCACAATCATCAACGGTGCCAATCAGAACGTCATCACCACAATTACGGTTGGTAACGAACCCTATGCCTTGGCAGTAAACCCGACGGATAGCCGTCTGTACTGTGCCAATTCTGCTACCAATGACCTAACGGTTATTGATGTTAACAATTATACCGTCTATACCTATATCAATACCGGCATCCATCCCCGCAGTGTTGTCTGGGCAGGATGGGTGAACAAGGTCTATGCTGCCAACTATGACAACGGAAACGTTACTATGATCGACGGCGCGAGTAACTATGTTGAAAAAACGATCCCTGTTGGCGAAAATCCCTCTGCTATATGCACCAACACCAGTGATAACAAGGTCTATATCGCCAACTATAACTCCAATACGGTAACGATTATCGGGTCTAATAGGTTGAATTTTAAGAAAAGATAAGCCTTAACCGATTATTTTCTGAAGAAACCTCTCCGCCTCCGCTATTGCGCTGTGGGCAAGCACAAACCGTTTTTTAATTCCACGCAAACGGTTTTTCGGAGGTGTGATAAGACCAAAGTTAGCGTTCATCGGCTGAAAGTCAGCCCTTGGGGTAGTGATATATTTAAGAAGCGCCCCTAAAATTGTCTGTTCAGAAGGAATAACCGGCGGTTTGCCCAGTTGAAAACGGCTAGCGTTGATGCCAGCGATCATGCCGGTCGCGATCGCCTCCACATACCCCTCCACCCCGCACAGCTGACCGGCAATAAACAGATCCGGACGAATCTTTGTCTGCAGTGTTGGTAAAAGGATCTCCGGGCTATAAAGGAAAGTATTCCGATGAATACTACCGTAACGAAGGAATTCTACCCGCTCCAACCCCGGTATCAAACGGAATATCCTTTCCTGCTCTGCCCATTTGAGCCGGGTCTGAAAACCAACCATATTGAACATCGTCCCGGCACTATTTTCCCGACGCAACTGGACCACCGCAAATGGCATCCTGCCAGTATGCGGATCCACAAGTCCCACCGGTTTCAGTGGACCAAACGCTAAAGCAAGCCTTTCTCGGCGCGCAAGTTCCTCCACCGGCAGACAGCCTTCAAAGAAAGGAATCTGTTCAAAACTGTGCCCGGGATAAACCTCGGCACTGGCAAGTTCACTTACCAGAAGGTTATATTCATTCTCGGTGAGTGGACAGTTCAAATAGTCATCACCCTTACCGTACCGGGAGCCGGTAAAGATTCGCTCCATATTCAAAGACTCAGCATCAACGATCGGTGCAATCGCATCATAGAAGAATAGTCGGCGTGCTCCCACCAGAGTTATTAGTTGCTGAACCAAACCATCTGATGTCAATGGACCGGTAGCGATTATTACCATCCCTGCCGGTATTTCGGTTATCTCCTCGCGCACGAGCTCCACACCGAACTCCTGCAACTTCTGTTCAACCATTTGAGAAAATATCACCCGGTCAACTACTAACGCCTTGCCCCCGGGAATACGTGCCTTCTCAGCACAACCCAGCAAAACTGAACCAAAAATTTTTAACTCCGCTTTCAATAAGCCGTGGGCATTGGTCAATTCTTCGGATTTCAACGAATTAGAACAGACCAGTTCCGCGACATTATCGGTCCGGTGTGCCGGGGTCATCTTTCCCGGCCGCATCTCATAAACTCTTACCCGTAGCCCGGCACGGGCACACTGCAATGCGGCTTCGCAACCCGACAACCCCGCACCGATCACCGTAATCATACGGAATTAAATTTCAGATTTTCCGTTTAATACAACCCGCTTATTTTCTTCCCTTTGGGATATTCAACATTAAACTCCAGATTGACTTCCAATTTCTCCCCGTTTCTCAAATCTACCAGATAGGTATAAGTACCATCGTTCTCATTATACTCCTGATATCTCGGCTCAATCATGGTAACCGTTACCTTAATCTCTTTCTGGCGCGATACCGGCACCTGCTCAATTATTTTAATTTTGACCTTCTGGGGGTGGTAGTTTTCTACCGTTGTACGATAAACAAAATTGATCCGCTCGGTTTTGCCCAAAAGACCGCTCGTTGACTTAAAAGTCTTCACCAGCTCCCTCTTTACCTTCACCCTCTCATCAATACCAAACCCAATCACCAGTGAATCCTGCGGCGCAATACTTGCCAGTGCGGTTGTACCCGTGAACTCCTCACCAACATAGGTATTTGCCTCACCACCAATAAAGAGAAACTGACTGGTGTTAACCATCCTGCCGGTCAGAAAGGCATTTTCTCTGGAACGGGGTAATGTATAAAACTCAAACTCGGTAGGTAATGAAACCTGGACCAAAGGCAGTTTTTTCGCACCCTCCCCTGATTTTAAACTAATTTTCCCTGGAATCACATACAGTAGTGAAATCCCGGTTTCAACTGGTGTAACCGCATCTTCTGACAACCCCTCTAATACCACCTGCGTTTCAGCCATCGCTCCGGGTGTCGGCAATCTTTTTACCCGAAATGTCTCCTCAATTATATCAAGATACCAGGGAAATGGCTCGGGTGGTGCTATCGCTGGTGTCGGCTCACCAGTAGAAAGTATCAACTTAACATCCTCCCAGTCCTCACCGGTCCGCTGACTGACCCGGGCAAAATAAGCGAGATTAACCATCCTTCTCCCTGGCTCGGCACGCAGTTCGTAATACGGCTGCCAATCCGCCCCCCCAGGTATTGCATAGGAAAATGAAATCTGATGTAAACCCGGCTCTCCTTCAACCGCTACCATCAATTCCTTACGGTTTTCCACCAATGCCCTCATTTCCTCCAGTTCCTGTCTTGCCGCATCTAAACGTTTCTTTAGCTCCTCCTGCGCTCTTTTCAACCCCAATTGCCTTGCTTTTACTCGACTCAACTCTTCGCCAATGAATGAAAGCGCACCGCGCCAGGATTCTGGCGCAACCTTACCCTGCTGTAGTTCCTTGGCGATGACCTCCGGTGCGCCGAGTTTTATTGAATTTAAAAACTCCTCCTTGGCTTTAAGCACCACTGCCTCATCCTCCAGCATCCGGCTACTGTCCTCAAGCATCCTCACCCTTTGCTCCAGCCGTTTGACCTCTGGGGTCGGTTCAGCCAAATAACCCCTTTTTATCTGCACCTCACCAAGTTTCAAACCCTCTGCCCGTACTCGCACCGAATTGTCAACAAGCGCCCCGGGTAGGCCGGAAAAAATCAGTTGCTGATTACCGGTCAGATTTACTGTCGCACTACGTCGGACAACAACCTGATCTCGGTAAACAACCACAGTGTCTATCTTGGACGAAACAGTTACCGCGCCTAATAAACATAACAAAAGAGTCATTTCACCTCCTTAATTTTTACTTTTCACTCCGCTCAATTATCCCGCCTCCAATAACCTCCTCATCCCTCCAGAATACCACCGCTTGCCCCGGAGTAGGTGACCACTGGGGTTGGGCAAACTTCACATAAACCACCTCATCGGAAACCCGTGAGATCTCCGCAAACCCTCCCGGCCCCTGATAACGAACCTTTGCCCAAACCCGGGTTTTACCTGCGGGTGGCTCACCCTGCACCCAACGGCAATCTTTTGCCCAAACCTGGGTCTGATAAACCTCATCCTCACCACCAATATAGACTGCATTCTGTTGAGCATTAATTCTCACCACATACCGTCTTTTCCCCAGCGCAATTCGCAACCCCTTGCGTTGACCAACAGTAAAATTAATGATACCGGAATGGTTCCCAAGCAATTTGCCCGTAGTATCATAAATCGGACCGGGCACAAAAAGTTCGGGATGACGGTTTTTAATAAAACGGACATAGCGGTTGTCCGGGATAAAACAGATCTCCTGGCTTTCCGCTACCGAAGCAGTGGGTAGATCAAAATCACCGGCAATCCTCCGCACCTGCTGTTTGGTATACTCACCCACCGGAAAAAGCAGAGTAGCAATCTGTTGCTGATTCAGCATGTAGAGGAAATAGGACTGGTCCTTTGCCGAATCAACTCCCCGCAACAGGTGATAGCGACCCTCAGCATCCCTTTTGATTCGGGCGTAATGACCGGTGGCAATATACTGGGCAGCTAATTGCTGGGCTTTGGCGCGTAGAATCTCAAACTTAATCTGCTCATTACACCGGATACAGGGATTGGGAGTTCGGCCCTGCGCATACTCCATACAGAAGTTTTCCACCACCAGTCTTTCAAACTCGGTGGTCAGATTGATCGTATAGAATGGAATACCCAGTTTTGCCCCTGCTCTTTTTGCCATACCACCGTCAACCGCGCCACAGCAGGCGGTTCCGTTACTGTAAAGCAAAAGATGGACACCGATCACTTCGTATCCCTGTGATTTCAAGAGCGCAGCCGCAACCGATGAATCAATACCCCCGGAAATAGCCACAACCGCCCGCATAGCACTAGCCCAATTTACTACCGCCGGCTTTTCCTCGCCGTGGTCAGTTGACGGATAGTTTGCCAGAGCTGTCGATGGGTTTTTTCCGGCACAACTGTGCCCGGTTCAAGACGACAGAGATGCACGGTCTTTTTCAAAGTACGGACCAGCCGGGCACAGGCGGTACAGGTCTGAATGTGCACCAGCAGTTGACATCTTGACTCATCCGGTAGTTCCCCCTCCACAAACAGCAGTGCCCACTCCTGCAATTCCACACAGTCGCAGGAGCCGGAACCGTTTTGCACACCGGTTGACCTCCTGTGGCCACCTCTTTTTCTCATATCTGTTCCTTTCTCAAATATACCCCGAAAGTTTTTCCCGCAATGCCAGTCGGGCACGGTGCAGCCGAGATTTTACCGCAGGTACCGAAAGTTTTAGTATCCTGCCAACCTCCTCATTACTTAAACCCTCTAAGTCGCGCAGGATGACAACCGCCCGATACTCCTCGGGCAACTCTCTTACCGCCTGATCCAGTTTCTCTCTCAGCCGTTTCTGAGCAAAAACCTCCTCCGGAGTTTGACCGGTGTCCGGAACATCAAACCTTAAATCCTCGGAGTCAGGCAGGGGTGCATCCAGAGAAACCATCTCCATTCTCTTCCGTCGGCGCAGTTTGGTAAGACTGACATTGGTTGCTATACGATAAAGCCAGGTATAGAAACTGGACTTGAATCCAAACTTAGGTAAGAATCGGTAGGCACGAAGAAATGTATCCTGCAGTGCCTCGGTTGCATCCTCCTCGTTGCCTAAAATCCGATAGGTGATATTATAAACCTTCCTTTCGTAACGGCGCACCAACTCCTCAAACGCCTCGCTGTTCCCCTGCTGGACCCTCTTTACCATCTCCTCGTCGGAAACTGGTAAACCCGGAACCGCAACCTGCAGGCTTTTCGTCTCCGGCATTGGTATTTAGGATATTATTGTTTCTTAACGAATTGTCAACACCTCATTGTTGGCTATTTTCCTTTGGGGGCATAACTCGCTGCCCCCGCCATCTGCCCGGTGAATTATCGAACACCTGAACAATATGGTAAATAACTGCGATTGATTGATAAGGCGACTCACCGTGAAAGTAGTCATGCACTAAGTTAACATACTCCACTACCTGCTTTTCATAATCGGTCAGATTCGGATCCTGCGGATGGAGCATCTGGGCAATAGCACGCAACTCGTAAGACTTGGGTAGATCTAAAAAGACGATCGCTACGCCGGGGTCGTTCATCTGATTGAGAAAGGTATGAGTCTCAAAGTTCGGCCGGGAGTAAAGTTCAAGAGAAGTCTGCTTGGTGAGATCAAAAAACTCCGCTCCCCGCTGATAAAGACTCTCCAGCACCAGCAGTTTCTTTTCCGGCGGATCATTCCAAGTTCTTTTAAAAAGCTCCATCACCTCGTTAAGTTTCTCACTCTTCGGCAGCCAGCCCATCCCTTTAACCGCATTGTTAATCGTAAAATAGGCATCATGCCTTTTTAGCCCGTGGCTCGCCACAATCCCGTTATGCGGCCCAGCAATTTCTGGCATCTCTCCGCCCTGATTTTTGATCATCTCCCGGATTTTTGCCAATTGGGCAAGCCGACGTTCAAAGTTCCATTTAAGAAACCCTGGTGGTAACTCTACAATCGGAAACTCCTGCCATCTTCCCTCCACCCTTGCCCGAATCAAACCCTGCTCCATTTTAGTTAAATCAATATTATCCTGACGAAACCATCCGTACCAGGTCCCCTTCTTACCGGTAGAATCACCAGGATCAGGCACAAACCGCACATCCTTCCAGAAGTTAACCGAACTATGTTCTGGATTTGGGAACCGGACCATTTTTTGCTCCTTACCTATCACCGCTGTTATTAAAATAATTATCATTAAGATTATTCGCAACATTGTCTACTCCTTTCTGACTGCTTAACCGGACAATTACCGGCAGACCAGCCTTGCTTTCTGCCCGTTTTTTATCTATCAGTTTAACTATGGCAACACCAGATAATATCCCCAAGCCTGCAAGAGCCGTTGCCCAGCGATCACTTTTCAAAAATAACGAACCGCTCAATATACCAATTACCGTCATCCCAACCGGCACACCGAAAACCAGCAACGCCGAATATGTGCTCTGCCGTATGTCACGGACAATTGTTACATTATCACCGATTGCCGCTTTTATCCGGTTGATAGCAAAGATCCGGCGCGTCTGCTGACCGGTCCAGTTACAGAGATTTTTTGCTCCGCAATGACTGCACCCTCCCGCCGGCACCACCTCGACCTCGGCAATATCACCATCCACCTTCACCACCCTCCCCATCTCTTCAACCTGTAAATTACCTACAACCCTATCCATTTTACGCTCTCTTCTTGCTCGTTTTCAAAATCTGTGTCAGAAATCCTGTTCCTCCCAATCCCAACCAAGAAATTATCACCAAAGGCATCCTCCAGCCCGAACCGACATCCAACTGAGTTATCCCGAAAAGGCTAAAAACACCGACCACCACCCACCAGGCACCAAGAAACGCAGTCAGCAGAGAGATAAATGGCCGCTGAATCAGTAATGCCAAAATACCGCCCAGAACCCCGCCAATAAGAAGAAAAAGCAGAAAATTCCAGCCCTGCGGTGGAGCAAAGATAGTGGAAAGCAAACCCCCGGTAATCGCTCCTAAGAGAAAAACACTAATTTTAAAAAGAAGCACAGTCAAAACCGCCCCGATTATACCTAATAAAATAGTTAGCACCGGGATGATCCAGCCGGTGATATTCAGTTTCCCGCTTAAAAAGATCCCCAGATAAACACCCAGTGCGAATCCTGCTACCACCAGTGTAAACTTAAACAGTCGATAACCGAAAAAGGTAACCACCAGGCCAACAAGTAAAAGGATAACCTTAGGAAACCAGTGAAGTAGCAATAACTAAATATACCACATTAAACCCACCTGTCAAAAACTAAAAACCGACTGAATACCGCCGATCATTACCCAACTCCTCCCTTGCCGCCTCGGTTAGATCCTCCATACGCAAATCGCGGTTTTCCCTTCCCGCCCGCCATAACGCCTTAAGCACCGAATTCTTAATTTTCCCCCCCGAAAATGGAAATCTGGTAGCCAGTTCTACAAACGAGACATCCGGGCTTAATTTAGGACAGTCCTGAAGAAATAACCGCCAGATTTTCTCCCGTTCTGCCGGTCCGGGCATTGGAAACTCCAGACGTAACAAAATCCGCCGTTCAAACGCCTGATCCAGAACATAATTGCGGTTAGTGGTCAGAATCATCAAACCCTTATAACGTTCCATCTCCTGCATCAAGATATTGGTCATCAGATTATGCATCCGATCCGTAGCATCACGCTCATCCATCCGGCTCCCAAAACAGGCATCCGCCTCATCAAACAAAAGCACACAGTCTGCTGCCGCCGCTTGCTCAAAAATCCTCCTGATGTTCTTCTCCGACTCTCCAACATACCGATCGTAAAGTTCATTATATCTGACAATACCTATCTTCTTACCCAGTTGTCGGGCAATCGCCTCGGCAGTAGCGGTTTTACCGGTCCCGGGTGCGCCATAAAAAAGCAGTATCGTGGCGGTACCGTATGGAAACTTACCCTCCATTCCATATTCACGGAAAACCTGCTCCCGATACTGGAACTGCCAGAGGGCGAGCTCAATCCTCTCCCTTATCTCCTGCGCCAGGACCAGTTGCTCAAAACTGACCTCCGGCTCTTTGAGATATAACAGCGAACCGCGTATAAAGTTATCAATTCTATCCAGTCTCCCCGACTCATTTTCCCCTTTATACTCCTTTTCCAGACTGCAAATGTACAAAAATAACTCATCAGGAATTGTATACTCTGACTTGAGCAGATTTTTGCCACTCTCCCGGAAAAGCCATCCTTCTCTAAGGACAATCAGCCGATTACGCATCAGATTAGCATCCGGCATCAACAGCCTCATTTTGACAACACACTCCTTCAAATCCGTAGCAATCACCCGCATCAGTTCAAAACCACTCCGCCGGAAAGAGCCGAAATAACTGAAAAACAGTGTCAGAAGAATTGTCTTTTCATCCTCATTTAATTGATAATCGGCACAGATCTTTTCCAGCGGAATAACTATCCCCTTACTATTGGCAGTAGCGACTATCTGGTTTAACCGTGCCTTGAGTTCCTCAATCTCCTTTGTCTGTTTCTTTTCTCGCTTAATCTCACGGCACCCAGTTTGCTCCTTTTCAACCCTCTCATCCTCCTCAAGCTCTTCTTCATCTGAAACCAATTGTCGATAAGATGGAACTGATTTTTCCATCTTCATCGCATTGAAGAGCATATGCTGGACTTCAAGATACTCAGCAATTATATCATCCATAATTAAACCTCCTATTTTTAAAATAAACCAACCTAACTCATATTTAATATATATATACTGATTTCCGCCTCTAAATTAGAGAAAAAAAATAAAGAACCGATAAGTCATTAAGAGTTTGAAAAAATATAACTTAAATAAACAAAAAGACTAAACTAAATCTTGAATTTCTGTAAGATATTGATGTTTAAGAGATTATCCCTAAAGTGCCGTGATCAGTTCTAACTCTTTTTTCTTCTTTTCTGCTGTAAAAATACTCTGGTAAAAATTGAAAATCCGGTTAATGCCAGTATAAACAGCCCTACCCCAACCACTATTCCACCATACCGGAACCAGGAATGCAGACTCAACAACTCCCAGAAACGGTTAAAAATCAATATGACGGCACCGGTCAGCGCGGTAATCAGTATAAACGGTGCCAGAATAACCCCGGTAATAATATGTATCAATCGCAAAAGCCTCATGGTTCACCCCTCTGATGGAGCCGGTTTGTAACGGTCATAAAACATCACCTTATCCAGCGGAAGTCTTGCGGGCCGTATCCTTTCTGCCTCAACCTGCTTCTCTGAAAGCACCGGGCTGATACTTTGGGAATGTTTACCCACGATCACCAGAGTAATAACCTGAAAATCCTGAGGGATATTCAACACCTTACGCACCCGCTCCTGATTATACCCGGCAATTGGGTGAGCAACTAAACCCAGTTCTGTAACCCGGAGAATGAGTAGTGCAGTTTGTAATCCGGTATCAAAAAGAAAATACTCCCGATCTTTAATTATGCAATCCATATCCCTTTTAGTAGAAACCGCAATTACCATTGAACCGGCATAGCACCACTCATTACCCGGACTGAATGCTGTTTTTAACTCTGTGAGTACCCCGGGATCACGCACAAAAACAAAACGTGCCGGCTGATTATTGAAGCAGGTTGGTGCAAGTTGAGCGCACCGGGCAAGATCCTCTACGACCGCATCGCTGATCTCCACCGGCTCAAGCGAACGGTATGCCCGGCGTTGCTCAATCGCCTCCTTTACGGTCATATCTCCTCCTTAAATGATTTAACGATACCTTTCAAACTCGGCAATCGCCTGATCTGAAAACTGGTGATTACCAAGTGCTTTAATTACACTTAACGGCAGAGTCAGATGGTGTGCACTGGCGATATAAGCCGCCTCTGCCTCCTCAGGTGTTTTGATACTCGCTGCCACAATCTCTATCGGCTTGCCACTTGCCCGAATCACCTCCAGCATCTGCTGTACCAGTTTAATGCCATCCCCCATCAATCTGGTCGCCCGGTTCACATATGGAATCACATAACTACAGCCCGCCTCAATTGCCAATAACGTCTGATAACCACTGAAGACTGCAGTCGCCGCACAGCGAATCTCTGGCCCCAGCCGGTTCACAAGTAGCATATTCTCGGTGGTCATCGGAATTTTCAAAACGATCTTATCCTGGGCAATGGCAAAAAACTCCCTTGCCTCACGTTCCTTCTCCGCGAGGGTAGAAGCGGTCAACTGATAAAAAACCGGGCCAGACACGAGCCGGCAAATCTCCTTTATTATCGCTTTAGGCTCCGCCTTAACCTTTGCCATCAGTGCGGGATTGGTTGTGCAACCCCGAACAAAACCTAACTTTACCGCCTCCTGCACCTCGTCAATTACTGCACTGTCAATAAAGATCATTTTGCCTCCTGTTTAAGTAAAAACTCCTCCACCGCCTCCCTTCTGGGCATCGACGGCTCAGCTCCTAAAACTGTGCAGGCAAGCGCACCGCAGGCATTGGCAAAACGCACCGCCTGATCTAAACTTTTACCCTCTGTCAGACTCACTGCCAGCCCTGCCCGGAACGCATCACCTGCACCGGTGGAATCAACCACCCTCACCTTAAATGCAGGAAAATACCGCCTTCCATCTTGATCAAAAACCAGCGCTCCATCAGCACCGATCGAAACAACTATCCCCTTTCGTCCCCTTGCCAGCTCCGCCTCTGCCCATTCGGTAACTGTCCGCCCCTGTGCCAGCTCTGACGCCTCAATCTCATTCGGCACGATAAAATCAACCGGTGAATCAACTACCGGTTCACTCAAGTGAATCGGTGCTGGATCAAGCATCACCAGTGCTCCTGCCTTCTTCGCAATCGCTCCTGCCCGAAACGACACCGGATACGGAATCTCAAACTGCAGCATCAGCACATCTGCTGACTCCAACTCCTCCCGCGCCGCCTCCACCTGTTCAATGTCAATCCGCAGATTTGCCCGGGCAATTCCGATAATTGCGTTCTGACCGGACTCATCAACAATTGGGCAGGCAACACCAGTCCCTACCTCTTCATCCTGCCGGACAAACCCAGCACTCATCCCCTCCTCAGCCATTTTCTTTAAAAACAGCTCCCCAAAATAGTCCTTTCCCAGCCTGCCCACCATTGTCACCTCAGCACCCAACCGGTGACAGGCAATCGCCTGATTAAACCCCTTACCGCCTAAAAAAAGTCCAAACTCATCACCGGGCATTGACTCACCGGGTCTGGGCAACCGCTTCACCCTGAAAACCAGATCAGCCATAAACGACCCCACAACGCAGATCTTCGGCTTACCGGACCTCATAATCTAAAATTTTATCATCACCCTGCCCGACCTGTCAAAAAAATCAACTTTAGATCGGCCCGAACATCCGGAAATACCACACGAAAAACCATACCGCCCATATACAGACCCCCAACACCAGCAGCACCGCAATCAGCCCGAGCAAACCTACCACCCACATAACCGGACCGCGGGCACGCACATACATTATCCGGCTCAAAATCGGCTCCCGCTCTTCAGGTAAAAAACTTAAACCCTGACGCACCGCTGCCACCACCTTACTTGCCCGGCCAAAAACTGTTAAACTCTCCTCGTGCGTCGGTAACACCGCCTGACAGTTCGAGCAGGGTGCAAACTCCTGGCGGAAATTACCCTGATAAGCCCAGCCCGCAATCAACTGCTTATCATCATCCATCACCTCCAGATAAAACGGCTCCGGCAAACTGATCTTCACCGGCTCAACAGCCGTTCCACACCTCAAACAGCGCCACTCCCGCTTAATCCGCGCCTCATTTCTCACCAGTTCATCAAACTCCTCAGGCAAAACCGCATCCGGATGATGGACAACCAGATGCTCGGTGCCGTCACTGCCCCTGCCGATCCCGACCAGAAGCCAGATTTTGTCCAGCTCCGCATCATTCCCGGACAGCCGGCGCAACCGCCGTAACCTTTCCGCACCGGTTTTTAACTCCTCCTGCCGCCGTTTTGCCCAGCCTGCCTTCTGATGAAAAGCCTTGCGCACCGCCTGATACAACCTGGCCTGTGCCAGCGCCTCCTTCAACTCACCATCCTTTTCCCGGTTCTCTGGCTCAAGCCAGCGCCAGAAAAGCCGGATGTTATGAAGTGCGGACCGATCAAAAAACAAAACCACAGGCCAGGCAAAAAAATAAAGCGGCACCCGCACCGCGGTCATCATTAAATCCAAAAGCAACTCATCCGGATTCCGATACTCGCCATCAATAAAATAAAGACTCAGATGGTAAAACACGGTTAACAACAGCCCGGTAACAAAATAAAAAACCATTATCGGCAGGACAAAAGAGACCAACTGCTGTGCCGCGGTGTTCTCATTACCCGTTGTCATATCACCCCATCTTCCTATATCCTAACCGGCTCAACGACGATGTCAACCGCAGTTATCCCTGTCCACATCCGCAGGCACCGGAAAACTATCAAGACAAACCCATCAGCGGTAATACCGGTTATGATTTCACTACGTATCCTGCTTATCCCGCTCCATAGGCTAAAACCGACCCATCACAAAAGCAAAACCGGTGCCATTATAAAAAACATCAACCGCATCCTGACCGATACGAGAATCAACGGAGTAACAACAACCACTGGCAGAGCCTGCCTCACAATCGTCGGGGATACGGTTCCGGGGATAGGGTCTAAAAATCGCTTAAAATTAAGGTAACTCTTTAAATTTCAAACACATAATCGCAAAAATCCCGTCCGAAAAATTTAACTTAAAAGTTAAATTAGACCGCGGACTTTAAAAACCCGCAAAGGAATGTCTACTCCTTGTAATTAACGATAAAGGCTCTGCCACGCACTCAACGCTGGTTTCGCGGTGCCATCAACTCTTTTTAAACCGGTGAAATCGCCGGTATCCAGGTCACAAAGCCAGGGCCAAATGATAAATTCAACTTTAAGTCCAGAAAGCAGCCGGGGAATTTCGCTGACAAATAGAGATTCGGCAGTCTCGCCACCAAATGCCGGATTTGACCACCAGCAGATTTCCGTGAAGCCAAGCGGTTTTCCCGGCAATGGCGCTGCCAGCGCAGAGTAGTAGTTCACAGGAATATCATCAGGTGAGTTCACCCCGAACACCGCGAATGGATAACTGGTGATACCAAGCAGGTCAAGTTTTGTGCTATCAAACAGGGTGATACAGTTCAAATCGGCGACCCGGTGTTCATCAACGATCTCCCGGCTAAAGGTGCAGAAGACCTTAGTATTGGGAGAAATCTTTTTAATGGTGTCGTAAATCTCTTCATAAAGGCTGACCCAGTTTAAAAAGCCATTTTCACCATCGTTGCCATATTTCTCAAACCAACGGTTGACCTCGTTACCCAAAGAGATGTAGCGGGGTCTGATGGTTTTGACAATTTCTATCGCCGCATCTCGGTAGGCAGCACGCCAGCGCTGATTGGCAAGGCTGGGTCCTGTTATTTCCGGTGGCGAAATCAGGGTCATTCCCGGACCGATGAAACTCAAGTGAATAAGCGGTGCCATTCCATTTCCACGGATTAAATCCCGCACAAATGTTTTTCCCCATTCGCCTTTTAACTCCTCGGGCATCAAGTAAAATGGTGATGGTTTTCCCCATACCGGTACCAGCTGGGTGTAAGAGGCAACTTCGGCATAAGCCGAATCAAAAGTCTGGTTTTGGGCTGGATTGGGCAAAATTCCGAGTAAAAACCAGTCGGCTGGTGGGGTTATATCGTCTATCGGCTCAATCGGATATTTCTCCTGCTGACAGGCAGTAAATAATAGCAGGCCGGCAAAAAAGACAGCCTTAATTAATCGCAAATTTCCCCCTTATAGTAATGGTTTAACAAAAACCGGCTCAATTTTCCCCTTCTCCACCCAGCCACCCAATCCGCCCGGAATCTGAATCAGGGCCCACTCCTGCCTTCGCTCAATTATTCTGACCTCAAGGCCATCATGCACCGCAACGATCTCCTTATACTCCTCTCCTGGGCCGGAACGCAAAACCGCCTCCGGCACAACAACCACCGCCACATTTTCACCTGTAACACCCCGCCAGTAAAAAACCGAAATCAAAAAATAGCCAAAGAGCACAAGAAGCAGGATTGAAAAAACAAGCGGCAGAGTTTGCCGGGTGATAAGGTAAAAGGCAAATACCAGCCCAAAAAGTAGAAAGAGAAGTGCACTTAAGAACCGGCTTAACTGGTAATTAGACACTGTTGCCAGCTGGCGCAAAAAACGGGCAAAAAAACCCTCTGGATTTGGATTTTTATCTACTCGGAACTGCCGGGCAAACTCAAGGTTGTGTTTAATGTCCGCATCGTTGGGTGCAATCGCCCGGGCACGCAGATAGTCTGCAATTGCCAACCCAATCCTGCCCAGTTTAAAGTAGGCGTTACCACGGTTGTAATAGACCGCAGCGGTAGGCAGGATAAAAACTGCGGAGTCGTAATGGACAATTGCAGATTGATAATCACCCTGCTCGTAAAAACTGTTGCCCATCTGAAAATGGTCTAACACCTCCCCGCTCCAGAGTAAAATTAAAATCAGACAGCTCATAGCCGGCTGATCACCTCTTTTGTCTGACTCAGGAGCTGTTGTGGAGCACACTCCACCGCACCCGGGGAAAACCGGGCAATTTCACACTGATTGATGGCGTTAATCAAACTCTCAATAACCGTGGCACCAACCCCATATTCCTGTAACCGCTGTTTTAACTCCTCACCGGTCAGTGCACCGGTTGGGATGTTGTAACGATCACCTGCGTAGTTGAGCAGTGCCTGACGCAAAATCAGATAGAAATCGGCTAAACGGTTGCTCTTAAGCATCTGCTCTGCCATTCTAAGCTCCTTTCGCACCCTGCCAAACGCTCTTGCCCGCCGTGCATAACCGGGCTCCCTTTTTAACCGCTGGCGCCGGTAGCCCAAAAGCAGGCCGGCACCAAGAATAAAGAACCCCGTCGGATAAAAAACCACCTCCAGTAATCCGACCGGCACAACCGTCGTTTTGCCCAAATCGGGCTTGATATGTCTGATATCACTGCCCAGCACCCTCAAGCCCGGCTGTCCTGTCTCCACCGCTCCACCCCTCGACGGCACCCCGGTAACAACCAGTTCCAGCGCCTGGGTCCGTCGGGTATAATAACTGCCGGTCTGCGGGTCAAAAAATCCGAACTCAATCTCTGGAATCCGGTACCTGCCATCAGTGGTGGGCAAAAGCGGATAGTTAAAAACTCTGGTTCCGGAAAGTTTTCCACCGGTATAACTGAAGTTATCCTTGGTCTCCGGAGCGAGTATCTTTAACCCGGAAATTGCCGGTAGATTTGCCGGTCCAATCAAACCCAGATTACCGGTACCGGTGATTGCGATACTCAGAGTAACCGGCTCACCACCTGTCGAACTTGTACTGCTCAAACTGGCACTCACCTGAAAAGAACCAACACCACCGGTGAAAGATACCGGCTTACCCTCCTCGGGCAACGGTTTAACCGTAACAGTAACTGGCTCAGATAAGACCTCAAACGGCTCTGAACTGGCAAATAAAAAACCCGGTACCACCACCTCACCCTGCACCTTCATCGCCCCGATTCTCAACTGACCGCTCTGGGTGGGAAAAAGCGCGGTCCTCTTAATTATCGCAGCATAGTATCTTTTTCCGTTAACTGTTGTCGGCTCGTACTCCAGTTGTCGGGGCTGATAGATATCGTCAGACCAGAAACCGGTTAAAGAGGGTGGATCCTTCAAACTCAAACTGCCCACCTGCTGATTAGTATAAAATCGCCAGGTCGCGGTAATCTGCTCTCCCTGATAAACCGTCCGCTTATCCACACTGGAAACAAGCATCAGGTCATCCTTTCCCAGTGGCTCTGGCTCTTCAAATATGTCAAACGGCATCCGGGTCCTGGGCTGGGGTTGACTCTGACTTCGGCTTGCACCTTTAACCACATTGATGGTGATCGGCTCGGTGGTGTATTCGTTGTTGTTATAAACCAGCCGGCAACTACCAATCTTTAACTCGCCCAATCGCTTCGGCACCAGGGTGTAAACAAAATTGATCGCGGTGCGCTGCTGAACCCGTCCATTGATGATAGAGATATTGGTTGACTGGGATTGACTTGAACCGAGATTTTCAAAATCATCCAGTGCCGGCAGTTGGGGCCTGGGCACCCGGCTGATATTTGAACCTTCAACTGTTACGGTTAACCGGAATGGCTCACCCAGAGCAACCGTAGTCCGGTCAACCCGGGCAGAAAACTCAAGCTCCTTACCAGACAGAAAACTAATCCAGAAAAACAACAGCATCAGAATCAACCTTACCATACTCTCACCAGTCCTTATCCACCTGACGCCTTGCCTTAGGCTTTCTTACCTCGCGCTGGGTCTGCTTTTCCTTATTCTCGATCGCCTGCAAAATCCTTTCTGCCTGCTCTTTATCCATACCACCACCTGATGGCTTGGGTTCTGGTGACGGTTCTGATTTCCGGTCCTGCTTCCCTCCGGACTGCTGTTGTGTGCTATCCTTTTGACTCTGTTGCTGTTTCATTCTCAAACAGAACTCTAAATTCTCCTTTGCCTGCTGGTCCTTGGGATTGGCTAAAAGTGCCATCTTATACGCATTGATCGCCTCATCCAGCCGGTTCATCCGGAAAAAACTATTACCCAGATTGTAAAACGCCCGGGCACGCATTGCAGGCTTTTTCGCTATCATGGCAAGTGAAAGTTCATTAACCGCCTCTGGAAATCGCCCCAGCCGGTATAGGGTATTGCCCAGATTGTAATGAATTGCCAGATTATCCGGCTCCAGCACCTCTGCCCGCTGATAAAACGAAAGCGCCTCCTCATAACGTTGGCGATGATAAAGGCTGTTCCCGGCTCGCATCAAACCACCCACATCTGCCCATGCGGTGTTAAGACCAAAAAGTAAAACCAGCAAAATCACCCATCCCTGCAACCTCAATCTTGGTATCCTTAATGCCATCTTACGCTCCGGAAGAAAAAGGGATAAAAAAAGCAGGATAACACCCGCAAGCAAAAAACCCTGATACCGCTCCACATACCCGGAAAACTCGCCTCCTGCTAAAACCTCCTTCTCCAACTTTTGTAATTCTTCAGCCAGCCGGACTGGTGAAAAACCCTCCAGCCGGAAAAATCTACCACCGGTTGCCTGGGCGATCAAAATCAGTTTACGCTCATCCATCCTTGATATAACCACATTACCGCTTTTGTCCTTCTTGTAAACCACACCGCTTGCCCCGGGTTCAGGAATTGGCGCACCCTCCGGAGTACTGATTGCCACTGGATAGATTCTGATCCCCGCTTCTTTTGCCTCCATTACCGCCACCTCGGTATTTACCCCCAGGTCCTCACCATCGGTTACCAGAACCAGCGCCCTTGTTGCCGAACCCGGATTAAAAAGGGTGCTGGCAACCTGGATTGCCCGGCCAAAGTCGGACCCCGGCACCGGCATCAACTCCGGACTGATAATATCCAGAAACAGTTTTGCCGCCTCTAAGTCCGTGGTCAAAGGGCAGAGGACATAGGCATCACCGGCAAAACTTACAATTCCCACCGCGTTACCGCTGAGTTCATCAATCAAACTGGCAAGTTCTGCCTTTGCCCTGGCTAACCGATTCGGCTTGACATCCTCAGCCAGCATTGATTTGGAGGCATCCACCACAATTACCAGTGTCACCCCTCTGCCTTTAAACATCTGCAGCCTTTCGCCCCACCTTGGTCGGGCAAGGGCAATGACAAACAACGCCAGAGCAAGAAAAGTAAAGACCACCTTCAGAAAACTAAATAGCCTGAACCGCGGCGGCTGAAGATACGGTAAAAGAAACGGCTCAATCACCCGTTGCAGGGTCCGGCGCCGAACAATACTGAAAATCAACAACAGCACCAGCAACCCGGGTAGGGTAAAAAGGTAATATAGGTTTTTCGGTAATGCCCAGTTAATCATATAGCCGACGATAAATCAACAGCGAACTGATTGCACCCACAAATATGCTCCATACCGCCCACAACATCGGCCGGTGTGCCAACTCCTGATACAATGTCCAGCGCCAACTCTTAAACCGTGATGGCTCCAGTTTATCAATCTCCTCATAAACCCGCTGTAGCCCCTGCGGGTCGGTTGCCAGAAAGAACTTTCCACCGGTGATCTCCGCAATCCTCTGCAGGGACTCGCTATCCAGATCCATCTCCATCTGAACGATCCGCTTACCAAACAACGGGTCATCAACCGGAAACGGCACCGGACCCTTACTACCCACCCCGATGGTATATACCTTAACTTCTAAACTGGCAGCAGTCTGAGCCGCAGTCAAAGGGTCAATATCACCGGCATTATTTATACCATCGGTCAAAAGTATCACCACCTTCTCTTTTGCCTTCGAATCCTTAAGCCTCGCCACCGCACTTGCCAGCCCCATTCCGATTGCGGTGCCATCCTCAAGGATTCCGTATTGTACCCGGTCAAGAATCTGGCTCAAAATGTTACGGTCAAGGGTAAGCGGACACTGTGTCAAACTGGTACTGGCAAATATCACCAGCCCGATCCGGTCCCCACGCCGCCTGGCGATAAACTCCTTTGCCTTTTCCTTGGCAACGGTCAACCGATCACTCGGTGCGAAATCCAGTGCCTGCATCGAGCCCGAAACATCTAAACAGAGCATAATATCTATTCCCTGTGTCTCCTGCTCTTCAAACTGCCGGCCCTTCTGGGGTCGGGCAAGCCCCACAATGCCGAAAACCAGTGCTAAAGAGTAGCAAAACAGCGGTACCCGACTGATCACCTGTTCAAACCTGCCAGGCCGGGGCAAAAAACTGCTATCGCTATAAAACAGGGCATGCCTTGGTCGCCTCATCACCAACCACCACAGCACCGGCAACAGCACCAGCAGGACAAAATACCCCGGAGAGGCAAAGTGAATCATTTAACCACCTCCTCCGAAACCGGCTCCTGTGGTCTGGTAATGTTTACCAGTTCCTGTGCCCGCTCAATGACCATTTGGGGCTGAACAGGCACAACCTTCGCATATTTAACCAGATCCGCATCATAGAAAAAGGCACTGAATCGCTCCATCTCCGGAATTTTTCTTACCTTCAATTCTCGGACGATCTCGGTTGTGGTCTGGTCGATCGCGGGAAAACCAAACCGCCGGGTCAGATACCGCTTGACAATCTCGGAAACCGTATAATAAAGCCGCTTGACCCTGCCCTGATTTAGCCAGTCCGCCACCGGAATTAGGGTAAGCGCCTGCAACGCCTCCTCCCAGGGCGGTAGTTCTGGCTGGGTAAAAACTGCCCCGCGCCGATACCGCCGGAGTAAACGATAGAACAGAAACCCACCGACACCAGCCACGACCACTCCGAGTAGTATCCAAAACGGTAGCAGATTAGGAAAGTTTACCTGGGGTTTGAGGTCATTGATATCGCTCATCTTTTCGCTGATCAGACTCTTCACCGATAACCCGATGGAGTCCGAAACTGCAACCCACATCTCTCCTCCCTCCTGATAGGCAACAAGAAACGGTGCCAGTTTCACCTCACCCACCAGAAATACCGCTAAAGTCAGATCATACACCTCAACCGCGGTATCACCCCGATATTCAATATGGTGCTTCTGATTGACAACCGCAAAATCCTCTATCCGCTCATTAAAAGGCTGGGAAACTGAAATCCCTTTCGGATGGTATACCTTAATCTGCAACCGCACCTGATCTCCGATCGTCAGCACCGCAGGCTTACGGAGCCACCTCACATCCACCTTTACCGGACCGTCCTTTGCGACCCGGTAACGGGGAGAGATGGTATCACCGGTTACAGAATCGCCCTGTCCCAAACCGATAGCCAAAAGCACAAAAACTAATCGGACAATCCTTAACGCCATTTTACCTTACCGATACCGTTTTGCCCGCTCCTCAAAAAACCGGTGCAGTTTTGAGGTAAAATCCTCACCCGTCAGAATCGGAATAAAGTCAATGCCGAATCGCTGAAAAAGTTGATTTAACTCCTCACGCCGGCGCACCCTTTGTGTCTGAAACAACTGCTGGACCCTCCGGCTTGTGGTGTTCATCAAAACCTGTCTGCCGGTCTCTGCATCCTCTAAGGTCAGCAATCCTAATGCGGGCAATTTTTCCTCAGCCTGATCATTGATTCCGACGACGATCAAGTCGTGCCGACGGCTGACCACTCCGACCGGTTTTGCCACCCGTTCCGGTGCAAAACCCGGACCTAAAAGGTCCGAAATCAGAAAAAGGATCGCCCGGCGTTTCAAAATATGCATCACAAACTCCAGCGCGATCACCGGCTCGGTGCCTTTATGCTCGGGTTGAAAATAAATAATATCCCGCACCAGCCGCAAAACATGAAACCTGCCCTTTGCCGGTGGCACAAACCGCTCAATTCGGTCGGTAAAAAACACCAATCCGACCTTATCATTATTCTTTATTGCGGAAAAGGCTAATGTCGCTCCGACCAGTACCGCCTGCTCTAATTTCAACAGCCCTTTGGTCCCAAACCGATTAGAACCCGAGGCATCGACTAAAAGCATCACCAGGAGTTCCCGCTCCTCGGTAAAAAGTTTAACAAACGGCTTACCGAACCGGGCGGTCAGGCGCCAGTCAATCGTCCGCACATCATCACCGGGCAGATACTCCCGCACATCCGCAAACTCAACACCCCGACCCTTGAAACTGGAACGGTAATCACCGGCAAATATGGTATTGACCAGCCGTTTGGTCCGCAACTCCACCTGCCGGATTTTACTCAGCTCCACCCGCATCCCTTATGGCACCTCCACCCCTTCCAGCACCCGGCGGATGATATCGTCAGTTGTCAACTCCTCTGCCTCTGCCTCATAACTCAAAATGATCCTGTGTCTTAACACATCGTAAGCCAGCTCCTTGATATCCTCCGGAATCACAAAACCCCGACGCTTCAGAAATGCCAGGGCCCGGGCGGTGGTCAAGAGATAAATTGACGCCCGGGGTGATGCACCATACCTGATCAACGGCACCAGATCCGGCAGATTGTGTTCCTTCGGAAACCGAGTGGCAAAGACCAGGTTGACTATATAATCCTTCAACTTGTCATCAACATAGATTTTCTCACACAACCGCCGCGCCCGCAGGATCGTCTCGATATCCACTACCGGCTGACACTTCGGCTCTGCACCCTTGGTCATCCGTTCCACAATCTGCCTCTCCTCCTCTTTTGATGGGTAGGTGATCTTCAGTTTCAATAGAAACCGGTCGGTCTGGGCTTCAGGCAAAGGATAGGTTCCCTCCTGCTCAATCGGGTTCTGGGTCGCCAGCACCAAAAACGGCTCCTCCAGTTTATAGGTCTCCTCGCCGATCGTAACCTGACGCTCCTGCATCGCCTCGAGCAGTGCGCTCTGGGTCTTCGGTGGTGTGCGGTTGATCTCGTCGGCAAGAATCAGATTGGCAAAGATCGGTCCCTTCCGAGCGGTAAACTCACCGGTCCGCTGATTGTAAATCTGGGTGCCAATGATATCCGCGGGCAAAAGGTCCGGAGTAAACTGAATCCGCTGAAACCTCGCCCGGATCGCACTGGCAAGGCTTTTCACCGCGTAGGTTTTGGCAAGACCGGGCACACCCTCAATCAGAATATGCCCGTTTGCCAATAGTCCGATGAGCAGTCGCTCAATCAGATATTTTTGACCGACGATCACCTTGCCGATCTCTCCTGTCAACGTCTGGACAAACAAACTTTCCCGTTCAATCTCTTCGTGCACCTGTCTGATATCATCTTTTAACTCACTCATCATAAACTCCTTTTTAATCTAACCCTAAAACAATTACGAGGATACCCCTACATTAAAATAGACTACTCAAATCCCCTGACTGTTGCAAGAATTTCAAAGATGGTTAACTGCGGATTGGGCAAGGATATGGGCAAGGCGCAAGGGTTCGGGAAGGCGATATTTTCTCGCCCAGAACATCACCACCTCACCCGCCATCTTTACCCCACAGCGATGCCCGGGTGAGACAAAAACCGGTTTTACACCGGTCCTGGTCCGCAAAACCAGGCCCAACCTTCTTCCCCGCTCATCCTGAATAAAACTACTGGCACCCCTGCCACCTGCCGGCTCATCATAAGAACCGTAAAGATGGGTCTTGGCACAACCAATTGAAGGTTTATCAAGAATGACTCCGAGATGGCATGCAATCCCCATCCTTCTTGGATGGGCGATACCTTGCCCATCAAACAGAAAAACATCCGGCTCGGTCTTCAGCCTTTTTATCGCCGCAAGCAGTACCGGACCCTCACGAAACGAAAGAAAACCGGGAATATAAGGAAAGCTTGCCCTGCCACTAAAAGTTACCTTTTCCACAACCGTAAAACTACCTGCCTCCATAACCACCACCGCGGCAAAAACTCTTTTCCCATACCGATCATAGGCAACATCGCAACCCGCAACCGTTTTAATCTCCCGGATATCCAAAAACTCATCATCAAGAATCACCCGCCTTCTCAACCGCTCCTGAATCCTGCGCGCCGCAGCCAGATCTATGGGCAGTTCAAAACGGTGGTGAATTAACACAGTAGTTAATTAATCTTTACCAGTAAAAACTTATCAATTTATCCCACCCGACCGTGCGGGTGTCAGCAGGCTGTCAATACAGCCAGTTTCTGTACTCCTCAGTAGCGTTTTTCATATCTTCATACAGCCAGACCATCCGGTCCGCAAACCATAATTTGCTGATGATAGTCAGCATCCCGCCCAGTGCTGTAAGGTAAATGTCAAGTTTTACCAAACCCCAGATAAACAGAATAAAGCCCGCTAACGTAACCAGAGACAGAATACTGGGTAGCAATCGGTGATGCGCTGGCACCGGTACTTTTCTCCGGTTCATCCAGACCCACTCACCTAAAACCACCTTTGATGCCCAATTATTGGTGCTTTTTGGTTCAGGGAAGACTCTGGGGTTAAGCCATATCCATAAAAGAACCAACCCGATCGGCAAAAGTGACCACCCCCCAAACCAGACCCGTGACCAGACAGCAATCGTAATTAGCGGGATCATTGAAAAACGGGTATAGACGCTTAACGGGTTACAATGGCGCCTTCGTGCTTTCTCAGCCATCCGGAAGAGGCGGGCGATTTTCTCTTCGACTGTGGACATTCAACTCCTTTATTCAAGTTTTAAATTGTTTTTTACATTATTCTCTCTCTATAACTAAAACATAAATCCAATTTGTCAGGATGAACTCTAAAGCCAGTCCCATGGTCATGGGGCCGACCATCTGGATATTGATCAATTCTAATATCCACAAGAATTACATCCTGCCCTACCAACTGGACAAAGTTATCAAAATCAAAGCCTCTCAATAACCACGCCTCATTGAACCAAAACTCCTCATTAGCCCCAACGCCCCTTGCTTCTGCTTTTACATAATAATAACTTCGGCAGTTTTCTTTCAAAACACTTCTTTAATGTCTCTTTATCCCAATAGCCAACAATCTCTCTTGATGATACAATAAGATTTAATCTATCAGCAGAAATATCTATCTTAAAACCAAGTTTGCCTTTTATGGTATTAAATTCTCTGGCCGATACTGTCGTATGTAACTCTTTTCTATTGTTGCCACGTGCCGATGCATACCCAAATCTTGCCAACAAAACCGAATTTGCCCTCTTAGGTAGTGGAGATTTGGTAAACAGCGTTATCATACTTGTGGCATTTTTTCGCGCCGATTTTAGTTCTATCATTCCTGCATTTGTTCCAGGTATGTTATTTTCTGTAATCCCCAAAAGATCTTCCAGTGTCTTTCCAACCCCAGTATTACCAGCACGATGGGTTTTAATATAACCCATATCTTTTATCTTTCTTAACCTTTTAACTAATGCTTCGTAACCAACCATTTATTTTTAATTCTTTTAATCACGGCCGCCAAAAATCAAGTATGTATTCAAAGGTTGTGCTTAAAGTTATATAATTACTTGGCCAACCGAAAATACCAACTTTGTTTACTAAATTTCGTTTATCCCAAATAATAATATTTCTTAATTCATAACCAACTTTTTCCAAAGCCTCGATAATATAAGAATGGGTCGGATATCTGCGGTTATTTTCCCATAAATCATTTACATTTATTACACAATGTGCCCGTCGTTTTAAAAGCGGCAATATGCCTTTATATATTTCAGCCAATGCTATTACATACTCTTCCAAACTCATCGTACCTAAGTCGCATGGATGATTAGAATATTGCTGATTTTTCATATAATGCTTATTCTCTCTTAAGTCGCCACGGATGCTTTTATTTAATCTAAGATGATTTAACATATTGGCATAAGGCGGAGATGTAACGCACAACGAAACTGTTTCCTTCTTGATGTATTTAGGGATATTAATCGCGTCATCGCAGACGGCAATTTGTTTGGTATCATGCGTAAAAAGCGACGAATCTAACTGAGCCAACCTTTGGTTGGTAAAATCGATATATCGGGGATTTAAGTCAAAGCCAACAGCATTTCTTTCTAAATCGCACGCGGCAATAAGCGTGGTGCCAATACCTACGAATGGATCAAGAACTAATTCGCCCTTATGGGTAAAAAGTTCAATACATTTTTGGGGTAAGCCAATAGGGAAAACCGCGGGATGAATATCTTTATCTCTGATGTCCCGCTTTTCATAATAAAAATCCCAAATTGCCACCTGTCCTTTCACCCATTCCTTTGGTGTCAAACAGTTAATATGAGTTGGGGGACAATGACAGGTTCTTTTATACCCGATATCTAAAAACTGAGTTGAAGCAACCGCAACTGCGTCCTTAACCGACGCCGCATCTTTGCCCTCAGGATATTTTTTAGACGACAACCTTCGCGCTGAAATCTTTTTCTTCATCTACAATTTATTAATTAGTATAAATAGAAATTCACCGCAGTTCAAGGACTTGATTTGTCTTTTGAGCGAGTTATGCTCAACTAAAGGTCAGATGTTTTATACACTGCTCCAACTTTTTATTCTCTTTTTTGTCATCTTTGACCCGCTGTTGAGTTTTGTGGTGTTTTTTGGCGCCACCGCGGGAATGAGCCCGCAAGAAAAGCGCCGCACCGCAATCCTTGCGGTTACCGTTGCAATTGCCATCTCACTCGTCTGCCTGATCTTTGGCGAAGGAATTCTGAAACTTTTTAATACCAATATAAACGACTTCAAGATCGCCGGGGGTATTATCCTCGGCATCCTGGGCATCAAAATGGCACTGGGTCAGTCCGATTCAGAAATGGTTATGGGCAACAAGCGGTCCGCGAAGGCAATCGCCTCACTCATCGCCACCCCACTTTTAACCGGTCCTGCCTCAATCACCGCGATCATCATTTCGGTCCACGACTATGGCCGTCTTCTTACCGCGATTGCAGTGATGCTCGTTCTGTTTATCACCCTGGTAATCTTTCTCCAGGCACCCCGTATCACCCGTTTTACCGGCGAAACCGCATTACAGGTCACCTCCACAATTATGGGGCTCATCACCTTGAGTTGGGGCATAATGTTCGTCAAGGCCGGCCTGGGGATGTAGAAAAACAATGTCTGATGCGGTAGTTGTCAATAATCTAACCCGAACCTACGGCAATCTGACCGCGGTTGACAGTATCTCTTTTGCCATCCGACCCGGCGAAATCTTTGGACTAATTGGACCGAACGGTTCAGGTAAAACCACCACCTTACGGATCGTTGCCACCCTGTTAAAGCCTTCAGCCGGTTCGGTTACCGTGTTCGGAATGGATGTTGTAAAGCAGGCAGGTGCGGTGCGGCGGGTGATCAGTTATCTGCCTGAAGAAGCTGGTGCCTACCGCAACCTTTCCGGAATTGACTATCTCAGATTTATGGCAACTTTTTACACAACCAACACGGTGGAACGGGATAAACTGGTGGAAATCGGAATCGGACTGGCAGATCTGGGAAAAAGAATTTATGACAAAGTAAGCACCTATTCCAAGGGAATGACCCGCAAACTACTGCTTGCCCGGGCATTGATGACCACCCCAAAACTGGCGATTCTGGATGAGCCGACCTCAGGTCTTGATGTGGAGAATGCGCACCAAATCCGCCAGCAGATTAGGCAGTTTGCCCAACAGGGCACAACCGTTTTACTCTCCTCGCATAATATGTTAGAGGTGGAGTTCCTTTCTGGCCGGGTTGCCATCATCCGTTCCGGTAAAATCATTGCCACCGGTTCACCCGCGGAACTAAAATCCAATTATCAGGCGCAAAACTTAGAAGAGGTCTTCTTAAAGGCAGGGTAATGCGGATTCTTGGCACCATCATCTTTAAGGAAATAAGGGAACTGCTTACCGTCCGGATGCTATTACCGTTTCTAGCAATTATCGTCATCTTTATCTTCATCGGTCGGGCGATCCGGGGCGAAAGGAAAAGGGCGGCCGCACCTCAGCCCGCACTGACGGTGGTAAATGAGGCTTCGGCGATCGTAGATACCATCATCAGCCGGCTGGAAAAGAGCGGTCTCTTAATCACCCGCACGAGTGAACCGAAGGAACAAGCATTAATCCGGGCGCAGAAACAGGGGTTTTCCACACTGCTCGTGTTGCCCGAAAGCCTGAACGAACGCCTGTCCCGACTGGAATCAGTTAATATTGAGGTTTATTCAATTGTCAGAGGATTTTCATTTACCCAAAGTGCCCGCGGGGTCAAAATCAAATCCGTGTTCCGGGAAATCAATAATGATTTTTCCAGTCAAAAATTGCGCGAACTTTTGTCCGAACATAATCCGGAAAATATTCAACAACCAATCCGCACCCGTGAGTTTGTCCTCTTAAAGGGAAAGATCGCCCCGGGAACCCCAGGCTTAATCCAGGGGCTGGTCATCTCTCAGACCTTTCTCATCCCAATTATTCTTCTGATGGTCATAATTTATGCCAGTCAGATGATCGCCGCATCCATAGGTCAGGAAAAAGAGAACAAGACCCTCGAGACACTATTAACTGCGCCAATCAACCGGGCGCAGATCGTCCTGGGTAAGATGCTCGGTGCTGCGGTTGCCGCGCTGGTCATCTCTGCCATCTTTATGGGAGGGATGGCTTATTACGGCACCGCCTTTTCCGAAGGTAGCACCCAACTAACTTTAGACACATCAATTGCTGATCAACTTGGACTGAGTTTAACCCCGGAAGGGCTTATACTCATCGGTATCACCATCTTTCTTGCCATTCTCGCGGCACTAGCAGTTGCCACCCTGCTCGCGGTATTTTCTGAAGATGCCAAAAGTGCCCAGACGAATATCACCCCGCTGATGATGCTCTGCCTGATTCCCTATTTCTTCACCATCCTTTTTGATATTAATGCCCTTTCCCTGCCGCTGAAGATTCTATTGCTTGCTATTCCGTTTTCCTATCCATTTCTGGTTCCCCAGTCGCTGATATTCGGTAACTACCCGCTGATTTTGTTTGGACTGCTCTATCTCACCATCTTTGCCCTGATTACCATCTTCATCGCGGGCAAACTCTTTACCAGTGACCGGTTGCTTACTGCCCGACTTCGACTCCGCCGGCGCCGAAGTTAACCAACCGGATGCGAAAAGGACCCGAACCGCTGTTAAATATAAATAACAACTGTATTCAGTTTACCTTCTGGTACCAAGAATAATAACCTTTTGGTAATAAACTCTGCTGTTATCCCGATTTTCAATCAGATATACACCGGGAGTGATGAAGGGCACACCGACAGCCGCGCCCAGTGAGTTGTAAATCTTTTTACCAGCCCAATTGCCGAAACTGAATCTTTTGTTTAGTACTGTCAACGGCAGAAAACCTGCCGGTTCCCCTATCCCCGGCGAAAGGATTTCGCCATGAAGATAATAAACATCCCGATTGCCCGCACTGTCCTGTTGGAAGGCAATGTGTAATCCCAATCGGGAGTCAAGAACAATTGCCGGACGGTCAACATTACCACTGGTAAAGTTACTCAACAACTGAGGGACACTCCAGTTGCCATTTGCATCACGGTGCGCAAACTGCAACTGATTGACCTGTGGCGAATTCGGCGCGGTACCCTGCCAGACCAGATAACACTGCTCCCCATCCCCGACCACCACCGCAGGAGAGTACTGAGGGTAACTTACCCCGCGACTGACAGTGAACACCTCTGACCAACCCGATGGTGTACCCTGCCGATGAAAAATTTGATAATGGAACTGTTGTTCACTTTGTCCGTACCAGACAACGTGCCAGTTACCATTCCTGCCTGCTGCCACCGTAGGAGAAAACTGCATAATGTAACCAGGTACAGATGAAACCTGTTCAATCTCCTGCCAGACACCACCTATCCGGCGCCGACATAAAGAGTGATTAAACTGACTACCTAAGTCCGTGCCCAGAAACACCACACAGAGATCTCCAGCACTGTCAACCGCGACAGCAGCATCCTCATGGTTGCCAATATGCGTTGTAATCTGTTCACTCGGTAGCCAGCCGCTATCAAGACGATATTCCTTGTGAAATATTTGGTACAGTCCACCGGTATCTGGATTGCCATAATAAACGAGATGGAGGATTTCTGAATCCGGCTCGACAGCGATTACCGGATAACGCAAATTATAACTACCCCTTGGTGACACCAATAATGTTTCCGCCAACCATCTCCTCTCCTGGGCCAAAAATTTCTTATACCATATCCCTTTTCCACGATCATCATCCGTCTGCCAAGTTAGATGAATATTACTCCTTCGATCTGAAGCTACCGAAGGAGGTGAAACTGCAAACTCCAGACGGGTTAGTTGTGATTCTGGTTCCCAGATACCACTCGTCCAATCAAAACGCCGATACCATATCTGAGCCACAGGACTGCGCTCATCGCGCCAGAAAACCCAGACATTTCTTGAGGGATCAACCGCTATGCATTTCTGCCGACTGAACCCAATTTCCTGAGTTCGAGGGTCAACCGTTAGTCTGATAATACTATCCCACTCAACTGCCGGACTCAAACCCAACAAAACTACGATTAACAATTGAACCTTGATTCTACTTATGCTCGCAACCCAAAACATCTTCGTTTCTATTAATTTCGTATTCAAACTGCTCCTATATAGCATCAGGGTCTGACTTCAACCCTTTAACCATTGCCAGAGCGGTTCCCGCCAGATAAAACGAACCAGCGATTACTATCGGCAGTCTACCGATCGCCAGTTCCTGCGCCCGAGCCAATGCAGTTTTAAAGTCAGGGGCGATTTCCGCCGGCACTTTAAGACGGGTAAACAGCCCCTTAAGTACCGAAGGCGCAAGCGCCCTTGGCGAATCCGGCGCCACGACAAGAGCGGTATCAACATAGCGGGCAATCGGCGTAACCGTCCGCTTCACCAGTTTATTGCGCAACGACCCATAAATCAGAATCACCTTATCACGAAAACACTCTCTAATCACCTCAGCCAGCGCAACACCGGACTCCGGGTTGTGACAGGAGTCAATGATTAAGGGCGGGTTTTCTGCCACCACTTGACAGCGCCCCGGAATAACAAGTTTGCTCCAGCCCGCTACCACCTGATTAAAATTGAGCCGGGGGTCGGAGCGGGCAATGATACCCAGCGTGGTCAGCGCAGTAAGACTGTTGGCGATCTGGTGACTACCCAATAGTTTAAGTTCTACCCTGCCGGCACCCAGTTCGGTAAAACAGCTGAATCTCAACCCTGCGGCACTGCTATCCTCATCCCACATCCTTGACCGTTCATCAACTAACACCGGCTGGGCACCGACCCGTTGTGCCTGAGTCAGCAGTTCCCTTCGTGCCTCATCGTATTGCGGAGCAATCACCACTGGCCGATTGGAACGCATAACGCCGGCTTTTTCTCGGGCGATCTTGGTTAGTGTTTTCCCCAGCACATTAATGTGATCGAAGCCGATCTTCGTTATCACGGAAAGCACAGGCTCGCTCAGATTTGTCGCATCAAGCCTGCCCCCCAATCCGACTTCGATTACCGCATAATCGGGTTGCCGTCGGGCAAAAAGTTCAAACGCCAGCGCGGTCAGTAGTTCAAAATAACTAACCTTTGTTCGCTTAACCAGCGGCTGAAATTTTGCCACCAGCCGGGCAAAGGTTGCCTTATCAATCCAGTTACCGTTTAATTGAATCCGCTCCCGCACCGAAATCAGGTGGGGAGATATGTATAACCCGGAACTCAGACCACAGGCACGTAACCCCGCATCGAGCAGATAGGCAACCGAACCCTTGCCTTTCGTCCCCGCGATCAGAATAACATTACTCAACCGCTGATGGGGATTATCGGCAAGCTCAAGTAACCGCCGGATGTTGTCCAGTTTGAACTCATCGCGCGGCTTCGCTTGTCGTTCATAATTAACCAGCGAATCAAGGAACTTCCGTGCCTGAAGATAATTCACAGTTCGGTCTCCAATTCTCTACCTGTCCGCAGTTCAATACCACGGACTGATGAGTTGCAGAACTCTACCAGTTCCCTGATCTCCGCCGCCGCGACGGTAGAAAGAAGTTCATCCTCCACCTTCTTTAAAACGACATTAAATGGTAGTTGCGAGCGATAAATTATCCTGAATGCATCTTTAATGATTAAAATTTTTTCCCCGCTATAACCCGCTCTTTGTAAACCGAGGATGTTGAGACCCCGTACCCGACAGGGATTGCCAGCTGCAAGCATAAACGGTGGGATATCACGGTTGACATAAGAGTAAGCACCGACCATCGCCAATCTGCCAATGCGACAGAACTGATGTACCCCGGTCAGTCCACCGATATTGGCATAGTCGTCAACCTGCACATAACCACCCAGTTGCACACCACTGGTCAAGGTGCAATGGGAACCGATCCGGCAGTTGTGGGCGATATGGACATAACTCATAATGTAATTATTGTCTCCGATCTGCGTTATTCCGTCTTTACCTGTTGCCCGGTGCACGGAGGCGAACTCAAAAAAGATGTTCTCCACACCAATGATTACCGCGCTATTTTCCCCCCGGTAGTTCCTATCCATTGGCTCGGTGCCAATCACCACTCCTGTTTTTAAGCGGCACCGGGCACCGAGCCGGACCATACCCTCAAGGACACAGAACGGTCCGATTTCACACCCCGCGCCGAGCGTCACCCGGCTACCGATAATCGCCGCAGGATGAATTAACGGACCGCCCCGGTTACCTTCGCTTCGCATGTCAGTTCATCACCGACCAGAGTTCGCCCTTCAAATCTGTAAACACCCGCCTTTGCCTGAACGAGCCGGACCACAATCCTCAACCGCTCCCCGGGCCGGACGATCCGACGAAACCGCACCCGCTCGATACCCACAAAAAGCGGTCTTTTTTCTCGCAAGTTTGGCTCCTTAACCAGAACCAATAGCACGCCCGCTTGAGCGATGCTTTCCACCATTAAAACCCCCGGGAAAATCGGCTCATCCGGAAAGTGCCCCCGAAAATAAAACTCCTCCGGTTTGATTTCGCGCAGGCACTCGATCTCGTTATCCTCAATTCGAGTGATGTAATCAACAAAAAGAAAGGGCTCCCGATGGGGCAGAAAGTCTTTTACATTGATCGCTGGTACCATTTTACCTCCTGAGTGGTTTAAAGCTGCTGCTCAACCGCCGGATCAATCTTAAATTTAGACGGTGACTGGGATTGTAGGCGAAAATCTCCGCGCGCAGATACCACCCCAGCAATGCCAGATCACCTAAAATGTCCAGTAGTTTATGCCGGCATTGCTCCGCACTCATCCGCTGATATGCCGGGAAAAACCAGCCGTTCGTGCTTTTTAACTGGCAACTGACCATTTGCTGCAGCCGGAAAATCTTTGCCTTCGCCACGCGGCCAAACGTCCTTGCCGGAGCGACCTGCTGAGAAAATATCCGCGGTGTTATCAGTGTCGAAAAAAACTGCGCTCCGGTATGAGGATAGTCGATCAGACAGTTAATCCTTAACCTTGATGAAGGAAAGACGAGCAGGATACTTTGCCCCGTGGTTACTGCCACCGAGCGAGAAAGAGAAAAATCGTCTATTCCATAGTTATTGACGAGACCGGCGGCACGCAACATTCGGACAAATACCTTGCTACTGCCGTCAAAAAATGGCAGTTCACCGCCCTCTACCATCACCATAAGATCAGTTACCCCCAGCGCATAGCAGGCAGCGAGAAAATGTTCTACCAGCGCGACGCGACTTTTTCCATTCTTCAACACCACCTGATTTTTTTCAACCCGGGCGTTATCAATAACTGCTTGAATCCGGTTATTAAAAACAATCCCGCTTCCCGCTGGTGCGGGCATAATTGACATTCGCACCATTCGTCCAGAAAGAGAGAGACCGGTTTTTACAACCGGTTTGCTAATGGTCATCTTCCTGCCCGAAGGCTTTCCAGAGGCGCGCCCAAAATCGCTGTGCCTGCCTCAATGGCCTGGCTGGTATCCCCCAGTAATGACTGTAAGGAGGTATTGACCGAAAGACCGCAGATTTGGCATAAATCACACTACCGGCACCGATCTTGACGTGGTCCTTAATACCCGACTGGCCGGCAACCACCACCTCATCATCGATGACCGCACTACCCGCGATACCACACTGCGCCGTGATGAGGCAGTTTGCTCCAATCTGAACATTGTGAGCAATCTGCACAAGGGCGTCAATCTTCGTTCCTCTGCCAATTCTCGTCTCCCGACCGGTCTTTGCCCGGGCAATAGCAACCAGCGGACCGATCTCAACATCATCCTCAATTACCACCATACCGTTATGCTCCTGAGCCTGATAACCACCACTCCCTCTTTCATACCCGAATCCGGTCCAGCCAATGACCGTTCCCGGACCGATCCGCACCCTTTTACCGATAGCCGTTTTGCCAATTATCACCACATTAGGACCGATATAGCTCTCCTCGCCAATTAACACTTCCGGACCAATATAAACAAAAGGATTGAGAATAACCGAATCCGCTATACGTGCCGACTTGTCAACCCAAACTAAATGTCGATAACTCACCTATCGTTTCAATGCTGAATAGAGCGCCTGCACGGTGCTACTCACTCTTTCCCGCAAAACCTCCTTTCGCTCCGCCTCCCCCTCCTGTAATTTCAATGCCGTGCCCGTCCTGACATCCAGCATCCCCAATTTAAACTGAATCCGCCGCTCCCGCTTGGTACACTCACCAAAGATACAGTAATCTGCTGCCAGCGCCTGGGCGACATCCTGCGCCTGCTGTTCACCGATCTGCTGATTGGCATAACCCCGCATCTGAATAATCTCATCAACCCGTTTGTCCGAAACCACCTCCACCTGCGATTTGCCCCGGAGCAGTGCGTTGACGAACTGGCGGATATCGTTCCCCACCAGTTCCCGCTGCGCTTCGTCATTGGCTTCGTAAATGGGGGTGATCACGAAAAGTAGTTTTCCGGTAACCGGTGATGGTAGCGGCGCATATTCCCGATTCAATTCCTCTAAAACCAACTGGGTAAGATCTAACCCAGGTTCACCATAGATAATTCCCGCTTTAGTCGCATCGATCACCAGTGAGAACCCTTCATTCTGGGCAATTTTACTTACTGCGGAATCAATTTTAACAACAATCGGGGCGATCAATTCCTGATTCTTCTGGTCGATCTTCCCGCCCTTGCCATAAACCTCATTCAGGTAACTGTCATAACGGCGCTTTCTTAACTCCACCTCTGCCAGTTTTGCCCGCTTGCCTTCCTCAGAAAGTGTCAGTTGCTGGGATTCATACTCTTCCTTCGCCCGTTCGTACTCCATTTTCAGCGACTCTGCCTTTGCTTCGTATTTCGCAATCTCGGTGTTGAGTTCTTTTTTGGCTTCGATTGCCGCTTCATAGCGGGCAATGATCTGTTCAGAGTTGATGTAACCGAGCTTGTATTCGCGGGCGAGGACTTCTCGTCCCAGAATAGTAAAGAGAATACTAATAACCAGTAACCAGTGGCTGATGACACCGATCAACCTTCTCAACCCCATACTTTATCCTCCTGACACTCCGCGTCATTGCGAGGACGTAAACCCGAAGCAATCTCACGTAAAGAGATTCCTTCGCCGGACAAACCGGCTCGGAATGACGGGTAGGGCGTCATTTCTTCCTCCTTTGAGCAATTACTGCTTATCGACCACTTTACCCTGTGGGCCATCGATTAAAACCCTGATTAACCTTCCCGCCTGATAACCAATCGGTAAATCACTGCACTTAACCCGCAGGTAATTGTCAGTCAACGCCTGTCTGTTCGGCTCTAATACTGCCTCGCGGACCTTGCCACAGAAACGAAAAGTATAGGCATTTTTCTTCTCCTGAGACAGCCGCCGAAGTAGTGCCACCCGAACTGTTTTCACCAGCTTCGGCACCGGGTCACCTAACTGGAATGCCGGCGTTCCTGGCCGGGGCGAATAGGGGAAAATATGCAGATAACTGAGCGGCACCGCATTCAAATATGCCTGGGTGCGGGAAAAAGACACCTCATCCTCACCGGGGAAACCGACGATCACATCAGCACCGATACAAGCATCAGGTTTGCAGGTAATAATGCGTTCGAGTAGTCGGGCATACTGCGCGGTGTTGTACACTCGTCCCATCCGGTTAAGAAGATAATCATCGCCACTCTGCAGGGGGATGTGGAAATGGGCACATACCTTATGGTCGCTGATCACCTCTAACAACTGTTCGGTAAATAGATCCGGTTCAATTGAAGACAATCGGATGCGGAATTTACCAGGCAGTTTCAGCAGTTTTCCCACTAAATCCGCCAGATCCACGTCCCCAACCTGATATCTACCCAAATTCAAACCGGTAAGTACGATTTCTGCAAAACCGCTACTGACCAGCCGGGCAAACTCATTAAGCACCCTGGCTACCGGCATCGATACCGGACCACCCCGTAATTGGGGAACGATACAATACCCGCATCTCCGATCACAACCATCCTGGACCTTCAGCAACGCCCGACTCCGCATCGGTAAGGGAGAAGAATTCTCAATACACCTCAACTTCTCGGCATTGTCCCATACTTCGTCAACACCACACATTGCCATCGCCCGCGCTGGCTCTTTCTCTGCCCAGCACCCGAGCACAACTACTTTCGGTTTGGGATTAAGCCGACAGACCGCACGGATTAGCGCCCGCGAACTACGTTCCGCGCTCTGGGTTACCGCACAGGTATTAACATAACAAACATCAGGGACATATCGGTAATCATCCAGCACGTTGACACCCCGAGCAGAGAGCAATCCCCGCAGGCAGTCACTCTCTGCCTGATTCAACCGGCATCCTACCGTTTTGATGACCGCAGCAATCTGTTTCATGCTTTTCTTAGCCCTTTCTTTCGGTCATTGCGAACATTCTACCGAAAGCAGGTGGCAATCCCACGCACAGAGATTGCTTCGTCACCATCGCTCCTCGCAATGACAAAGGGAAGAAAGACTCGGAATGACGAGGAGGGGGTGTCATTAATCACTCATCAATATCACGCAGATGGTCCTCGAGAGTAAATCTGTCTGATGGTCGTTCCTCTGGTATCTGCTCTTCAAACTTTTCTTCCTCTTCAGGTTGTAGCGCCTTCTCGCTCAATGTCACCCGCCGGTTGTTTAAATCAACCTTCAACACCTTCAGCTCCAACTCCTCGCCAATCTGATAATTCTCACGAATTTTCTTGCCACTGCGTGCCAGTTGACTCATAGGAACAAAACCCTCAATACCATAGTTTAATCCAACAACCAACCCGGGTTTGGGCATATCGATGATACGAGCCCGGATCACATCACCGGATTTGAGATCCTGACTCAACTTATAAAACGGGTCCTCCTGTGTCTGCTTAAGTCCGAGGGATATCCGCCGATTCTCCTTATCAATTTCTAAGATGATCGTCTCAACCACCTGTCCCTTTTTTAACTCATCCCGGGGATGTTTTATCCGTTTGGTCCAGGAGATATCCGCATTGTGGATCAATCCTTCAATTCCTTCCTCAAGTTCCACAAATGCCCCAAAATCTTTTAAAGACTTAACCTTACCACTGACCCGTTGACCGACTTTGTACCGCTCATCAATCAACGACCAGGGATCGGGTTGGGTCTGCTTCAAACCCAAGGAGATGCGCCGGTTTTCCTTGTCAATATTTAGCACCGCCGCCTCCACCTCCTGGTCAACCGAAAGAATCTGCGCCGGATGATGAACCATTTTCGTCCAGGACATTTCTGACACATGGATCAAGCCCTCAATACCCTTTTCCAGTTCCACAAAGGCACCGTATTCTGCCAGCGTTGTTACCCGACCGCGCACGCGCGACCCGATCGGATACTTCTCCTCAACCTTTTCCCACGGATGAGGCGTCATCTGCTTGAGACCGACCGTAATCCTGCCCGTAGTCTGATCTGCAGAAAGCACCTTAACCTTAATCTTTTCACCTACCTGCACCACCTCACTGGGATGAACCACCTTAACCCATGCCAGGTCCGAAATATGCAGGAGCGCATCTATGCCCCCGATGTCAATAAAAGCCCCAAATTCGGTTATCGTCTTTACCGTACCATCAATAATGTCCCCGATCTGCAGGCGCTGTAAAAGTTCCCGGCGCAATGCCTCCTGACGCTCTTCTATCAAGGACCGGCGAGAAACTACGATGTTCTTTTTGTACCAGTTGACTGCCAGAATTTTGACTTCGATCTCCTGCCCCACCAGTACATCAAGGTTGGGTACCGGGCGGACATCCACCTGCGAACCAGGGAGAAAAGCATCCAGCCCCAGCACATCAACCGCCAGACCGCCTTTCACCCGACGCAAAACAGTTGCCTTTACCGGTTCAGCCGTCTCTGACTTCTGCTTGATCGTTTCCCATGCGAGCTGGAAATCAGCCTTCTTTTTGGAAATCACCGGGAAGCCATCTTTATCCTCTAAGGCATCGATATACACCTGGATTCTGTGTCCCTCTCGTGCCTCGCCCGGATTACGAAATTCATCTAACGGCAGTATGCCTTCCGCCTTTAAGCCGATATCAACCAGTACCGCATTACTTAAACGTTTGACGATGGTTCCGGTGACGATCTCCCCTTCGTGAAGTACGGGAAACGAGGTCTCATATATTGCCATTCGGTCATTGGTGGTTTTTTTCTGGGCTGGCGAATTCGCCCTTTTAGCATCAGCCATTGAGTATTCAGTCATTTACTGCTATCCTCCTTAAACTCGGTGGCGTCTTCTATCTGACACCCCGGCATTATTCAAAATCTGGGCAATTTCTAACACCACCGCTGCCGGTGTCGAAGCCCCGGCGGCAATCCCAATCTTTCTGTAACGCCGCCATTCTGCCGGATTCAGTTCTTTCGGCCGGGCAATATGCGCAACCGCTTTTTCCTTGGCACGCACAATCTGCGCCAGCCGGGCAGTATTGGCGCTGTTCTTTCCGCCAACCACAATTACCGCCTCGACCTGCTGAGCTAGCCGGGCGGTAGCCGCCTGACGGGCTGATACCTCAGCACAGATGGTATCAAAAACCCGAATCTCAGTATAACCAAAATTTAACAGGTTGGCAAGTGCTGACTTAAATCCGTCGCGGTCAATAGTAGTCTGTGCCACAACTCCGAGCTTCAACCCCTTTTTACCCACAACCGAAAATTTATCTGTATCCGGTGAAAATACCACAGCGTTTTCCCCGGCTGATGAGAGAATTGACCGAACCTCCGGATGATTTTTCTCGCCGATGACCACAACCCGATAACCCTCCTCACTCAACTTCCTCGCGACATTCTGTACCCGCTGGACATAAGGACAGGTGGCATCAACCACCTCCACCTTTAAATTCCGACACCTATCCAGCACCGACTGTGGACAGCCGTGTGCCCGGATAATCAGCGCCCCACCTTTTAATGTTCTAATTCGCAATATTGGTCTGATACCCTCCCGCTCTAACTCTGCCAGAACATCAGGATTGTGTACCAGTTCTCCATAAGTCCAAACCTGTCCGTACTTTTTCAATGCCTCCCGTGCCAGTCTGACTGCCCGCTCAACCCCAAAACAGAATCCGGTCGGTTTAGCGATGTAAACCCTGGGCATTAGTCGATAAGTTCTCGTACCCGTGTCTCAATTACCGCGGTCAACTGAGCATAGCCATTCCGGTTACGGACGAAACCTTCGGGTAGAATCGGTTGACCGAAACGCACCCGGATTGAACTACAGCCAATCGGTTTTCGGCGAAACCCGAGCCGGACAAGATCTCGATCTACCCAATAGGCAACAATCGACCGACTCATTCCGGAAATATGACACGGCACCACTGGCACCTGATTGAGTAAAGCAAGCAACGCCGCTCCCGGCTTAAAACGGTTCAACTCACCGGTTTTGCTCCTCGTCCCTTCCGGGAAAAGCACTAAAATCTTCCCCCGTCTCAACAGTTGTGAACACCGCTTGATCGCCCCAATATCAAAACCGCCTCTTGCTACCGGCAGGGTATTCCAAGATCTTATTAACCAAGCAAAAGGACGGTAGTTGAATAGTTCCTCCTTTGCCAAAAAGTAAATCTCCCGGCCAATTGCCCAGCCTAAAATCAGCGGATCAAAATTTGAGGTATGGTTCGCCGCCACAATCATTCCGCTTTTATTGTCCACCTTTTTAAAATATTCCCTGCCCTCTACCCGCAGGCAAAGCAAAATCTTTACCCAAGGATAACTCAGCAGCCAGGCAATGCGCCAACGCAGTTTCATCGCTCGATCACCAGTTTCCGCCGCACCAACGCACAAACCAGTGCCACCTGTTCTTCTATGGTTAGATGCGTAGTATCGACCAGAATTGCATCGGGTACGCGCCGTAATGGACTTACCGCTCTGCTGGTATCAATGTGGTCGCGTTGAGCAAGATTACTCTTCACCGCGCCCAAGGTCAACCGACCATTTTTAAGCTCAGCCCGGCGACGCCTTGCCCGTTCTGCCAATGCACAGTCAAGATAGATCTTCAGGCCCGCATCAGGAAAAACAACACTGCCGATGTCCCGACCCTCGCACACAACATTCCTATTTCGGGCAAGACGGCGCTGTTCCACCACCATCCGTTTACGGACGATACCGATTGCCGAAACCAGTGAGACCAACTTATTCACGTCTGGAGAACGAATCCGTTCAGTTACATCCCGTCCATCAAGCAAAATGTGCATCTCATCCTGCTGCCATTTTAGATCTACCCTTGTTTTATTGAGCATCAACTGCAACTGCTGGCTGTTGCTGATGTCGATATTGTTTTCGATCACCTTTAAAGTGATCGCCCGATACATTGCGCCGGTATCAAGATGAAAAAATCCCAGCCTCTCTGCCACCAGTCGGGCAGTGGTCGTTTTACCTGCGCCCGCAGGACCGTCAATGGCAACGATAAAACCCTTTTTACCGGACAAGCCCTTTGCCGATCTCACTCTGTTGACTCACGCAGGGCATATTGATGGGCGAGTTGCAACTGAATATTTCTTAACCGGGAAGCGATGGTCATCGCTACCAACCGCATCATCACATAACCCAAGCGGTAATCCTCTTCAAAAAGTTTCTCCAGCTCCTTGACATCAAACTCCCAAAAGGTGCAGTCAGTAATTGCCCGACTCCCGGCAGTATAATAAGGGTTACCCACTAAACCGGACCAGGCAAACATCTGTCCCGGTCCTAAGGTCATAACCTGATAAGTCTGATGTACCACCCCGAAATCAAGGGTTAACACCACCGCCAATCTGCCGGTTAAGAGAATGTAAAACTTATCTGCCGGCTCGCCCTGGACATCAACAGGTTCACCCGCCTTGACCGAACCCAATTTAGCGATCTTTGCGAACCGCTCAATCTCACTCTCCTCCAGTCGCTCAAACCCGCTGATTCCTTTCAGAAAAGCCTTGATATCCATTGCCCTCCAAATTTAAAAGTGTTCATTAATTGACAGTTCTATTATCCGGTTAATCCGGGTTCTCTCATTATTCCCTAAGACGTCTCTAAGGCAAAAACTCAACCGCACACGCTCCTGAAATGTCCAGGCGATACCGCAGTTCAACCAACCGCCCCGCCAAGAATTCTCCTCGGTTCGGGCATTCATTGCCGGATCATACTCGGCGATCACCTCCACATTTCCGGGTAACATCTGATTGACAGCTAAAAATCCGTTAAAACCCTGCCACCAATTTGCGCCTGCTTCAACATAAGTTCTGGTCAACTCAATGGTTTTCCCGATCGCCAGCATCAGTCCCTTTTCTTTTACCGTAAACTGCTCACCAGTGCAGTAATCATAGCCCTGACTCTCAAATCCTACGACCAAATCCGGTACAAAACCCGCCTCTTTCACAACAGCAAAGCGCACAAAAAACTCTGGTCTCGGTCTTGAAAATTCCGGCTTATCCGCGCCGATAAGCCGGTTCGCGCTGTAGGACATCCCCATCGTCAACCGGTCAAATAAACCGACCCCAAACCTCGCTAGCAAACCACCTTCACCCCAAAGCCGCATGCCCGCGTAATACTCACCGTGGGCTAAAGAGATCGGCACCGGCTGGTCTATCTGATACAGGATTGCCCATGCCGGCACTACCAATATAACAACAAAATATATTATCCTCATACATTGAGCATAAACGAAACTGACGAACAAGTCAAGCAGAAGTTATAACGAAGCTTACCCGCAGAAACCGGCAAATGTCATCAACTACTGTATCCGCTCTATCTGACGCAACAGAATGTCAGCGCCTCTCCACTGTATCGCACCACTGCTCAAAACATCACCCCGGCAATCATTTGACACTAAAAGGAAGATGAATAAAATTACCTTCTTATCTATGTTAAGATTTCGCGGCGGAATCCATCCCCGTGAGAACAAAGAGGCAACCGAACATCGTCCGATTGAGGTTACCCCTTTGCCCTCACGGGTCTATACTCCCCTTGGTCAACACATCGGCACACCATCAAAACCGGCGGTCAAAAAGGGAGACACCGTTCGCACCGGTACGGTAATCGGCGAACCTTCAGCCCAAGTTTCGGTGCCAACTCATTCCTCTATTTCCGGTACGGTTATAGATGTAATAGACTTACCCCATCCCCTAACCGGCAGATTGACAACCACGGTGATAATAGAGTCTGATGGCAACGATACAACTGAAGATGAAATAAATAGCTACGACTGTTCTAACATTACCCCTCAGGAGATCATTGATTTGGTGCGCAGGGCGGGTGTTGTTGGGCTGGGTGGGGCAGCGTTTCCTACATTCATAAAACTCTCCCCCCCAGAAGACAAACCGGTTGATACTTTAATTATCAACGGTTGCGAATGTGAACCCTATCTAACTGCCGACCATCGCTTAATGTTAGAGAAATCGAAAGAGATCGTTGATGGAACCCGTTTCATCGCTCAAGCACTTGGAGTTAAAAATGTCATCGTCGCTATTGAAGACAATAAACTGGATGCAATTACAGCGATGAAAGAGGCGGTCGCTAATACCGGCTTTCAAATAATAAAACTAAAAACCAAATACCCCCAAGGTGCAGAAAAGCAGTTAATTAAAGCCTGTCTCAACCGCGAGGTTCCTTCTGGAGGTCTTCCCGCTGATGTCGGTTGTATAGTGCAGAATGTCGGCACTGCCTTCGCGGTGCGAAATGCGGTGCGCTTCCACCGACCATTATACGAAAGGGTAGTAACAATAACCGGTAACGGTGTCAAAGAACCCAAGAATCTCTGGGTTAGAATCGGGACGCCGACCAGAGATTTAATTGAATTCTGTGGAGGCTATAATGGAGAACCCCAAAAAATAATTATGGGTGGCCCAATGATGGGAGTCGCTCTCGCTGACGATTCGGTACCGGTAGTAAAAGGAACCTCCGGAATTCTGGTCTTTAACGACATCCGGGAACCATCTGAACAGGACTGCATCCGCTGCGGTAGATGTATCGAGGCCTGCCCAATGGGGCTATCTCCTACCAGGCTTAACTATCACATCCGGGCAAAACGATGGCAGCAGGCAAAAGCAGAGCACATCTTGGACTGCATCGAATGCGGCTGCTGTGCTTATGTCTGTCCGGCAAAGATCAGGTTGGTGCACAGTTTTAAATTTGGTAAGGCTCAATTGGCAAGGATGAAATGATCGAAAAAAGAACAACACAACTAATGGTAACCGCTTCGCCCCATATCCGTTCTTCAATCACTGTGGCACAACTGATGTGGCTGGTGGTTACCGCTCTACTACCTGCCCTTGCGGGTTCAATCTACTTCTTCGGCCTAAGGGCACTTTTCATTGTGCTTTTAAGTACCGGCTCCGCTGTCCTATTCGATGGTTTGGCCCAATACCTCTTCGGCAAAAAGTCAACGGTGTTTGATGGCAGTGCTGCCCTTACGGGCCTGCTCTTGGGCTTCAATCTTCCTCCCAACTGTCCCTGGTGGATACCAGTCGCTGGTAGTGCATTTGCGACCGTAGTTGCCAAACAGTTTTTTGGCGGCCTGGGGCATAACTTTATTAATCCGGCACTGGCGGGCAGGGCGTTTCTGGTGGCATCCTGGCCCACACAGATGACAACCACCTGGCTTGCTCCCCGCGGTGGTAACATCTCTGCGTTACCAGCAACCGCGTTGAAAATTTGCACCGATGCGATCAGCTCGGCTACCCCGCTCAATGTCCTCAAGCATGGAACTAAAATGGTCTTACCTGAATTTAACCCTCATTCGCTTTTTGAACAATTGCATTCTTGGGCGGTAATTAAGAACCTGTTTTTAGGCAATACCGGCGGCTGTATTGGTGAAACATCCGCCCTCTTATTGTTAATGGGCGGTATATTCCTGATCATTCTTCGTGTCATTGACTGGCGTATACCCCTGGCTTATCTCTCAACCGTTGCAGTGCTGGTGCTGATCCTTCCCGGACACAAAATCAATCCGATCAATTACACACTGTTTCACCTCCTTTCGGGAGGGTTGATCCTGGGAGCGTTTTATATGGCAACCGACTATGTGACATCGCCCATCACCCAGAAAGGCCGGTTAATTTTCGGTATTGGGTGTGGCATCTTAACTGCCCTGATAAGACTTTGGGGTGGATATCCGGAAGGGGTGTGTTACTCAATTCTCCTGATGAATGTTGCCACACCGCTGATCGACCGTCTTACCTTACCACGTCCGTTTGGTACGAGGCAAAAAGATGGAAAAAAGTAAACTCTGGATCGTTCTTTCGTTGTTTATCACCTGTTTAATTTCTGCCTTTGCCCTTTCCCAGGTTTACACAACAACCTTGCCCAAAATTGAGTATCAGCGTAATGTTGCAGCCATCAAAATCGCCTTTGGTGCAGTTATGCCAGGTGCTGATCGTTTTGAACCTACAACCCCGGACTCCAGCGTCTGGTTTGCCTATTCCGGTGACATACGGATTGGCACAATTATCCGTGCCGCTGAACAGGGCTATGCGGGATTGGTACCGGTTACCGCTGGCATCGACACAACTGGAAAAATCATCGCCATCAGGGTTGCCGGATCCGCTGAGGGGTTAAAAGAAACCCCCGGTCTCGGGCTTAAAGCTACCGAACCCAACTTCGGCAATCAGTTCATCGGCAGAACCGCCCAGGAAATCAGACTTAAAAATGAAGGTGGGGCAATTGAAGCGATCACCGGCGCAACCATCACCTCCCGTGCGGTAACCGATGGACTGCGTAAAGCGATGGAGAAGTATCAACCGTTTTTAAAACCGGAAACCGAGTCAGGAGTAAATTGATATGAACAACCACCCATCACGGCTCAGCTACCTAACATCCGGGATTATAAAGGAAAACCCAATTCTAATTTTAATGATCGGACTTTGTCCCACCCTTGCCACCACCGTAACCGCACGCGACGGACTGGGAATGGGGGTTGCCGCATCCTTTGTGCTTATCTGCTCCAACGTTGTCATATCCGCTATCCGCAGGCTCGTACCGGATTCGGTCCGCATCCCGATCTTCATCATTGTCATCTCTACTTTTGTCACCATTATTGACTACGTTATGCAGGCATACCAGCCTGATCTCTACCGGGTGCTCGGCGTATTTGTGCCACTGATTGTTGTTAACTGCATCATATTAGGCAGGGCTGAGGCGTTTGCCTATCATCACGGCATTATCGACTCGTTTCTTGACGGTTTGGGAAAATCCATCGGCTTCGGTTCAGTACTGTTTGTTATGGGTGCCCTCCGTGAACTTTTCGGCAATGGCACCATTTTAAACTATCCACTCCTTCCTACTGCCTATCGCACCTCACCAATGCTTTTTGCTATTTTCCCACCCGGCGCCTTCTTCCTGATCGGACTACTCAAGGCACTGGTAAATAAACTCGGCTGGGGAAGATAATGAATAACGCTAAGATATTCATTGCTGCCTTTTTAGTCAACAACATTATCCTTATGCGTTTCATTGGCCTCTGCCCATTCTTCGGTGTTTCAACCTCAATATCCACCGCGGTCGGAATGAGTGCGGCGGTGCTTTTTGTAATGCTTTTAGCCGCCTGGGTTTCCTGGGTGTTATACCATGTCCTGCTTTTCCCTCTGGGGCTGGTATTTCTGCGCACTGCAGTATTCATTCTGGTAATTGCCTCACTGGTACAGCTGGTAGAGATGTATTTAAAGAAGTATCTCCGTAACCTATACTCTGCGCTGGGCATCTATCTTCCGCTCATCACCACCAACTGTGCAATTCTTGCGGTTACGTTCTTCAACATAAACTACAAATTTAACCTGCTTCAGGCAACCATATTCGCCTTAGGCACCGCGCTCGGGTTCGCGCTGGTAATTATCCTGTTTGCCACTATCCGGGAACGGCTGGAGGATGCTCCTATCAGCCCCGCATTCAAAGGCTATCCTATAGCCTTTATCGGCGCTGCGCTGGTTTCGCTGGCGTTTATGGGGTTTACTGCCCTCTTTGGTATCTCATAATATGGACTGGCTGTTAATAATCAAATCCCTCCTACTGCTCGGCGGACTGGGATTGACTTTAGGACTGGTCCTACTAGTTGCGTCCCAGAAACTGTCGGTCAAAGTTGACGAACGCGAGGCAAAAATTCGTTCCGCGCTACCCGGAGCCAATTGCGGTGCCTGTGGTTATCCGGGATGCGATGGCTACGCTACCGCTATCGTTGCAGGCAAGGCACCACTAAACGCCTGTTCAGTCGGCGGTCCAAAGGTCGCTCAGAAAATCGGGGAAATTATGGGCCAGGATGTTAGTGCCGCAGAACCGAGAGTAGCGGTACTGATCTGCCGAGGTGGAAAAAACGAAGCGCCCTACCGCTTCCAGTACCGCGGCGCGGGAAACTGCCGGCAGGCAGCCCTCCTGTTAGGCGGTCCTAAAGCCTGCATCTGGGGCTGTGTCGGCTTCGGTGACTGCGTCAATGTCTGTCCGGTCAAAGCGATAACGATCGGAGAAAATCGTCTGCCGGTGATTGACGAAAAAAGATGCATTGGCTGTGGCAAATGCGTTGCCGAATGTCCCAAAAACACCCTCATTCTGATACCCCGCACCAAACTGGTTTATCTCGCCTGTGTCTCTCATGACCGTGGAAAAGCGGTAAAGGATGCCTGTTCTGTCGGCTGTATTGCCTGTGGACTGTGTGTTAAAGTCTGTCCGGTCAGCGCGCTGAGAATGGAGCGCAATCTACCGGTAATGGATTTTGAGAAATGTATTGACTGTGGCATCTGTGTGCACAAATGTCCTACCAGATCATTTATTGACCGTGCTCCAGGACGGCCCAAAGCCTCAATCAACCCTCGCTGCACTGGCTGTGGTGAATGTATCAAGGTCTGTCAGTTCAAGGCGATTGAAGGCGAACCTGGCAAACATCATCGCGTCATACCTGAAAAGTGTATTGGTTGTGGTCAATGTGTTCTTGTCTGCACAGTCAAAGCAATTGATTTAGTCGGCGCGCTGGGTCACTCAGTAAAGAAGGTTTAAGACCTAAAATACCTATCCTTCAGTCTCTCCAGTAATCATCTTTTCTACCCAAACCACTATCCTCAACCTGAGCCAGCCTAAAACCGCACCCATCATCTTTAATACAACTATTGCACCCACCCAACTATCAACCCCTTTTTTCACCCTGCTCTATAGCCCAATTATAATTCTAATCTCCGGGCAGACTCCTGCCGAAGAGCAAACCCTCGGCATAACCCCACCTTACAGCAAAACGACAACCGTCCCCGATACTGCCCCCCCTGGACAAGAATTTGCTCTACCTTATCATTAAATCGCTTATTTACAATAACTTATCTATAAAGACAACCCCGTGGTTACTGAAAACCGATTTCGCGGATCTTATTGTATATTAACTACTTAAGGAGGCGTTTGAAAAGTCCGATCACACCCTGTTTCCAGGGGGCTGTATGAGTTACCCCCTCCTCCTTGTTCCTGATAATCTCCTCTCGGTGGGCTAAAAACCATTGATAGGAACGGATCAGTGCCTCCGCATTGCTAAATTTAGGTTTATAATTCAAACGTGCCTTTGCCTTATCAATTGCGACAAATGAGTCTTTATCTGCAGTCCCGTAAACCCATTTATAAAGCGGTGAAACCCTCAGATACCAGGCGATCGCCAGAAAGAACTTAACCAGCCTCGCCGGTGTCCGCATCACCTGGGAACCGGTGTTGGCAAAATTCAGAAACTCAGTCAGATCCTCATAAACGGTATTGAACCGCTCCGCACCGATGTTAAAGGTATCATTCACATCCGACTCGGGCAGTGTCAACGCACTGTAAATACTGTCCACCAGATCCTCCACCTCAAGCAACTGATACCGGTTACTGCCATCCCCGATGATCGGGATCTTTACCCCACTGTAAACCCAGTCATAAAGAATGTAGAAAACTCCCATCCGTCCGGTACCGATAAAGGTTTTGGGTCTTATCACCGGCACGATCATACCCTTTTTTCTCTCCTCCGCGCAGATCTGCTCCGCAATTATCTTACTCTCACCGTAGGGACCAACCCCCTGCAACTCATCATCCTCATAGATCGGATGGCGTTTGGGAATACCGTAAACCGCGGTTGAAGAAACAAAAACCACCCGATCCTTATTCAACTCCTTTGCCGCACGCAGGACATTCCGGGTGCCGTCAACATTAGTGGTAAAAATATCCCTTTTCTTCCACAGAGGCAGGGCAGCTGCTCCATGGACAACCAAATCCGCTTTTTTCGTTATCTCCTTTACCCGTTCGTAATCCCGCACATCGACATTATAATACTCAATGTTTTCCGGGTACTCCTCAGGTTTAATCGGTGCGATATCAATAATCAACAGTTTCTCAAATTTATCCTTCAGTTTGTTACATAGATGATAACCCAAAAACCCTGCACCACCGGTTACCAAAAGATTCATTAAACCTCCTCGTTCATAACTTTTTCTCTCGCCAGAAACTCCGCTGAGTCAAATTCAACAAGCTAATTAAGTTAATTTAGGTTAATCAGTAGCCCCACTCTTCGGTCATATAGACCTTGCGCCGGCAATCCGGACACAAAATCCGCATCGTGCCGGAACGGTAGGGCAATGTCGCTTCTGGCCTGGGGGCCGGTTCGGCAATACCCAGATGCTCGTACAACGCTAAAAGCAGAGTAGGGTTGGCATTTACCAGGTCACCAACCTTATGCGCAATATGTAGTAACTGCGCCTTGGTAGCAAACGGTGCACCGCAGATTTCGCAATAGGCAACCTCCTTCTCCACAAACGTCTCCCAGCCACCACGCTCAGTCCGAGAAAGATCAAATTCCGACGTATGATAGATCGCTTCAGTGGGACACCCCTTGACACACTGGGCACAGTAGATACAATGGTCCGCATAATGGACATTGCGCATCACGCCTTTATCTTTATCCAAAATCAGCTCCCGGGCATCGGTTGGGCAAACCTTAGAGCAGGCGCCACAGCAGATACACCGCTCCTCGCGGAATTTTAATATCCCGCGGAAGTTGGGATGAACCGAATCAACCCGGGCAGGAAACTTGGAGGTAAATGGTCCCTTAACTACCGCACGGATCGCTTCAACCAGTTCTCGAAGTTTCGGTAATGGTACTCTCATTTTCCTTCCTCAATAATTGACTGACCACCCCGGTCAACAGTAAAGTCATCTTTTACCGTTCCCCTCCACAACTTGACACCCGCGATCAACGACCCCCGTGCCAAGGCATGACTGGAAACCGGCACGGTTAAAAGGATAAACGCCGCACAGATCAGAGCCTTGATCCCTAAAGCATTGAATCCGGAACGGAGAAAAATCCCGATCATAATTCCGCAGACACCCAAGGTAACACACTTAGTTGCCGCCTGCATCCGGTTATACAGATCTGGAAAGCGCGCCAGACCCAGTGCTCCTAAAAGCACAAAACCAACACCGAACCAGAGAAAAATCGTCGCCAGCACACTAATCATCCAGACTCCTCTTCTCTAAAAACTTTGCCAGTGCTAATGCCCCAACAAAAGAGATGATTGCCAGTGCAATGGAGAGGTCCAATAGATAAGCCAATTTAAGACGCAGTGCCACCAGTGCGGTAATCGCAGAAAACACCACGCCCATCATATCCACTGCAATCGCCCGATCCGCAATTGAAGGACCGACAAGCGCTCGGTAAAGACAGAACAACGCCGCCGGAATTAGAACGATAATTGGTACCATCTCTTACCTCCCTAATCAAAAATCCGCGCCAGAAAAAACTCAAAAGGTCCTTTTATCATCCTGGTCATCTCTCCCGGGTCCTCGCTCTTGATCTCAATCCAGTGAATATACAACGTATCATCCTTGATCTCCACGGTCAGTGTCCCTGGGGTCATAGTAACCGAGTTGGCTAAAAATACCTTGGCGATCTCACTCTTTAGGTTAGTCTTGATTTTCACGATTCCCGGCTTCAAATTTAAACCCGGCGACAGCACCCGTAGCGCCACATCGATATTTGCCTTTAAACACTGCCAGCCGAAAACCGGAATATACACCAGCAACCAGAACCAGCGCACTGGATTTAAAAGTTTTTTCGGCTCCATGGGGAGATAACCGCCAAATAGCCCAGTGGTAATTAGCGCTACCGCCACACCCACCACTACCTCCTGGTAATTTAATGTCCAGCCTAAAAGCAACCAGACTACAAGTCCGGCAAGGAAATAGGCGAACCGCCGTGCCATCTTAGCCTCCTAAAACCAGCCGGGCATAATCCAGCCCGTTCAAAAGTGCCTTTGCTGCCGGACCGACCAGATGATCAAGCACACCCTTAAATCCAACACCTACCGCTAGCATCAACACAACTAAAATAAGCATTGCCAGCACCATCAACGCGGGTGATTCCTTTGCCCTTGTTGGCTCATCCTCCCTCCTGGCAAAAAACGCCTGATTCACTACTTTGGTCAAGTAGCCAAGAGTAACTCCGGAGAAAAGTGCTGCCAGAAAAGCCAGCCAGTACATCTTTGCCGCAATCGCTCCGATAATTATGAACAGTTTGGAAAAGAAACCGGCAAAAGGGGGTACTCCTGCCATTGAAAACGAAGCAAGGGTATGTGCCCAGGTTGTCGCGGGCATTGTTCTTTCCAACCCTTTTAGTTCATCGAGGTTCCGGGTACCGGTTTGCCGCTCAACTGCTCCCGATGCTAAAAACAACGTTCCCTTACTTAAGGCATGGGCAAGAATATGAAACATTGCCCCGGCAACGCCCCAGAAATTACCAATGCCCAGCGCCACCAGTATGTAACCGATTTGACTGATACTGGAATAGGCTAACAGCCGTTTATAGTCATTCTGCGAATAGGCCAGTAGACCGCCGAGAACGAGCGAAACCGCACCAAAGGCAATCAACAGGTTAAAGAAAGCCGGGGTCTCGGCTCGGGAAACGCCAAACACATTGAACATTATCCGGCACATTCCGTAAACACCGGTAACCTTGATGAACACACCGGAGAGCATTGCGGAAATCGGGGCAGGTGCTGAGAAATGGGCATCCGCCAGCCAGGCGTGAAATGGCTCCATACCCATCTTGATAGCAAAACCGATTAAAAGTGTTGCAATGACAAACCAGTAAAAAGGCGTCCGTCCTATTTCCGCAAGCACCTGCGACAGATGGGCAAGATTTAATGTGGCAGCCCGGGCATAAAGCAGTGCGATACCAAACAAAAGTACCGCACCGCCCACCTCACCAAGCACCATATACTTAAACGCCGCCTCAATCTCCTCCTCTTCAGTGCCGAACGCCACCAGCGCATAACTGGCAATCGCCGATATTTCGATGAACACGAAAATATTGAACAGGTCACCCGAAATCGCTACCCCGTTCATCCCCGCGATCAATAACATTAGCAAGGTGAAAAACTTCCAGCGACCCGAAGTATAGCGATCGAGATAACGCACCGAATAAATCGTGGCACAAAAGCCAACGATATTGATCACCAGCACCATCAAAGCGGTTAAGGCATCAAACCACATCGCAATCCCGATCAACCGCCAGCCCCCTACCCAGTAGTGCATCGGTGTTCCCGTCGCATTAAAGATCCACCAGCAATATACCGAAATGCCAACGAGTAGCACAGTAGTGATATTCGCAACCAGATCAGCAAATCTCGCCCACAGTTTTCCGAGTAAAGGAATCAAAAACGCCCCGCTCAGTGGTATCGCTACAAATAAAGGTAACAACCTGCCTTCCATTCTTACCCTTTCAGTTTTCTGATTTCTGAGATGTCAAATGTCTTGTACTTTTCGTAAAGTCGCATCGCCAGCGAGAGCATCAGCGCAGTTGTCGAAAGCCCGATAACAATTGCGGTCAATACCAATGCCTGTGGTAGTGGATCAACAAAATGTCTCGCCACCCCCATCCGTACCTGCTCGGGTTGGGTAACGATTGGAGGCAGTGCCCCTTTCTTAAAACCAACTAAGGCAAAAAACAGATTTACCGCATATTCAATTAATGAAAAACCAATCACTATTTTAATTAAATTACGTTTGGATATCACCACATATAGCCCGATTAGAAAAAGCAGTACGCAGGCAATGTAGGGTATCATCGCTACTCCTTCATTACAAATCTTGATGCCCCTAATGCCAGAAAGATCGCGAAGAGTCCGGCACCAACCTTAAGGGCAATTGCAATGTTCGCCAGCGGAATTATCCCACCACTTACCATTTGTAACGGCTTGCCGATATAATAAAGCCCGGCGTTGCGGAAAAAGTAGTCTGCCGCCACATAACCTGCCAGCGCCAGTGCGATAAACAAAATTCCGCCCGAACTTTCCAGTATCGACGATAGAATATACTCCCGGCGCTCCACCTGCTCAACCGAACCAAATGCGAGTGAAACTAATATCAACGCCGCGGCAATCAGGACGCCCCCCGCGAAACCGCCACCAGGTGTGAGATGGCCATGAAGGACGATATACCCACCATACAGCAAAAGCATTCCTACCATCAGCCGGGTAATCACCTGGACAATTAATGACATCCCACGCATCTCAGAACTCTCCGGGTTTTCTTCTCTCTGCCAGCCGTAAAACGGTCAAAACCCCGACTACCGCGGTGAAAAGCACGGTCGCCTCACCCAAGGTGTCATAACCGCGGAAGTCCAGAATAATCGCCGACACAATATTTGCCGCACCGGTCCGCTCAAGTCCAAGTTGAATATAATCCTGGGCGACCCGCATTAATGGTTCACCAAATTTGGGTAACTCCTGCAAGACACCGATGATCAGTGAAAGGAAAAGTCCACCAAACGCTAAAAATGCGGCAACGAACATCGCGGTCTCCATCTTCAACCCACTGGTAACCGTAGTGTCAATCTCTGTCGTGCGCAGGATGACCGCTGTAAAGAAAACTACGGTCAACGTCTCTACGACAATCTGCACAATCGCCAGATCCGGTGCCTGAACCAAAATGAACATTATCGCCACACTGAAACCTACCAAACCCAGCGCCACCGCTGCAGCGAGCAAATTCCTGGTCTCGCTGGCAACCACTGCTGCGGCTAACATTACCGCCAGTAATAAATAAAGTTCCAGCATATAGTTACCTTACCTCAAAAACAACAGTAAATAAAATATCACCGCACCTAAAAACACCCAAGAGAGATATAACGGCAAATTACCAGTATGGATTTTCGACAGCCCGATTCCGAAGTAATAGACCAGTTTACCAATAAATTCGGAAAATGCCACCAGAACCCGATCAACGCCCTCCTGAAAAATCACCCCGACAACCCGGAATACCCCTACCAGCCAGTTATACAGGTCAAATGCGCCCCGCTCACCGAATATCAAAAGTTCGCCAATTATCGGCATCTGCTTAACCGAAGAGTAAAATGCGGTTCCTGGTACCCGGCTCTCCTCATTATAACCGATCTGCTCACCACCGACAAATGTCTTCCCGGTTACCGGTTTGGCAGCGGTACCAAAAAGATAGATAACCGCGCCGATACCGAGAGCCGCGACCAGCAGCAAAGTAGCAGGAATCGGGCTCCAGACACCCACCAGTTCCAAACCGTAAAAACCAAGTCCAGGAATAATCAACCCCGGCAATGGCAACTGATAGGCGAAAACACCGAAAATCACACAGGTAAGCGCTAACAGAAATGGCGGTAACCACATCGTCATACTGACCTCACGCACCCTGGAAAGCGTCTCCGGACGCTGTCCCAGGAAAAGGGCGTGTAACAACTTTAGAAATGACGCCAGAGTCAAAACACTACCAAACATTGCCGCCACTAAGAAAACCGGAAATAGTTGATTGCCTTCGGCACCGAGTTGCAACACACCCTGATAAACCATCCACTTAGAGAAAAATCCGTTTAGCGGTGGCACACCGGCGATCGCCAGTGCACACAGAAGGAATGAGATAAATGTCAATGGCATCTGCTTTGCCACTCCGCCCAGTTTGTCCAGCTCATCGGTCTTTGCCCAGTGTTCAACCGCGCCCGCGGAAAGGAAAAGGCCGGTCTTGTAGATAGTGTGATTCAGCATATGGAAAAGCCCCCCTGCGATGCCGACAGGAATACCCGTGCCGATACCCAATACCATATAACCGACCTGGGATACCGCGTGGAACGCTAAAAGCTTCATAACCCTCTTCTGCATCAGCGCCATCATCACCGCAAACAGAATTGTGCCCGCACCGATCACCATCAGAATATTACGCAGGACCATATTAGTAGCAATGTCAAACATATAAACAGAGAGTCTGATCAACAGATAAATACCCAATAACTTATCTAACGATGCCGGAATCAACGCCATCACCGGTGCTGGTGCGGTCTCAGCTGCAGTGGGAATCCAAGTATGCAAGGGCATTGCCCCGGCTTTGGCAAGCGCACCAGCAGTAATCAGCACAAAAGCGGCGATCATCGCTGGATCATAAAGCGGTAGTGCCACGCGCGGTGCCAGGTCAATCCAGCCACCCGGCACAAAAGTCCGCACGATCAAAAGCACTAGACCCAGAAGCATTACAAAGTCAGAAAGCCCAACGATAAAAAGCACCTTGCGTGCGGTCCGGTATGTCTCACCTTTACCAATCAACATAATGCCGTAAAGAACCAAAAGCAGTGCCCCCCAGAAGAAAAATAGCACCGCCAGGTTGGCACTAAGTACCACCCCATTGGCAAAGGCAAGGATTAAAAGGCAATACAGATAATAACCGCGCGTCCCTTCCCGTCCGCGCATATACCGGAAGGAATAGAAGATTATCAGCGTTGCGAATATGCTGACAAACAGCAGAATGAATCCGGACAACTGGTCAAGCCGGAAAGCGATCGGAATGCCCGCGAACTCTGCCACATTCCAGAGTAACACCTCACCCCGGGTTGAGGCAATAAACAGTCTGATCGCATAATAAAGCGCAGCAACCGTGCCGATGAAACTGAACTCATTTCTCAATCTGCCAATCAGGTAACCTAAGATGCCGGCAGCAGCGGGGATGACAATTAACAGAAAAAACGGCTGCGAGAACACTATAACCCTCCAGTAATAAATCGAACCGGAATGAACCACGCCACCCCGGCCAACACGCTTATCACCGCCATAACTAACACCAGTACCACTGCCATCTTAGAGACAGACACTCTGCCACTAAAACCGGCTTTCCTTTGTCCCAAAAAGATCCGGGCATAAAGCCTACTCAGATAAAGCACGGTGAAAAGTGCGGCAATTAATGCACCGATACCATAAAGCAAATTTTTCTGCACCGCACCGATCACCACTCCTATCTTGGCAAAAAATCCGACGGTTGGCGGTAACCCCATTATCGACAGCACCAAAACACTACTTGCTCCGGCCAGCGCCGGTGAGATCTTCGCCCACCCCCCTAGTTGCTCAAGTTCACCAGTATTTTCTGCCTCTTCAACCGTGCCCGCGGCAAAAAATAAACCCGCCTTTGCTACCGCATGCGCCATAATATACAGCAAACCACCGGCTATACCGTAATAACCACCCACTGTCAGCCCTAGAAGGATAAAACCCAATTGACTGACAGTTGAATAGGCAAGGGTCTCCCTTATCGTCCGGGTGGTTAATGCCACCCCACCGGCAACTAAACTGGTAACAACCGCAACAACTGCGCTGATCAAGAAAAACAGACTCGGCACCCGGCTGGTAACAACAAAAAGCTTATAAAAAAGCACCAGTCCGAGATTCTCCGCAACACCGGAAAGCAGGGCACAGACCGGCGCCGGTGCCTGACGGTATGCCTTGGGCAACCAGATATACAAAGGTAGCGCCGCCGATTTCGCCACGATCCCCAACAATATCAGAATTGCCGGCAGTAAGGCAATTTCTCTGCCCACAAGGGCCTCCAAACTCCAACTGCCCTGCTCCATCTGGAGAATCACCAGTCCAACCAGCATAGTTGCGGCTGCAACAAAATTAATATATAAAGCCCATAATCCAGCATCTAACGCCTCACGGGAGCGGAAATAACTCACCAGTCGCCACAGGGCAACCGTTGCCAGTTCCCAGAAGACAAACAACCATAGTAAATCCCGGGCAAACACCACCCCGAGGCCACACACTACTAGGAGGATTAAGCAGATGTAATACTCCAAAATTCCGCCCCCGTCTCTACGGACCCTTACCAGTGAATACAGCAGTGCCATCAGCCCGATAAACCCAAAGACCCCGGCTACAAACCACTCTTGGTTTCCCCCAAAAAACAAAAATCCGGCACCAAAACTCATCGCTTAAACCGCTCCCTTAATCTTTCGGTCCTCTCCCAGGATAGCCGCAACAGTTCCTTACCCGAAAATTTCAGTTTTCCATCTTCAAACGCTGCCATCCTTTCAGTACAGCAGTAGCAGGGGTCAACCGCGGCAAGGGTCAATGCTGCATCCGCAATCGAACCACCCCTCACCGCTACCACATTGGAGGCGATATTCATATAACTCGGTGCCCGGATCTTATGCCGCAATGGACGATTTGTGCCGTCAGAACGAATATAATGGAACACCTCACCTCTCGGCGCCTCGGTTCTTCCGATACCCTCACCTGGCGGGACTTCGTCAATTGATATTTCAATTGGACCATCAGATAAATCCTTTAGACAGCCACGAATGATTTTTATTGATTCAAATATCTCTAAGAGCCTTACCTTTGCCTTGGCAAAAACATCCCCCTCTGGCAGAACGATCACATTCCATGGCACCTGGTCATAGGCACAGTGTGGGTCATCCCTGCGGACATCAATGTCAACGCCTGATGCCCGGGCAGTAGGACCAACTACCGACCAGGCAATCGCCTGCTCGCGGGTCAGAATTCCCACCCCTTCCAACCTTGCCCGGATGACCGGGTCGTCAAGCACCGCCTTGGTCAGCATCATCGTCTTTTTCTCTACCAAATCAAGCGCCGCCTCAATCATCGGCACCTGTTCCGGCTTGACATCCCAGCGTACTCCGCCCGGTTTATTTGCCGCGTAGTGGTTCCGGTTACCGGTAATCATCTCAAATACTTCCAGAATGTGCTCACGATAACGCCATGCCCACATCCAGACCGTGTTGTAGCCGATAAAGTGTCCGGCAAGCCCGACCCAGAGCAGATGCGAATGAATTCGCTCCAGTTCGTGGATGATGGAGCGGATATAATTCGCTCTCGCCGGTAGCTTGATACCCACACAGTCCTCAATTGCCAAAACACAGGCAAGCGGATGGGAGTTGGAACAGATACCGCAGATTCGCTCGACCAAAAACGGTATCTGCTCATAGGTCAACTCCGGTGAGATAAACTCATGACCCCGGTGGTTGTAGCCAAGATGGATCTCCAGATCAACTACTTTTTCCCCTTCGACAATCAACTTAAAGAACTCCGGTTCCTCCTGCAGGGGATGATATGGACCGATCGGAACAATCCGCTGGTTCTTAATTTCCTCGCTCATGGATATCGCTCCTTTGCTCATAGTCGCGCCGCAACGGTTTTCTTTCCGGTTCCCAATCGGTATCTGAAGTAAGTAAAGGCATCAAATTCGGATGGCCAGTGAAGTTTACTCCTAACAACTCATGCATCTCCCGCTCAATCCACTGGGCAGCAGGAAACCACGGACCCAACGAATCCACCTGCGGATCATCTTTGGGTACCAGCACCTTAATTGTATAGATAATTCCGGTCTTATCCTCGGAAAAGTGATAAAGGATCTCAAATCCCTCCCTGGTGTCAATACCGGTACAGATGGAAAGCCTCATCCCGCGCTCATTGTGCAAAAACTTTGCCACCGCAGTCAACTCCGCACGCGGAATTTTGATATACAGCCGGCGCGGATTTTTCTCGAAAACCCCGGCTTGCGGAAATCTCTCAATCAGCAGTTTAAGAGATTCATTCATAGTTTACTCAACGCCTTTACTACACCCAATATCATCGCCTCCGGCTTAGGTGGACAGCCCGGAATATAGGCGTGCACCGGAATATACTTGTCATAAGGTCCTACCGCGTTATATGAGTTGCGGAAAATATGGCAGTTACAGGCACAGGTACCGATAGCGATCACCAGACACGGCTTGGGTGTCTGCTGATAAACCTCAAGCACCCTGGGCAGACTCTTGCGGTTAATCACGCCGGTAACAAGCAGGGCGTCCGCATGTCTTGGCGAACCAACCAGTACCGCACCAAACCGCTCCACATCATAACGGGGAGTCAAAAGTTCCAGTATCTCAATATCACAGTTATTACAGGATGCTGCGGCTAAATGATAAACCCACGGCGACTTTTTTAATCCCCAGATTCTTAAGTCCTTCATAAGCCGATAAATGCCAGTATCAAAGCGATTATCCCCAGCGGGGTCAGAATAAACCAGAAAAATTTCAGCGCCTGATGAATGGTCAAACGCGGATTGGTATTCTTCATCAGAACAATCAACACAAAGACCAAAACAAACTTCAGCACTGCCCAGAAATCTCTGAGACCGCCCCAGAAAACGGTTATTAAGAACAGCGGTAACAAAAGAACCATCATCGCCCGGGTGATTCTGAACACCGCGAGCGGAGCCCCGGAATACTCAACGAGCACCCCGGACATTATCTCCTGCTCTGCCTCCGGGATATCAAACGGCACAAAACCCAACTTCGCCTGAATCGTAAACAAAATAATCAGCCCCGCAATCACGCCGGAGACAGAGTATAGAAACGAACCGAACTCCTGTTGGTACGCAATCAGCCCGCCTATCCGCAACGCACTCGCCACATTCCATTGCTTTGCCACCTTAACAATCGGCACTAAAAGCGCTAAAACAAACGGCAACTCATAACCCAGATACAGAGTCATCTCGCGTGACGCACCAACCGCGGCAACCGGATTTCGGGATGCCGAAGCACCAACGATAAAAGCCAGTGGTACCAGAGCAAAGCAGTAAAGCAAAACGATGATGTCACCAAGGAAGGATGTCTGCTGGAGAACCACCACATTAAAGTTACTATAAAACAGTATCAACGCCACCAGACTCATCCCCGCCACACCTAAAAGCGGTGCAAAAAGAAACACCGTCCTCGACACACCCTCCGGCACAACCGTCTCCTTCAAAAGCAGTTTCAGAATATCCGCAAAAGACTGATAGAACGGCGGACCCTTGCGCCACTGCACCCGTGCCGAGACAAATCTATCAACCCAGGTCAGCACCAGCCCAACGACCGGCACAAAAAGCGCCGTCGCGATAAACCCTACCACCAACCGCCACCCTGAAAGCCAAACGCTCATACCCGCCTCCAGAATGTCATTCTGGCGCCAACCCGCTTCCCTACCATCTGCTCCTTTAACTCCGCTTCATCAATATACTGCAGCGCACCAGTCGGACAGGATGCCGCACAGCGCGGACCCTCAGGACGGTCCTGACAAAGACTGCACTTCTGGGCTATCCGCCTCAAAAGTTCCTTATCCAGCACCCCGAAAGGACAGGCAAGGATACAGGACTTACACCCAACGCAGTGGACACTGGACTGATAGACAATCCCACTCTCCTCATCCTTTTTGATTACGTCAAACGGACAGGCAGTAGCACACAATGGCTCCTCACAATGTCGGCAGGACAAAGGCAATAGCGCACTTTCCGAAACCTCCGCGTAACGCACCCTTGCCTCCCCCTTGAACCTACTCCGGCATGCTGCCTCGCACGACCTGCAACCGATACAATAGTCCAGCCGGACAAAAAGCCTCTTTTTACTCTGCCGCACGGTTTCTAACTGCGCCATATCTCAACTCTGGACGGAGGAATTTTAGCAATTCCACCTGGCTCGTCAAATTCTACTGCAAAAAGCCGCCGATTCTTATGCGCATCTACACCGATCAAAACAACGCCCCTCCGCACCACCTCTGAAATCTTGACCAAAAAACTCTGCTCCGCGGTCCTGCTTTTAACAATTACCATTTCACCACCCTGAACCCCGATTTTCTTCGCATCTATCGGGTTAATTATCACCTCATCTTCAGAATCAAAAAACTCACCCAAACCGATTGCCCGCCTCTCTCCCACCAGCAGATAACCATCCTCCCCCTTTTTTTCTGTCATTGCGAGCGAAGCGAGACAATCTCCCTGTGTTCCTATCATTTCCACCAGTTCCTCCACCTTAAACTCCCTCTCTGCCTTTACCCTCACACCCGTCAAACTCTTATTCACAATCCGCTGGACAATCTCGCTAATCAGCAAACTCCCGCTTACCGGTTCAGCCACTCTCCTCCGCAACACCTTTTCCCATAACGACTCGCCGGCAGACTCCTTTTCAAACTCACTCGGCACCGGTAACAGCAATCCCGGTAAATTCCACTTAAACCGGAAAATACTCGTTGCCACCCGGAAAGGTACGCGACTCAACTCGGGCATCACCTCGGGATAACTTAAAGGATAAAGCCCGCCAAACCAGAAAATCATCTTAATACGATTCTCTGTTATCTTACTAACCAGATCCCGAAAACTGATATTACCTTCAGGCAGCATCGCCTCACCAAATCCCACAAACGGCTTATTTGCCTTCAATGCTACCAGTTGCGCGGTTAAACTGAAAACAACCGGATTATAAACCCTGCCCATACCTGTCCCTGCCCCCACCACACCCCGCTCCGCATTAGCAATTAACTTTGCCACATCTACCAGGCTCTCCTCTGCCACGCCACAACCCTGCACACACCGGGCAACATCAATCTTCAAACCCTTATCAAGTACTCCTGCTATCCCCGCTAATGCCAGATACTCTGTCCCGGGATTAACCATAAGGAAGATATGGGCAAAACCGGACTGTTTTGTACGAATACTATCAATCACTACCAGCCGGTTGTTTTTATCCACATATCTTGCCTCCAGTATCGGTTTTACAGCAACCGGCGACTTATTAAAAACATCTCCCACCAACAAAATCACCTGCGCAGAGGCGAGATCATTCAACTGCGCCCGTCTCACACTGGCTAACCGGTAGGCAAAACCGTTATCCGGCTCCAGATAACCACAGGCAAGATTTTGAGTCCCCAACTCCTGGGCAAACGTCCGAACTAACCCTAATTCCTCATCGGTTAACCCCCGGCTATAAACAACCGCAATCTCATCCGGACCACACTGCGAACGCCAGTTATTTATAGTTTCCCAAGCCCGTGCCCAAGTTATCTCCTTACCATCCAGCAACGGATAACTGAGTCTTCTCGGATGGTCAATAACGATATTAGCACTGTTGCCACGCGGACAGAGACGCCCATTATTAGGCGGAGTATCGGTCAGATACTCAATCCGATACTGATAACCGTCAAAACTTACGCCCAGGTGACAGCCATTAAGACAGAAATCGCAGACGGTATTTTTAACCTGCCTCACAGAAACGGCTCCTCAATATCCTTAATCTGCTCCCATGTCAAAACCGGACCATCTTTACAGGTAAAATATGGTCCGAGCCGACAATGGCCACACTGACCCAGACCGCAGGACATATTCATCTCCATCGATAGATAAATTGAACTACCTGGAAACCCTGCCTCCAGTAGTCTCTTGGTAACAAACTTCATCATTATCGGTGGACCGCAGACCACCGCTATGCTTCTTTTTACATCACACGGTATCTCATCCATCAAACAGGTTACAACCCCGACCTTTCGCTCCCAGGGTTCGGTCGCACTATCCACTGAAAGGTCAATATCAACACCCTTAATTTTCCCCCACTCCTGCAACTGCTTTTTGTAGACGATATCTTTTGGAGTCCGAGCACCGTAGCGCAAAAAGATTCTACCATATTTATTTAGATCATGGATTAGAGTCAGAAACAGAGCACGCAAAGGTGCCAACCCCACACCACCACCCACAATATATATATCCCGTCCCTCAAACTCCTTAAGCGGATAGGGCTTACCGTAAGGTCCTCTGATCCCAAGCAGGTCACCCGATTTCTTGGTAAAAAGGGCCCCTGTTGCCCTGCCCACTCGCATTATCGTCATCTCCAGAATCTCCCGTTCAAAATGAGATGAGGAAGGAGTAAAAGGCGCTTCACCAAATCCAGGAATCGTCAACTCAACAAACTGCCCCGCAAGAAACGGTATCTCCTGCTCCGGCTTTAACACAAATGTCCGAATATTAGGTGTCTCCTCAATTACATCAAGAATTTTTGCTGGGATCGGCTGATAAGGATTACTCATAGCGCCCCTAAAATCTTCCGAATGTCAATCCTGCCCATACAGGTGGTAAAACATCGGCCACATCCTGAACAGGCATAAACACCATGCTGATTCTTAAAATTCATAAACTTACAATGAAACCGGTTGATAAACCGCTGGAGAAACCCAGGTCGCGGATTTGCTCCACCACCTACCCGGGCATACATTGGAATATAACAGAAATCCCAGACCCGCGCCCGCTCAAACCGCTCCGCATTACCGGCGTCATAAAGGAGATAACAAAAACAGGTCGGGCAGGTCAAAAGACAACCAAAACACTCCACGCAATCCTCTGCCCCATCCTGCCAGAACTCAGTATCCTTGGTCCGCTCCTCAATCGCCTTAGGCAGATAGGGGTTCCAATCCTGTGGGTTCTGTTTCTTAAGGATCTTAACCGCTGTTGCACGCTGTGCCTCCCGCCGCTGAATTAAATCACTCCCTGCGGGCTGAAACCCGTCCTTTAAACCAGCGATCAGATCCCGCCCCCGGGCTGACAGCACCTCAATCAACCAGCCATCATCCAGAACGGTTAAACTTATATCCACTTCCTCGGTTACATAAGGATTTAAACCCAGAAGATTGCAGAAACAGGAAGGCTGGGGTGCAGGACAGTCCGCTCCAACCAGGGCCGTATTTTTCAACCGCTCGGCAAAAAACGGATCAGCAAACTCACCGGCCAGAAACATCTGCTTATGCACCAGAATTCCCCGTAGATCACAGCCCTTAACACCAAAAAGAAGGGTCGGAGTCTTAACCGGCTCTGGCTCCAAACGCTCCGGAAATTTAGCCACCCGCTCCCGTGGTTTGAAAAGGAAACCCTTAATTGGCTCTGCTGCCCGAATCTGGCGCAAAGCCATTCGCTCAATCTGAAAATCATTAACATCGTATTTCTGCCAGTGAACTGTGGATGTTGAATTTACAGCCCCCGTATCTACCTGAGCAGGATAAAAGAGATTATACCTGCCTGCCAAACTGGCAAGCCACTCACTACGTCGTGTATTGGGTAGGAAATACGCGTCCAAGAAATGAATAATACAAATTTCAAAATCCCTGTCAAGAAAATTTTATAAATATCCAACAAACCATCTCAAGCGAGTTATGTTATCCTAAAAGACTGCGACTTACTTTTTTGACAATTACCCCTGGCCCGATTATGATGTATATTATGAAAACCAAATTAGTAATGCTGATTCGTAATTACCGACCTGTCTTAATTCTCGTTTGCGTCTTGCTGTTTATTCTCGACTGCGACCAACCAGAGTTTTCCCAGCCGGTGGTAACCGGTAGAGTTGCCAAAACGCTAAATCCGGAATCAAACACCGCCTTTATTCTGGTGGGGACCGTGACCGTTAAAAACTTACTTAACGAAAAGTGGCTGGAGACACCTGATCCGGAGGACACCGCTTTCTGGGCCAACCCCTTCCCTGCGGAAGTGACGCCAATGGCAAATGCAGAGGTAAAGATAAACGACCAACCGATTACTTACAAAGCCGCTGGAATATACTTCCAGGCAGGTATGGACCTGGAGTATCTGCACCGCTACGAATTGACAATTGCAACACCGGACAGAGCAACGATTACCGCTTACGGCTTTCTGCCCGACAGTTTCTCAATCCTGTTACCTCAAGAAAGAGATTCGTTACGGTACGGCATCGATACCCTGAAGGCGGTATGGACCAAATCCGACAGTGCCCACTTCTACCTTGTCGCAGTTCCACCTGCCGACTCAGCAAGTCCGGCAATCGGGTGGAACGATGCCATCCAAGACACCACCTGCATCATACCGTTCACCGCGTTTCAGGATACGCTGGGCAACCCGGTGTCCGGTGAATACCTATTCAGCGTCACCGCGGTGAATGGCGGGTGGAAGAAAGGTGCTCTTGATCTCTTTTTTAGCGGCGGCAACCTTAAAGGTGCCTTAGGTACCTTCGGATGTGCATTCGCCACCTGGCCTAGACGGATTCTTGTCCGGTAGACGAATAGGTTTGGTAGGGCAAAAGATTGCATAAAGCCATTCAAGATACCCACTCGTAAGCATTGCCCAGGTGAAACCGAATGTGGGTAAGAATAGCGTTGCCACAGCACCTTTTGCTACCACAACATCCACTTTCTGGTGAAGAAACTGGGTAAAAAATTTTAAAACAGGCAGGATTATCACAGTTGTCGCCAAAGTGGCATAACACCTTGAAAGGACGCTCGTTAGCGCCGATAAGACAACTCAAAAACCGCATACTCCACTATCTACTATACGACCTATCTCTGACCCAATGGTAGGATAATCCTTTGTCCTTTTGTCTCGGTTTTGTGTGGTTAAAATAAGGCCCAAAAATTGGGCAGGGATTAACCGGAAGTTGCGTCCCGATCAGGCCCAAAACATGCGGTCACGCTTCTTTAATTTTTTGAGTTACAAAAATAATAAGAAATTGGGATGATATATACACGGGTTGACTTAAAAGGTTTGATTGCTAAAATCATCACCAAGGGTGGCGTAGCTCAGTTGGTAGAGCAGTGGAATCATAATCCACGGGTCAGGGGTTCGACTCCCTTCGCCACCACCATAGTTCAGTAAAGGCGAGTAATCTGTCTATACGAGTACTTATCGGTTGTAAAACTCAAGGTGGAACAGAGTGGTTCCGCCATTATTTTTATATAAGGAGGCAAAATGGGGTTAGAGGAAACCAAGTCCCGTTTCATCTGGATGAATGGTAACTTTATTAACTGGGAGGATGCCAAGATTCACATCTGCTCCCATGTGATTCACTACGGCACCGGCGTGTTTGAAGGACTGCGCTGCTACAAAACACCAAAAGGTCCTGCTATCTTTCGCCTTGCCGACCATACCAATCGGCTGTTCAACTCCGCGAAGATTTACCGAATGGAGATACCTTACACCAAAGAGGAGATCAATCAGGCGACGCTGGATCTGGTAAAAAAGAACGGCTTGGATGAGTGCTATATCCGACCGATTGTGTATCGCGGTTATAAGGAACTGGGAGTTAATCCGTTTACCTGTCCGGTTGAAGTTGCGCTGATTACCTGGAAATGGGGTAAGTACTTGGGACCGGAAGCGCTGGAGCAGGGTGTTGATGTAATGGTATCATCATGGAACCGAATGGCACCTAACACCTTTCCCGCAATGTCCAAAACCTGTGCCAATTATATGAACTCCCAGTTAATCAAAATGGAAGCATTGACCTACGGCTTTGTTGAAGGGATCGCACTTGATGTTTACGGATTTATCTCTGAAGGGTCTGGAGAGAATCTGTTTGTTATCCGTAACGGTGTGATTTACACCCCGCCCCTGCACGCCACGATTCTACCGGGAATAACTCGCGATACCATCATCACCCTGGCAACGGAACTGGGCTATGTGGTCAAGGAGACAATGATGCTCCGGGAGATGCTGTACTTAGCCGATGAACTGTTTTTCACTGGTAGCGCCGCGGAAGTCACCCCTATCCGCTCGGTTGACAGAATCACCATCGGCAACGGCAAATGCGGACCGGTTACCAAACGTCTGCAGGAAGAGTTTTTTGCCATCATTGAATGCCGGCGTGAAGACCGCTACAACTGGTTGACCTTTGTCCGATGAAGGTTGCGCTCGGCTGTGACCATCGAGGCTGGCGCCTGAAAGAGCAACTGAAGGTATACCTCCAGAAATCCGGCTATCAGGTTATTGACAAAGGAACTTTCACTACTGAACGGGTTGACTATCCGGATTTCGCCTTCGCAGTTGCTCAGTCGGTAAGTAAAGGACAGGCATCCCGCGGTATCTTAATCTGTGCTACCGGTATCGGTATGGCAATTGCCGCCAACAAACTTCCTGGAATTCGGGCGGCATTGTGTCTGAACCGGAAAATGGCACGTCTGAGCCGGGAACATAATAATGCCAACATCCTGTGTTTAGGTGCTGACCTGGTCTCCTATCCGCTGGCAAGGGCGATCACCCGAGTCTTTCTCAAAACCGCATTTGCCGGTGGCAGACACAGACAACGTCTAAAAAAAATCGTTGCGCGGGAAAAAGGCTTAACGCTGTAACGCGAGAACTGTCAGAATCAACGACACGGTCGGAATCCCGATATTGGAAAGAATGGTAACATAGTCCTGCCACCATTTCAGACTGTAGCGGGGAACAACGATCACATCGCCCGGCTCAATTACCGGGTTACCCCGGGCAGAAATCCTTTTACTGCCCCGGATCACCACCGCACCATCAGGGTTACCATTTTCTGTCGGACCACTTGCCTGGCCAATGTAATCGCGGGCACGTAGATTCGGGGTATAGAGAAACGAACCGGGCTTATTAACCTCGCCCTGCACATAGACGAAGGAGTTTATCGGTGGCACCACTACAATATCCGAATTCACCAGTAGAATGTTTTGGGTTGAGTCCTGCTCAAATATCACCCGGTGCAGGTTAACCGGAATTTTTTCCCGCCTGCCACCCCCACCCAGCACCAGTCTTTCCACATAACAGTTATGCAGGTCTGCCCATGGTGTTATTCCGCCTGCCTTGCGAATAAGGTCAAACACCCTTTCACCCGGCTTTAACTCGTAAACCCCTTCGCTCATCCGCTCCTTTTCGGTCGTCAGTGCTGAAGCACGGATCCGGTATTCCCCCCTGCCAAAAACCGCCCCCCGCACCGTCACCAAAGCCTCAACCGGCGGCACATAGATAACATCGCCGGACTCAATAAAAGGATTTGCCTGTAGATCCCCCTCGTTTTCAAATCGTTCGATATCAACATTTGCATATGGCAATCCACCCCGGATGAGAACAATTTTGGTCTTGGAACCCAGAGGAGAGATACCGCCAGCCCGGGCAATAAGTTGCGAAACTCGCTCCGCAGGTGAGGCGTTATAAGCACCCGGATACTGCACCTCACCGGTAACAAACACGATTGCGGAACGTAAACCGATCAGGGTGAGTTTAACTTCGGTATCCTTAAAATACCGCCGCATCGCCTTGGTCATCGTATCCTGTGCCTGACGCAAACTCAACCCGGAAACCAGAATTGCCTCCACCACATCCAGATTGAGCATCTTGCCTGTACCATCATAAGAAGGTGCCGCAGAACCTAACGGCAGGTTTATTGTAACCTTCCCCTCATAGGTAATTGTGGTCTGATAGGAAAAGGTAACCTTACCACCCACGGTAACCAATAACCTGTCTCCGGGCATCAGAATGTACTGGTCAGAAATAATCGGACTTTCAACACCAATCAGATTCGGCACTGGCGAGACCGACGGTTGAAGTAGCCCCTGAATATTAACCCCGCCCAGACCGGGAATAGTGGTTGGCTCCTGTGCCCATCCATACGGGCAGAATGTCACCAATAGCAAAATCAGAATAACAGGATATTTTAGACTTTGACCGTCCGGCATAAATTTAGCCATGCTGGATTCTAACTTTATAACTGCTCCTTGTCAACTATGCGGCTGGCGTTGCACCAGATTAGGACAGCTGGCAATCTCATTGCGCTCTGCCCCTTCTCTTTTTCATCACTGCGAGACCCGTTTTTCCCCGTCATTGCGAGGAGCGATAGCAACGTGGCAATCTCCCTCCAGACAAAGGCTCGGGACAGGCTTCGGCAGGTGGCAATCTCAATACGCAAAGAGATTCCTTCGCTGGACAAGCCGGCTCGGAATGACATCTGCTGGTTAGCAAACTGCTTGACAACGAACCGCCGATGTTTACAATTATAGTCAACATAAAGAGGTTTACTCTAAGAAAGCGGTTGAAACGATAAAACATAACAGCAGCGGTTGTTTCAACTGCACTAGTATAAAAATTAACTAAGGAGGTATTTGTGAAAAAACTTATCGCTGCAAGTGCAATAATCGCACTGATATTTGCGCTCGGATGTCCGAGCAAAAAGACTGAAGAGAAAGCCAAGCCGGCAACTGCTGAGAGCACAGTGACCACTCCGGCACCGGAATCGGTCGCGCCGGTTCCACCACCACCGCCAGAAACCGTGGTAAAACCGACTCCGCCTCCTGCACCAACACCAACACCTCAGCCTAAGCCGAAACCAAAACCATCTGGTAAACCGCCCAAGGTTGGTCGCTAAAAAAGTAAAAGGAGGAAATGATGAAACGGCTACTACCCATTTTAACTATCCTTGCCTGGGTAGTCCTGGGTGTAGTTTCAATTGGCTCGGACTGTGCTGGACTTGGTGGTGCACCCACCAACCTCAAGGTAGAGGCGGCAACCGACTCCACAGTAAAGTTGAGCTGGACCGCACCTGCTGAAGGCACTCCGGATAAGTATATCGTTCTCTTCAAGGATGTACGGGCAACCAGTTTTACCGAGATTGATACCACAAAAGATGTTAGCGTTATCCACAACCCCCAGGGTGCTACCGGTCACTATAAGGTAAAAGCAAAGTTTGGTTCCAACGAGTACGAAAGCGATGTTGTTTCCACTGTTCCGGTGGCCACAACAACAAAAACGCTGGCAGAACTTAATGCTGCTGGTAGCTCGGGCTACGGCTGGTACCGGAGCGGCACAGATGCGGGCAAAGCCGCCACATTCTCTATGACCCAGGCAGCAAATGCAGCAAATGTTGATGTTTACCTTACCGATTTTGCCACCGGTTACACCGGAACAGAGTACTGCATCGCCAGCCCTGACATTGCGCGCGGCAGTGACCCTGGTGCTGCTGGTGTTGTCCCTGAAGGCGCCTGGCGGGTGAATGCCATTGCCAAAGGAATAACCGACGAAAACGCCCCATTGCCAGCCCATTCAGCCACGGTTTATGCCCAGTATCAGGAAATCGATCAAACTCCGTTTCTGATTGCGGTCTACACTGCGGACAAGTACTACGCTCTCCTGAAAATTGAAAGCAGAAATACCGGCGATGGCACTGTCCAGGTAAGTTCCTGGTTCCAGTTGATTCCCCAACTGCGCCTGATCAAACACTGAGGCAGAACAGAAAAACAATTAAGCCCCCGGTTTCTCGGGGGCTTTTATTTTCTGATAAGTCAAGATAGCAACTATTGAATTCTTATTGTTTGCCACAATAAAATTTCCCATTGCCACACCAGAAAACCACCCGTTGCCCGCGGCAGCATTACCTATTTTGCTCTCACATCTAATTCCCGGTAAATTTCGTATGAATTTTAATGAAGTATGTGTAAACTTGACAAAATATTCTCAAGGTAATATACTTCTAGTATCAATAGATTGTCGGGCCCGAAGGTAAAGAAACCAAAAAGGAGGAAGAAAATGGGAAGAAAAGTGCTCCTACTGGCAGGAGTAATTGCCCTGCTTACCGCTGGGGCGAGTTGGGCACAAAGCGGTTTCGGGCTTTGTATCAGGCCCGGAATGGTGATCAATGCGGTTCAGTTCGGATACAAAGCAGAGAACCTATTTGCCGGGGTGGGTCTGGAATTTGCCAGCCTCTCCTGGTCTACCAAGGAAGAGTATAAAGGCGAAAATGAACAATCTACTTACACACAAAAAATCGGCGCTAATGTCTTTCTACCACAGATGGGAATTCGGTATTCATTTCGCGGCGCTAACGAAGAGGACAACAGTTATGCTACCCCTTATCTTGGTGCTAGTCTATTTTATTCACTGGGAAAATCAAGCATTACTGAATCAGATGGGCAGACCACTTACCGGGATACAACCACCGAAAAGTTAATAAATGACGCCTTGACCGGAAATATCGGTGGAACAGTCGGAGTGGGGGGCGAGTACTACTTTTCTCGTCAGTTTTCAATTGGTGGAGAGTTCGGCGTGCGCTTCCTTTTTGGTGGCACCAAAAATAAGGTTCGGTACTATAGCGACGAATACACGTTGTCCAACAATCTCGGTCTGGGGGTTACCTACACCACTCTCGGTTTGAACTTCTACTTCTAATAATTATTTAAGTTAATCTTAACTGTCGACGGGCGAATCGCGCCCGCCGACTTTTGTGGAGACTGATTCCTATTCTATCGGATTTGCTCCAGCAAATAGACCGCAATCTGGCGGTTGGCATCCATTAACAACAGGGTAAAGCAATAACCACCGGAAATGTAATTTTCGCCATCCGCCATATAGCGCATAAATTCCGGATGCCATTCGTAATAGGAAAACAGGTAAAAGGTTAATGCCGGAAGTTGGGTATCAAACACCTGTTTGCCCATTTGGGCTTTTTCGTAAAGTTCAGAGTATGTCAAGACATTTTCTGCCAGTTGTTTTGCCTTAGTTCTGATTCGGGGACTGGTGAATCTGGTGGGCAGAATAACCGAGTTAACTGACGGGTAATTTACCGCTCTCATTTTTTCCAGTGCAAGCGCCAAAAGGCTTTCCACATTCTGCTGGTTGATGAACATATCCCCGGTTATTGCAAATACAGAGAGATTATTACCGAATAACTCCTCCCGCACCACGAGCGGCATACCCCAGCCACCGTCAAACACCCAGACCACCCGGTTCGGAGGAAAATGATACTCTTGAATCAATCTGTCAACGAATAACGGAAAGTTCTTATGGTTGAAGTTCCACTCCTGCGGGGCAACAACCGTATAACCACCATAGTCAAACTCCCAGAAGCCGTCGCTGGTTCTGCCGAAAAACTGCGCGGGATTATCTGGGCGGTTTAGATAATAACTCAAAAGCACCGCTCCCTGATAGTCGGTGAAAATGGTGTCATTGGGTAGTGCCTTATCTTTCAGATAAACTATCGCCCGGCTCATCTTATCCTGAACAGCATCTCGGCGCGCAATATACTGGCCAGGTGGAACAAGCAGTAAATTACTTAATAGCACAAAAACACCTGCCAACACAAAGGCAACCACGCTTAACTTTTGTTTCAAACGATGAGCAATAACAGCAATCCCAGCACAGACAAAAGGTGCCAGAACGATTGAGTGTCTTGTGCCTCCGTAGGGTAACAGACGGAACAGGGCGCCGGCAGAGATTAATAACAGTGGCAGAACAATAATAATGGCAAAGACCTGCTGTTTACGATTGAAAAGGATTAATGTTAATCCTGAGACAAACAACCCCAGCGTGATTATGCCCATAACCTTTGAGCCTGCGAGATACTTAAAAAAGTCCAGGGTGTTTCGAATAAGGAAAAAAAACGGGCTTTCATCTCCCTGATAGTAATAAGGGCTGAGCCAACCGGTTATTGCCTCAACTGTTATCGGGCTTTTCCGCAGGGTTCTCAGATGAGTAAAATAGAGCATAAGATACACGAAACCGGCAACCACCTGTCCGATTAAACCGTAAAAAAGCATCTTACGCCGAATCTTTTGCATGCCGATAGCCAATAGATAACCGCCGATAGTAATGGAAAACCAGATTGCAGAATACTGGGTTAGACCCGCAAGTGCCGAAAAGATACCGGCAAAAAGCCACCTGCTGGGTCGCTGATCTTTTATTCCCTTTTCCAACAAGAACAGAGCAATGGTAATAAAGAAAATCATTAAGGCATACTGCCGGAGTTCAGCAGAAAGTGCGACCAGCGGTGGTAAAAAGGCAAAAAGGATTGCACCGACCATCCCGGTAATGCGATCAAACCGGAGCGAAAGCCATTGATAGAAAAACCATATTCCAGCACTACCGCTGAGAACCGAAATCAACCGGAGAAAAATTTCTGAGGTGCCTAACATCCGCCAGAAATACAGTATAAAAAACAAAAGTGGCGGATGGGCATTGGTCAAACTTGCCTGATAGACCTCAACCAGATTTTGCTGATTGGCAATGAGATACTGCAATGTCTCATCCGGATTCAACCAGGTGCCGCGTGCGGTGAGAAACCGCAGGATAAAACCTGCTAATAGAATTAAGAAAACGAGCCGTTCGTAATCAAAGAATCGTCGGAACTTCACCAAAGATAAGATATTGCCCTGAAATCAGTAGGAGTCAACCTTGTCATAAAAAAACAGACGGCGGGTACTTTTTATCAGTACCCGCCGTCCACTGGCTATTATACCGGTTATTTCTTACCGGTGTTATAAAGGTCCTTTTGCCACTTGGGCCAGGGTGCCTGCATCAGAGTGCCTTCAGTGTACCCCTGCACGATATACAGATAGTCTCCGCCGATTACCACCAGATTTCCGTTAGGTCCGATCGAAAGGCTCGGGTTCTCAGCAGACGCAAATCTCCTGGGACGGAAGTTAGGTCCTCTGCCTTCAACCTGCTCAAGACAGTTGGCAATCCAGACCAACTCACCATTATCCTGTTTGACACAGTAGAGTTTATCCTCGTCATCAACATAGTAGAGATAACCGTTTGCTGCTAAGAGTGGCGCGCCAAAAATCTGGTTCGTGCAGTCCGCATTGGTCCAATCGGTGCTACCACTTTGACTCAATGCCACCACCTTACCACTACCAGTAGTAACAAAGATTCGGGATGGGCCGAGTGCTAAACCAGCCACTCCGCCCGGGTCAATCAACTGCGACCATCTGGCACCACCAGTAGTATTGAGTGCAGTTACAAAACCGCCCTCATCCGCCACATAAATCGTGCCGTCATCTCCGATCCCCAGGCAGTTGATTTCACTTCCGAGCCGGGTTGAGTCAATCCAGACGACATTACTCAATTCGGGGTCAAACTTATAAACCAAGCCGTTGGTTAATCCCACTATCACATAGCCGGAGTTGTCGATAACAGGCGCACCACCGACCATCATAGGTAGCCGGTAAGAGGTTCTTGGATTAACGGCACTACCCAAATCCTCAACATAGTGGAGATAGTAGAAGGAGTCAAGTTCGCTGACAATATAGATTTTATTGCCATTGATTGCCGGCGTACCCCAGCCGTCAGTCAAGGTATCCGGTGTCCATATCCAAGCCCGGGTCAGGTTACTGGCATTGTAAGCGTAAAGATTGGCGTCATCTGAGCCGATAATGATGTGAGCGGTTGATGGGCAATATGCTGGATGCCCTTGATACTCATAATCATCCGGTTCGGTGCCGCGCGTGGAATAAGCACTATTTATTCTGCGACCGCTGCCTAACCCGATAGAATAAAGCCAACTTGAGGTGTAGGTGTAAATTACGGTATCAACAACCACCGGTGAAGCGATCGGTGGGTCTGAATCCAGTTCTGCTGAGCCGACAAACCATTTCAGCACCTTACCCGCAGCACCGATGACCACCTGGACCGAGTCAAAACCACTCTCAGAAAGCTTTTTATCTCTCGCCTTCACCTTCACCCAGACGGTCTCGATTCTGGTGTACTTATGGGTAGTGGTCAGTGTCTCACCCGAGCCAACCTTCTGGTTAACCCACCCCTTTGAGCCATCTCCAAAATCAAAGTAGAATTGAATTGAGTCACCCTCGGGATCAACCGCGGTGGCACGGAAAACGGTATTAACATCCTTGGCAGTAAATGCTGGGGCAAAGATCTTTAAATTGCCCGGCGCGTTATTGGGTAAAATCTTGATGCTCTTTTCGCTGGAAAAGTCTGAAACCTTTGTCGGATCCTCCTCAAGGAAAGCCGCAACCTTGAACTTATATGTGCCGGTTTTTGTCCATTTGGGCATAATGGTTACTGTGTCGCCAGCAGAAAACGCCTCCGAGGTATCCCTCTTTCCCTCATATCCCAGGTCAGTAATGTACCGGATGTTCTTGTTGCCAGAAGCGGTGGCAAAAACCTTAATTGGCGTTGGAGCATCAATCCAGGTGGATTCCGGTGCGGAAACGATTTGTGGGGTTGATGGCCCCTTTTTCGGGCAACCCAAACTAAACAGGCCGGTTATGATAATAAATATTGCGACGATGATTAAACTTTTACTCTTCATTTTTTACCTCCATTTATTTTTTTAAAACTCAATCCAAGGTTCGTTGGTAACAACCGGTCCGTGCAGATAACCTGATTCCGGATACCGGCAGAACCCACCCTTACCATCAGTAAAATAGAAGTAGTAGTTGTGGTAATAACCCGGGTATAACCTGGTCTGATAACGATACAGACCGACGTGAGATTTGCCTCCGACCAGACGCATACGGTGAGGTTTGCCGTTGATGAAAACTTCGGCACGGGCTGGCGGGTCATTATCCGGATCCCGATATTCGATGTAATAGGAGAAAACCGTACCCTGGTTACCTGCTGCGGGTTCCAATTTGTCCCCCATAAGCGCCGGTGAAACGTTATCGGTTTCCGGCACGATCGGACCATGAATTACACCGTAGCCAGGATGAAGCATGCAGGAACCGCACTCATCAACGCCAGCAAAATAGTAGACATGGTAACCTGGTTTGAGTTGGGTCTGGTAGTAATATATGCCGTCATTGGGTTCACCCTGCAAAAGTTTCATATCGTACCAGATGCCATCAATATTTACCCGCACCGCTTTCGGTTTATCCCCATCTTTGTCCTGATAGCGCACGGTAAAGGTATACACTTTAGTGCCGGTGACATAATCCTCCTGATATCCACCATTGGTCAACAATGGAACGCGGTTATATACCTGATCGCCCTGACCGACATAAGGACCGGGTTTGACACCATAACGGGGGTACCGTTCAGATAAACCCCTGATATCCTCAGTATAGAAGTAATAACTGTGCTCTCCGGGTGGTAAGGTGATCCGTGCCTGATAGATACCGCCGATTGTTTTTCTGGTTACCGGACGCATAGGATAGGCAATACCGTCAATCACCACTTCAACTTTGGCTGGTGGGTCGTTGTCCGGGTCCGAGTAACGAACTCGGGCGAGGTAGACATTTCTGGCACTGCCCTGGAGTGGCACCAGTTGGGGGCCACACAGACAAGGACGGTGGTTAACCTCATTACCAGACACGGGCAGGACAGTTCCCAGAATTGTCAAAACGATGACCGAAGCTACCGCAAAAGCATTATGCTCTTTGCGCATTCTTCCTCCTTTTTTTCTTATAGGCAGCAATTTCACTTAAAATTATAAGCAGTTAGAACCTGTTGTCAAGCAAGAATTTGCTGCTTTGATATTTTATGCCTCGACTTAGTCGGGAAAACTTGAACTGAAAAAAAAACTTGCTAAAATTTAGTCCAGTGCTGTATTGGGTAAGCAAGAGAGAGCGGTGTTATGGATACTAATAGTTCAACCAGTTTTAATCCCATCCAGTACATTGAGCCCAACCGCTTGCACGAAGCAGTCGAGGCGGTAGAATTACTACTCAAAGAAGGCCGAAGTCGGTACCCAAATGGACTACCCTCCTACCATCCAGCCCGACTCAGTGCCTGGCGGGAGGGTAAAGTGAGTCTGCCTGAGGATAACCGGTTCAAATTCTCCTTTTCTTCGCAACTGACCGACCCGTTACAAGCGGAACTGGAAATCCACCGGGCGCACGCGGAAGCGGTACTCGTGCACGAACAGTTGCGCCAGACAAGTTTGGAACCAACCCAGCGCGAGCAATTAATTCAACGTTCACTTGGAATACTTCCCGCCTCAGAAGCCCAGCGGTTCATAGAAATCCACTCCTGCCCTGCCACGCTCCCCAGAAACATTGCGGAATCAACCGAGAAACTCCTCAATGCCTTTCAACTTATTGCCCAGAGTTTTGGCGAGGCTTCGGCATTCGCCTATATCCTTTTCATCGTCGCTGGTCTCCGTGCCCGGGCAGAGTTTGAAAACTGCGGCAGGAAACTGGACACGCTTTTTGAAAAAATTACCGGTGGTCCATCGGTAGTGGAGAGTTTAAATGCGGTCATGCCGACTGGCAGACCAGCCGGATTTGAACCGCAGTTCCGTCTGCTGATAGCGGTTCGGGAAAGGGTCTGGGCACTGAAGCCGTCCCGGCTGGCACCAACCGGCTTTCTTTTAACCAAGGTGATCGACGCCTACCTTTCCAGCCGGCCCGGTGCGGGTAATGTCTTGGGACTGGCAGTGCTTGATGGTATCATCATCGGTAAATTAGGTTATGAGGTGCATTACATCTTCAATTCAGGCAGTATCTGTCTGGAGATAACAATTGACTCCCGCAGTGTTTACTGGGATCCAACTAAACCCTCGCCCCTTTCCTTTGACCCGATTCTTACCGGCAAACGGCTCAATTACTCAGACCTGATCGGTTTAACCTACGCCAGTATCGCCAACTCATATTTTTCTCAGACCTACTGGGACCGGGCAATAGAAAACTTCCAGCGGGTATTAGAATTGATTCCGGGCTCCACCGAGACCTACGCGGACCTCGCACTTTGCTATCTGCGCAAGAACCAGCCCGAACTTGCGATAAAGACAATTGAAAAAGGGTTACAGATCGCGTCTGACTCCCCAGCACTCCACCATCTTTTGGGCAATGCCTATGCGCTTGCCAATCAATGGCGGCAGGCGATTTTCGCTTATAAAAAAGCGGTCCAGTTGGCACCCAAATTTCCTGAGGCGTGGTATAATATGGGTCTGGCTTATGAAAAACTGTCTGCCTGGGGACAGGCAGAGGCAGCATTTAAAATGGCGCTGGAGCTTAAACCGGATTACTGTACGGTGCACCTTGCCTTAGGAAACCTCTACCTTGAACAGCAGAAGACCGCAGAAGCCATCCGCTGCTATCGCGAGGCACTGAAACACGACTCCAACCTCGTTGCCGCCTATTACAACCTCGGACGTGCCTATTATGAACGCAAGGAACTGGACAACGCCATTAACGCTTATCAAAAGGCGATCAAACTCAATCCGAAACATGCTGGCGCCTGGCATAATCTGGGTATCGTGTATCGGGATAAAGGGATGAAGGAAAAAGCGGTTGAAGCATTAGAAAAAGCGGTTGCCTTGAACCCCAACCTGTTGAGATAACAAAATGGGATTTACTGACCTGCCAATAATCCGTTCAATAAGTTCCTTCTTCCGCAAAACCTTTATTCGGGAAAAACCGTTCATCTGGCAACCCGGCCGGATTGGTCCCCGATTTGACTGGGTGGACTACAATCACATCGTTCTGCAGGAAGGGCCATTTACTGGCAAGGAGTTGGAAGTAGTAACAGAAATTTTCCAGACCAAGGCAAATATTTATATTTCAATGGACCGGGAAAGGATTGGCCGGGCTTATGTAGAACGGGATCCCCCTGGAGTAGGGGTAATTTTGTGGGACATTGCGGTAAAGGAGGGTTACCGGCGCAAAGGGTTTGCCTCAATAATGACCTACTGTATCTTCCGGGAACTACTCTCAATTCAGAAAACCGCCTTCTTTAAAATCCGGATGATGCGGTTGATGAAACCAGCAGAAAAGAATATTGAACTGCAGAATGTTGGAATCGGGGTAATCGGTAACCGACTCGGATTTACCCCGGAATTCAACCTTGACCGGCTCCTCAGGCCGGACAATATCGTGGGACTGGAAGTTCTGCCCGCAAAAGGGGAATTTCCTCCCAGTTTTAAAATCGTCATCAAAACCTTCCCGCTCGTCCTTATCGCGTTTGTGCTGGATACTGATACCCTTAAGCCGGTAGATGACTTCCGGACCTATGTCCAGTTGACCAAAGACGAATCAACCATTTACAACTGGGTCCGCCGCGGTTTGATCGTTGTGGGCAATGGCAATTACTGGCTACGCCAGAACGGCATTGACCAGTTTGTCAATCATCTGGCAACCGATGAGTGGGAAGCCCGGGAGTTCCGGCGCAAGGTGCGTCCTGTGTAACAAAAGGAGTTAACCATTCCGGAACGATTGCGACTTGATAGCCAGCGGGCGATGGAGATCGCCTTTAAGTATTTGAGCCCGCGCATCGGCTGTGGGCTGATGCTTACCAACCTACCCCGGTTCAGCGCCTCAGACCCGCTCAATGCGATAATGAGTAATTACGGGTATGACAAAATTTTCGCGGACAAATCCGCCCAAAAAATCATTACCAACACCGGTTTATTAAGAAATTTCTATGACAACGCCTTCAGTAATAAGGCGTCGCTGTTTCAGAACTTCCGTTCGGTTTTTGGTAACCAGGAGGTCTACCTGGTCACCGACCCCACAATCAAAACCGTCTGGTTTATCGCTGACCCCACTAACAAGATCGCCCTCAATAACTACTTCCGTGATGCGGTCTCGCTCGGATTAAAAGCAGACGGCATCCTCTTGCTCGGCTCAATACCAAAGTTAACTCCGGCTGGCTGGCAGAACCTCTATGACCTGATGAACGAGGGTTTCTTTCAAAAAAGTCGGGGAATTGAGCGAGTTGAGATTATGAGTCTGATAACCGGTGTCCGGTGGCGCGCACCGACACTGGGAATGGGAGTTACCTTTCTGAATCTGCATAATTTAGAGGAAATAAAAACTACGATAACCGAAGCGCTGCGGGGCGGCGCGAACGATAAGATTCACCGTTAACAGACAATCGCGGGATTTCCATTTGACTTGTATCAGGGATAATTTACAATAGCCGTATGTCTCAGTTACCACCAATCGGCAAACTTGATACCGACTCATTTAACCGCTTGATATTCCCTTATCTTGGCGCCCGTACACAAGAAGTGCTCCTCGGACCAGCACACGGTGTTGACGCCGCGGTAATTGCACTGGACGATGGACCACCAGGTGAACGCCGGGTAATGGTAGTTGCTGAAGACCCAACCTTTGGCCTGCCGGTACTGTTACCATATCTGGGCTGGGGTATCGTCCACATCTGTGCGAGTGATGTCGCGGTGATGGGGATAAAACCCCAGTTTCTCTCTATCTGTTTACTTCTCCCTCCGGAAACTACAGAATCAACCCTTGCCAGCGTCTGGCATCAGATTCACGAAGAGTGCCAAAAACTTGATATTGCGATTGTCGGTGGCCATACCGGCGTCTATCCCGGCATTGCCTATCCGCTTAACGGTGGTTGCACAGTCTGGGGCTTTGGCAAAGAGAGTGAACTCACCCCATCGTCAAAAGCCCGTCCTGGTGACATTCTGGTCGTTACCAAAGGGCCGGCAGTAGAAGCCACCGCGATCCTTGCCCTGCAGGCGGAAAACCTGCTTTCTCAAACATTAGGCAAAGAACCCATCACAAAGGCAAAAGATATGTTCTATCAGATGACGGTGGTCCCTGATGCCCTTTACTGCCGGCAATTTGCCCGGGCAATGCATGACGCAACTGAAGGTGGCCTGCTGGGTGGCATCTATGAGATGGCAAACGCCAGCGGTATCGGTGTTACGGTCTATGAGGATAAGATTCCCATCAGCGAACTGGTGGCAAAGGTGTGCGGATTCTTTGGCATTGACCCCCTCATCGCCATCAGCGAAGGCACCTTAGTCTGTGCAGTGCCACCGGCAAATGTTGAAAAGTTAATGAATGGCGCGGGGACCGCGGGCATACCGGCTTATGTGCTGGGCGAATTTACCGTGCAGGAGCGGATATTTATCCGTAGCGATGGCACAAAAATCCCACTCCTGCCAGTCAAAGAAGACCCCTTCTGGCAGGCATATTTTCAGGCGATTACCAACCAAAGCAATGGCTGATAACGACCGGCAACGGATAATTGAACAACTCCAGTCCGCGGTAACGACGATTGAAAACTGCCCGGAGATCGTTCCCTTGGTACCGGAGGTGAGAATCAATATCGTGTATGCCCTTCCAGATGCTAAAACCCCTGCTGATGTTGCTGCAGTTGACGGCAGGATAACGGTTGTTGCCGGTCGTCCCAAGGCAGCAGGTCCGGTCTGCTTCGGTGCCTCAGACCACCTTGCCCGGCTAATACTGGAACTGCGTCGATTCCAGCCCGCATTTCACTCCACGCTCAACTTCCGCTGGAACGAACAAATTTACAAAACCGTTGCCCATTGGGCAGAAAAACAGCAAAAAATCATCGGCGTAATTGACCGCACCAAAGAGCCTTCAGAGATCATCGGTCAGGACCGGAAGTCAATTCCCTGGAAGGTCAAAGAACTGCTCGCTGCCACCAATGGCATAGTGCCAGAAATCGCCTATGAAACCAAAGGTTGGGGAAAAGAGCCGCTCTTTATTTTAATTGGTGAAGAACCCAAAACCATCGTGGCACGACTAATTGAGATCGCCCGACTTCATACGCAACTGACCGATTAATGACCAACCCGCGCCTACTTATCCTCCTCATTTTCCTGCTGGCAAACTGGCATTACGCCACGGTCCAGACTTTACCGATTGACTCGGTTAAACCCGGAATGAAAGGCATCGGCTACTCGGTATTCTCCGGCACCAAGCCGGAACGATTCGAGATAGAGGTCATTGATGTCATCCACCGCAGTTCACCGCGCGGTGATTTAATTCTTGCCCGACTTGCTGGTGCCGGTCTGGAGAACACCGGCGTCATTGCCGGTATGTCCGGCAGTCCGGTTTACATTGATGACAAACTACTCGGCGCGGTTGCCTATGCCTGGCCATTTGCCAAAGAGCCAATTGCCGGAATCACACCTGCGGGCGAGATGCTTAAAATCTGGCGTTTACCTCAATCCCGCTCCGCTTCCAAAATCAACAGCACCTCACCCAACGAGCGCTTCTCACTGCATCGTCCACCGGTCCTGCTCGCACTCTCCGGCCTTAACTCCAGGCTGGAACAGATTATTAACCCGGTGCTCACCCGTCACGGCTTTCAGCCGGTTGCGAGTGGCAAAACTCTCGGTGACATTGACACTGCCGACCTTGTCCCGGGTGGTGCGGTCGGTGTAGCACTACTGGATGGTGATGTCCGGGCGAGTGCGGTAGGCACAATTACCCACCGTGATAGTAACCGCATTCTGGCGTTTGGCCATCCACTCTTTCTTGCTGGCGCGGTCCGGTTACCGATGACCGGTGGTAAGATTCATACCGTCCTTCCCTCATTAGAAATCTCGTTTAAAATCTTTTCGCCCACCAGTCCAATCGGCATCATTAACCAGGATCGGGCAACCGGTATCAGCGGGATAATTGGTCCGTCCGCGCCGATGATTCCGGTCCTACTCCATCTCCATTCACCTAACACCACTGATACCTTCCGCTTTCGCGTTGCTGACCAAGAAAAGTTGGTACCGGATTTCCTGAGCATCGGTCTGGTTCAGGTAATCCTTGAGAGCGAAGGCGCGGTTGAAGACTATACCATTGAGTCAAAGATGCGGCTTTTCTTTAACGTTCCCACTAAACGACAAACCGAGATTCGCCATATCTTTACCAGCCCTGACCCGGTTCTTACTCTGTTCAGCAAGATAAACTCAGAACTGAATCTGCTGTTCAATAATCCACTCGAGCCAGTGGAATTAAAGACCGTTGAAACCGAACTCCATTTCTCCGAAGGCAGGAAAACCGCACAACTGCTCACCGCCCGTCCTGAAAGAACAAAACTCAAACCCGGTGAGACCCTAAATATCATTCTACGCCTCCGTGATTATCGGGACAAAGAAAGTGAAAAAATCATCCCCCTGGTTATTCCACCGACCACGCCTGCCGGTGCGCTGACCATCACAATCAGCTCGCGGGATGAATTCATCAATAATGAAATGAGCCGTGCCGGTGCCTCTGCTCAACCGAAATCCCTTGACCAGCTCTTACAGTTACTGCAGGAGTCAGGACGTGAAGACGAACTGGCCATCGCCGCTTACATCCGCAAACCCGGCGCATCTCTTCAGTTGCAGGAACTACCCCGTTTACCCCCATCAATTCGCACCATTCTGGGTGCCACCCGCTCAACCGGTGAGGTGCAACTTCTGGAACTCAGCCGGTTATTCAAAAAGATTGTACCTATGGACCGGGTGGTTTTGGGTTCAGCAACATTGGAACTGGAGGTTCAATGAAAATTGTTAAGGCTAAATTTTATTTGCTCGGGCTGGTATTGCTTACCAGTATTTTTACCTCATCGTTAACAGCCGAAGTTGCGGTCTTCACTCCTGATGAAGGGTTACTAACCCAACTGAAAAAACTGGAGTTCAATGCGGTCTGTCTACCCACCAGGGGAAGCATCCGGCTTGCACCCCGTTTAACCCAACTCTGCTCGCTACCGGATGCGGTTATCTGGTCAATCACCCAGGAAAGGACTGGTAACATAATATTAGGGACCGGTAATCAACAACGGCTCTATCGGGTCGACCCGGGTTCAGGCAAACTCCGCCTGCTCTTTTCTGACGATGCCGGTGAAATCCTTTCGGTTACCACCCTTGACAATAAAATTTACTTTGGGGTAACGCCATCCGGCACCGTCTACCAACTCCTTACTCCGTTAACTGCGGACTCGTTTGTCAATACCGGCGAAACCTATATCCACGCCCTTTTACCCACCGCAGACAGATCCCTCCTCTGTGCCACCGGACCAAACGGCAAACTCCTGCGGCTCTACCCTGACCGCCGGCACCGGCAGATCTTCTCCACCGCCTCTGCCCACATTACCACCCTTTGCTGGCTGGAACCGGAAAAGGAACTTTTGCTCGGCATCTCGCCTAATGCTGTGCTTTACCAACTCAATCTGTCCCAATCCCCAACAAAACCGCTTGCCCGGGTGCTTTACGATGCTCCAAGTGAGGAAATCAAAGCCATCGTTACTGACCGTAACGCCATCTACATTGCCGTCAATCCCGGTTCAGGAGACAACTCGGGAAATGAGGTATCAAACCAACCCGCTGTCTACTGCTTGAATCTTAACGGGGTTCCCAAATGGCAGTGGAACTGCCCGGACTCCGTAATTTTCAGTCTTGTCCTTTTCAATAACCAGTTGCTGGTCCTTACTGGCAACCGCGGCTTACTCTATCTACTGGATACGCTTGGTCAACCCGCAGTCATTGGTAGATTAAATGAACCTCAGCTGACTGCCGGACTTATACATAAAAAACGATTTTATCTGGGCACTGCCAACCCGGCACGGCTCTTTACTATGTTAAGCGATTATCCTGACTCCGGCTTTGTCATCGGTCCGGTAACCGACTGCGGAACGACCGCCCAGTTTGGTAGAATTGAACTGCTTGCCCGGACACCAAACGGAACCTCAATAAAAGTTGACACCCGCTCCGGCAACTCAGCAGAGCCTGACACCCTATGGAGCCAATGGCAGGAGGCGGATGGCAAAATCCTCTCCCCTCCTGCCCGGTTTATCCAGTGGCGTGTCCGCCTTTACTCCCGGATACCGAATATCACCCCGGAACTGTCCAGAATTGCGCTCTATTATCAACCCCTCAATCGTCCACCACAGATTACCAAACTGGAGCTCAGCACCATCTCTGAAACTGATGCCCGTAAAGGCAACAATCAGCCCAGAAGGCAAGTCACCTGGGAGGCTTCTGACCCAGACGACGACTCGCTACTCTATTTTCTCTATCTCGGCTCAGAAAAGTTTACTGACTGGCGCCAGTTGGACCAGAGGCTGACCGAACCCCGCTACGAACTTGACACCCGCACAATTCCTGATGGCTGGTACACCATCCGACTTGTTGCCAGCGATGCTGGTGACCGTCCAAAAACAACCGCGCTCACCGCGGAAAAGACCACCGCGCCATTCCTGATTGACAACACCCCACCAACCGTCTCCGAAATAAAACTGTCCGGCAATCAACTCCGCATCACGGTTACTGACAACCTTTCCCCAATCATTGCCTGCCGGATGGCACTCAATGCGGGTGAATGGCAACCACTCGAGCCCTCAGACGGCGTATTTGACGAAACCGCAGAACGGTTTGTCTTTAATCTGGATACCAGGGATGTAAAAATGGTTGCGGTCTGGGCAGTAGATGCCCAGGGCAACGCCACCAGCCGCAGTCTTATCAACCGTTAACTCAACCCGAGCCGCTTAAACGCCCGCTCCAACCGCTGGACCTCAAAGTGATGGGTCATATCCAGATGCAGCGGGGTAACCGAGATATAACCATTGTAAACCGCCTCAAAATCTGACCCGCGGGTAGGGGCAAACCCCATCTCCCCATCAATTGTATAACAGATTTTGCCATCGGGCAGGCGCCCCTTAATCGCCATATCCTGATAAATCCGCTTTCCCAGTCTTGTTACCTTCACACCCTTAACCTCCCCCGCCGGTATATTGACATTTAAAATACACTTCCTGGGCAACAACCCCTTTAACAGCAGGGGCAGAATCTTATTAAGAAAACTCCTGACCAGATGCCGATTTTCTCCGACTTTCAGATAAGATATCGCCACCGCCGGCATTCCCAGAAGCGCTGCCTCAATTGCGGCCGCCACCGTGCCCGAGTAAAGCACATCATCACCCATATTAGGACTGTCATTAATTCCAGAAACCACAATATCGATCTTCCGCCGGAAAATCCCGTGATGCGAGATAAGCACACAGTCGGTTGGTGTACCATAGACCGCATACCAGTTAGACTTTCTTCTCTCCACCCGGATCGGCTTACGCAAACTGAATGAATGACTCGCGGCAGACTGATTAACCGCCGGTGCCACCACGAACCGTCTTCCTACCCCTTGCGTCGCCCAGAACAGATCTGCCAATCCTGGTGCATCAATACCATCATCATTGGTCAAAAGAATCAACCGCTTCATTATAAGGACAATTTTAGGCTCTAAGTGGACTGGGTCAACCTGGTCATTTAACCGGGTTGTCGTCGCGAAGAGCCTTTTTATAGTCACTGTAGAGATATGGCAATCTCTCAGCGATAAAAACCGAACTTCCACGCATATAGACCCTCGTGGCTTTCGCCACCTGCCAGAAGCAGCGTGTCGAACAAGCCCGCTCGAAATGACAGAAGGAGAAAGTCATTGTGAGTGAGTCCTCTTTTTTGTCATTGCGAGGACCCTCCTTTTTGTCATTCCAAGCCGGCTTGTCCGGCGAGGAATCTCTTTGCGTGTGGACCTGATTTACCGCTGTGAGATTGCTTCGGCACTGCGTGCTTCGCAATGACCAAGGAAGGAAAACCGCTTGCAATGGCAGGATGGGGGAAGTCATTTCGTTCTGCGGAAGGCAGGTGGCAATCTACAACACTGGGATCAATCCGTGTTTTTAACTTAAAGGTTAAATTTCGGTAACTGTTTGAAATGTTATGTCTTATATTATAGATGATATTTGAAGCCCTGTCCCGGGGCAGTATCGGGGACGGTATCCATTGGGGTTGTGATTTGGGTTCCGGTATGGGTTTTGAGCAGGGTGATGGTTGTGGTGATAGGGCTGGTTTTGGGCAGAGTTTATATTGCGGTTGGGTTTTCGGTGCAGGTCAGGATTTAGAGCGGGATTGGGTTAATGATTGACAGTTGGGTTATCATTGCGGTATAATTAATGGTCTTATCCAGAATTTTGTCAATGGTGCGGTCAGTGGTTAAGATAACCGATACCATAACTGGGTATTGATAGAACTGGTGTGAAATGTATAATGCTGGGTAGCAAGGAGTAGCAGGTAAGGAGAGTCCATCGCGCGCAGAGTAGCATTTTTTATCGCCCTTCTTGGTGGATACCAGTTGCTTTACCCCTGGTTTGCCAGTTGGGTGGAGTTCGCTGACCTGAGCTGGTCACCGGACGGTAAACACCTCGCCTTCTGTGCCTGGTATTATGATGAGGGTGCTGTTTACGAGGAGATGCCCATAGAACAGGTGCTCATCACCGTTGCGGTTGACAACCCAACAGACATCAGAGTGTTAACACCATCCGCTATCTATAAACTGGTGCCTGACGAGTCGTGTCGCTATTGGGCGCTGGTGAGTTACTGGGGACTGTTTATTCTGGATCTCCGCGATGGCACCATTTCCCACCCGTTTTTGGCTTTCAAACCAGGTGACCGACGCGACTATATTACCGACGCAATCTGGTCAAACAGCGGAGACGAAATCCTCTTTACGGTATTTGAGTACGGCCCTGTCGTTTCCACTCCGTACCGACTCAACCTGTCCACAAACCAAACGAGCAGGATTTTCCCTGTAGATAGCGACGCAATACCGACCCGGCTTAAACCCCTGCGCTGGGAGAAGGACAGCATGGTGCTCTTTCTCGCCGAGGAATCAGACCACCCTGGTTTTACCATCAGGCAGGTTGATATCCGGACCGGTAAAATCACCCCGGTATCAATAGAACAGGTGCCGAAGCGTTTACTACCCCGGTTATCGGTTCTGGCTGAAGGAAACGGTGTGCTCCATATTGAAAGTTGTGGCGCACGGGTCCGCTCGTTGGTACCGCAATCGAAAGGCTGGTTAGAAAATGCCTACCTCTCTCCGGATAGTCGTTTTATCGTGTATACCCATCGTCAGGATGACGAACGCCGGACCTATCTGATAAGAACCGACGGCACCGACAACCGTCTGATTGAATGCGGCGAACCCTATGCCTGGATCGGTGATGGCTCCGGACTGCTCTCCTATCATCAGGAGTTTTTGAAATTCACCGCGATAAACGGCAAAACCAGCGTCATCTGTCCGATAAATGAATCTGCTGTCAATAGCATTGTCCCGGCACCCACCGGAAGTTGGTGGGCAATGGAACTGAGCCTTGACAAAGACCGGACCGTAATCGCGCTGGGCAACCTAGACTCCAGCGGTTATCGGTTAATCGGCACCGGCACCGCTCCCCAATGGTTGAATAGCAACCATCTGCTTTATCACACCCCGCACGGCTTTGCCACACTCACTCTCCAGCCCTTTAGCCACCGGACAGTCAAACTACTCGCCAACGGATTTTATCCCACCTGGCACGACGACACCACCATCCGTTTCTTTGCCGGTACGAGCTACTATAAATGGGAACAGGAAAAGATGACCGTCCATTATCCTACTACCGCCGCATGCTGGTTTGTAAATATCAACACAGGCAGGATGTGGCAGGCAGAAACCACTGCTGTCCCGGTTATCCCACTAAGACCCGATCTTACCCCTGCCAGCGCACCGCATCAGGACCTGCTCGCCTGGTTCGCTGATCTCTCGAGCGCTGGCGAACCACCGCGCCCTGCAATCCTCATCGGTAACAAAAGTCGCACCTGGCAGAAGGTTGTTGTCGGACCGTGGACAAATTATTAATCCAGGATGACACCTCTTTTCTCCCCTTTGGAGATGTCATTGCGAACTACCGTAGACAGAAAGCAATCTCTCTGCGTGTAGTCCTATTTTGCTCACTTAGAGATTGCTTCGGGCTTACCCCCTCGCAATGACGCGGTGCGGCTGACATCGCTTACTTATCCTGTTGACAACTGAGATACTAATATTATATTTATAAACTTGGTTAAACCTATTCGCGGTATCCGGTGGAGTGAAAACCCGCTTTATGCGTTTGCCATAGGCAGGGTGAAATCGCTTGAGACGCTCCTGTTTGACCGCTCCGCTTACGAACGGTTAACCCGCACCGCTGACCTTGCCGAATTCCAACAGGAACTGCTCCAGAGCCGTTACGGTCAGTATGCGGAGGAAAAGGGGAAAAATCCGGAACAGATATTAACCCGCGCCCAATCCGAGGCGCTCAACTTCTGCCTTGAATATGCCCGGGAGGAGTGGCTTAATGTGTTAATGGCATTGCCGTATTACATCCTCAAAACGAAGATAATTCTCAAACGTCAAATTAACCCTAACGCAAGCCTGGAAACCGGTGAGTGGCAGATTAAGGTCCGTCTGCCCGCGGCAGTTACCCAAAGGTTGCGTGACGCTGGAATGTCGGCGCTCAATGAGGCACAGGCAAAAAATGACCCGGCATTAATTGACATTGTGCTGGACCGGGTGGCAGGAGAAATAACGCTGAATTTGAGCCAAAATTATGATTATGCGCACGGTTATTACCGCCTATTTGCCGACCTGCTCAACATCCGCACCACGCTCAGAATGAAACTCTGGAATGAAGATGCCAACAGCCTGAAACTGGTACTGATTCCGGGCGGTTATTTACCAGCTAACTTACTCCTTGAACTATTAAACACCGAACTGCAATCCTTCCCCAATCTCAAGCCGAAATTCACCACCCCGCTGTTAGGCAACCGCTACTGGCAGTTAGTTGAAAGGGGTTTAGCCGGATTTGCACCCTGCGGTTCACTTATTCCGCTGGAAAACGGGATAAGGGAATTGCTCTTAGAGTATGTCAATTGTGCCCGCTATGTATCAATGGGTTATGAGCCACTTTTCCGCTTTTACCGGCTCTGGGAGAATGAAATCACCAATCTCCGGCTCCTCGCTGGTGCTAAACTTGCCCGTCTTGATCCCGGTAAATGTTTAGAACTGGTGGTCTATGCTATCTGAGACCTCTCAAATTGCGATCATTGGCAGGAGTGAGGCAATTCTCCCCCTGCGTGGTGCCGGCTTAGATGTGTTCCTCGTTCCTGCCGGCACAGATGCGCGGGATACGGTTGAGCGCCTCATTCGCGATGGCTATCGGTTGATATTCTTTACTGATGAACTCAGCGCTGAGTTATCAGAGGTGGTCCAGCGTTATGCAGCTACTGCCCTACCCTGTCTGGTAGAACTGCCCTGGCTTAAACCAGAAGGCGGTTTTGATCATCTGCGCCTCGCGGTCCAGCGCGCGATCGGTGCAGACATATTAGGCAAAAAAGATAATTCGCCTTTATCAGGAGAGTAACCGATGGACGAAAAAACCGGTGTGATCAATAAAGTCTCCGGACCTTTAGTGATTGCCAGAGGAATGTCTGGTTCAAAAATGTACGATATGGTGCGGGTCTCTGATAAACGGCTCTTGGGAGAAATAATTCAGTTACGCGGTGATGAAGCGGCGATCCAGGTCTACGAAGAGACCGCTGGCATTGGCCCTGGTGAACCGGTCTATCCAACATTTGAACCCCTGTCAGTTGAACTCGGACCAGGAATGCTCGAAACAATCTATGACGGTATCCAAAGACCACTGGATGTGATTAAATCGCTTGCCGGCGACTTCATCACCCGGGGAATTGAGGTGCCCGCATTGAACCGGGAACGGCGCTGGCATTTTGTGCCGGTAACTAAACCGGGCGAGATAGTTGAGCCTGGCGATGTCATCGGCGAAGTGCAGGAGACCGTTTTGATCCGTCACCGGATTATGATACCTCCTGGTGTTCGCGGGGAAATTAGGGAGATTAAGGAGGGTGAGTTCCGGGTTATCGACACGGTTGCGGTGGTCAAAACCGAACGGGATGATCTCAACATCACGATACTCCAGCGCTGGCCTGTGCGTCAGCCCCGACCGGTACTCCAGAAATACCCGCCCGATATACCGCTTTTAACCGGCCAGCGGATAATTGACACCTTTTTTCCGATTGCCAAGGGTGGCACCGCCTGTGTACCCGGACCATTCGGCTCGGGTAAAACGGTGATTCAACATCAATTTGCCAAGTGGTCAGATGCGGAGATCATAATCTTCGTTGGCTGTGGTGAACGGGGTAATGAGATGACCGATGTCCTACTGGAGTTTCCTAAACTGAAGGACCCGAAGTCCGGTGAGCCGTTGATGAAACGGACCGTGCTGATTGCCAACACCTCAAATATGCCGGTTGCAGCAAGGGAGGCTTCGGTCTATACCGCGATTACCATTGGCGAGTACTTCCGGGATATGGGCTACTCTGTAGCACTGCAGGCAGATTCAACATCCCGCTGGGCAGAGGCGATGCGGGAAATATCAGGCCGGCTGGAGGAAATGCCTGGTGAAGAGGGGTATCCCGCTTATCTGGCAACAAGAATTGCGGAGTTTTATGAACGGGCGGGCAGAGTGGTATGTTTAGGAAGAAATCAGGGCAAACCGATGGAAGGCACGTTGACGGTGATCGGCTCGGTTTCACCCCCGGGCGGTGATCTTAATGACCCGGTTGTACAGGCAACACTGCGCGTGGTAAAGGTGTTCTGGTCACTGGAAGACAAACTGGCATTTCAGCGCCACTTCCCCGCGATCTCATGGCTCAGGTCCTACTCACTGTATAGCGACGCCCTCGCCGAGATTATGGAGAAAATCGCTGGCCACGAGTTTGCCGAAAACAGCCGGCAGGCACTGGCACTACTCCAAAAAGAGGCCGAACTTGAGGAGATCGTCCGGCTTGTCGGTAAGGATACCTTGGGCGGTAATGACCGTCTGATCCTTGAGACCGCCCGGTCGCTACGGGAAGATTACCTGCACCAGAATGCATTCCACGAAATTGACACCTACAGTTCACTGAAAAAGCAGGCACGGATGCTAAAGGTGATCATCCACTTTTACCAGGAGGCACAGACAGCACTGGCAAAAGGTGCGGATATCAACGCCATTGAAAGACTGCCAGTACGGGAAAGCATTGCCCGGATGAAATATCTGACGGATAGCGAACTTGATCAAGAAATTTCCAAACTGTTAAACCAGATTGAAGTTGAGTTAAAGGGGTTGATATGATTAAGGAGTATCAGGCAGTTAGATCAATTGCCGGCCCACTGATGCTGGTTGAAGGGGTAAGTGGAGTAAAGTACTCAGAACTGGTGGAGATTAAACTACCAACCGGCGAACAACGGCGCGGTCAAGTGCTGGAGGTTGAGGAGAACAGAGCGTTGATTCAGGTTTTTGAAGGTACACGCGGCATTGATGTGCCAAGAGCACGGGTTAGATTTCTCGCTCGCGGTATTGAACTGGCGCTATCCGAAGATATCCTAGGAAGGGTTTTCAATGGTCTGGGAACGCCACGAGATGGCGGTCCAATGGTCCTGCCCCAGAAAAAAGCGGACATCAACGGCGCACCGATCAACCCCTATGCCCGGGAATATCCCAATGAATTCATTCAGACCGGTGTTTCTGCTATCGACGGTCTGAACACTTTGGTCCGCGGTCAGAAACTGCCGATCTTTTCTGGTACCGGACTGCCCCACAATCGGCTTGCTGCCCAGATTGCCCGTCAGGCTAAAGTTCTGGGCAAAGAGGAAAAATTTTCCGTGGTTTTTGCCGCAATGGGCATCACCTTTGAGGAAGCAGAGTTCTTCATTCGTGATTTCACCCAGTCCGGAGCATTGGCAAGAACGGCACTTTTTCTGAACCTGGCGAACGAGCCTGCGATTGAACGCATCGCCACTCCGAGAACTGCGCTGACCGCTGCCGAGTATCTGGCATTTGATTTGGGAATGCATGTTCTGGTGATTTTAACCGATATGACCAACTACTGTGAAGCATTGCGCGAAATCTCAGCTGCCCGCAAAGAGGTGCCAGGTAGAAGGGGCTACCCAGGTTATCTCTACACCGATCTGGCATCAATCTATGAACGGTGCGGCAGAATCCAGGGCAAAACTGGGTCAATCACCATGATTCCGATATTAACTATGCCCGAAGATGATAAAACCCATCCCATACCCGATTTGACGGGCTATATAACCGAGGGTCAGATTATCCTGTCGCGGGCAATGCATCTGAAGAACGTCTCGCCGCCGATAGATGTTCTGCCATCACTCTCCCGCCTCAAAGACAAAGGAATCGGCGCCGGGAAAACCCGTGAAGACCATGCTGACCTCTTTAATCAGCTGTACGCCTGTTATGCCCGTGGCAAAGAGGCAGAGGAATTACAGGTGATTTTGGGAGAAGCGGCGCTGTCAGAGATGGATAAGGTATATATCCGGTTTGCGCGGCTATTTGAAGAACGTTATATCTCTCAGGGCGAATATGAAGACCGCCCCATTGAGCAGACGCTGAATTTGGGCTGGGAACTGTTAAAGATTTTCCCGAAACCAGAACTGAAACGGGTTCGCCCCCAGTATCTGGAGAAGTATTACCCAGGCTCCTGAAAGACAGACAAAAATTTCTTGACAAAACCCATTCCGATCCTAATATCTAATCAGGAGACTGGGCCTTGCCGGCAAACAGAGCAAAAAGACCTAAAGGAACCTTTATTAAAGACATCGTCATTCATCCTGATGATATCGTTATCATCCTTGACCGGAGCGGGCGCATCATCGATTGGAACGCAACCGCCGAACTGCTCCTGGGCTGGACCAAAAGCGAAGTTCTCGGCTTACCCTGGGGTGTCCTCTTTCCCCAATCCGGACTAAATCTAAAATCGGTCCTTAGTGGCAGGGAGTTTGCCAGCGGGTTTACCGCCAAACGTAAAGATGGTAGTTCATTAGCACTATACTTTTATACCCGGGTAATAAAGGATGGAAAAAAGCAAATAACTGGCATCCTCTGTTTAGGCCGAGATGTTACCCAATTCTGGCAGCCCACCGAAACGGCCGCGGAATCGGAAAGAAAATATCAGGCGCTCTTAGATATTAGCCACGATGCGATTCTGGTGCTCTCCACAAAGGGAATAATCTTAGAAGTAAACCCTGCCGCCACCGCAATCAGTGGTTTCCCCGCTGAAGCTCTGCTCGGACAACCGGTCGCAAAATTTTTCCCCTTAGAAAATCAGCTCTCGTTAGCCTTATTCGGCCGTCGGCTATTAAGGGACGGCCTGGGGAAAGCCGTAATGGAAATTGTTACGGCGGAGGGGAAAAAGCGGGTGGTTGACATCAACGCCCTGGTTTTGATGACCGCGCGCGAAGTGAAAATACTAACAATCTGTCAAGATATCACTAATTGGCAACAAAAAGAAAAGTCTTTGAGCAACACCGAACGCCTGCTGGAGGAATTAATCAACACTGAACCGGCGGGTGTTTGCATCACAACCCTAGACGGTACTCTGGTCAGGGTGAACCGGGTTGCCGCGCGGCTGTTCGGCTTTCAGGAAAAGGCAATTTTAGGGGAAAAAATGCGGGACATCCTTCCCAAGGATATCATCGCCATTCTCCCCCAGTTGCGGACCACACTGTTAGAAAAGGGCAATTTTCAAATAGAACTGGTAACCAGGCGCCAAGACGGCACCAAACTGTGGATTGCCATTAACAGCCTATTGCTAACACTGCCCGAACAGCCATTGATTTTGCTCGTAATCTCGGATCTTTCCGCCGAGAAAAGAGCGCTACTGGAAATCAAAGAAAGTGAAGCACGCCTGAAACTACTGTTCAAACAGGTGCCGGCAATTATCTGGACCACTGACGAACAACTGAATTTCCAATCTACCATCGGCTCGCGGGCTGCGGATCTCGGCATTCGTGGCGAAGAAGCCATTGGGAAAAATATCGGTGATGCCCTTGGGCCGAGCGCCACACTGAAACAGGCTCACCGCCGTGCCCTATCAGGCGAATCAGTCCAGTTTGAATATGAAAAGGGGGGCCGGGTTTACCACATGCGCATTGAACCCCTGCGCGGGCTAGAAGGAGAACTTTCCGGCACCATCGGTGTTGCTTATGATATTACCGAACTCCGAACTCCTGAAAAACGGCACCGTAAAAAGGATGGTGATCAAGGTAACGACTTATAAAATCAACGAACAGCTTTATATCCAGGGGTTTGTCAGCGAAAAGACATAGTAGTTATGCGCCGTTGCGTTCTCCCTTATCCTTTTTGTCATTGCGAGGGCGAAGCCTGAAGCAATCTATCTCCGCTCTACTCCCGTCATTGCAAGGAGTGATGGCGACGTGGCAATCTCAACGCAAAGAGATGCCTTCGCCTTGATGGGCAAACTCTAACATTGACTTATTAGCCCGGAAGGTATAATTTTTATAACTATGTGTCAGAAAATAAGCGCCATCCCTTTTTATCTTTTCATCGTAGCAATTACCACCCTTACCGTCGTCTGTTCTCCCGGACTACCGGAGAGGAAATGGGAGCGGGGCTATTTTGAACCGATTGGTGGCAAACCATATCAGCTACCTGATGGCTTGGTGGTGCGCCATATCATCGGTGCTGATGAAGAAACCCCCACCTCATCACTGCCCCTGGCTTTGATGGTCCTTAACAATAACAACCGCCGGGTTTCGGTCATAATGCCCCCCGGACTGGTTTTTGACCCGCTTAATCACGAATACCAGTATATGATGCTTTTGCAGGAGTTCGTCTTCTCGGTTCCCTCGAATCAGGATACCACAATTATGCTCCCGACCTATTGTGCCAATGAAAATCTTGACGAACCGGATAGCGAAGCCAGTTACGAAATCGCCATCCAGGTTTGGGAAAGGGAGTTGTGTGAACTGTTTGATTTACTGAAAGGTAAAAGGCTGGATTATGAGGAAGCGGTCGAACTGGCACAGGAAGCGTTATTTGAAATCACCGACCGGGAAGGGCTGACCGACTCCACCCGTCAGAAAATCAAGCAACTGCCATAATGCATAAAAGAATTGCGGTTATCATAACCCTGTTATTGCTTTCTGCCTGTGACGACCTGTTTTTACCCCCGGATTTCGAACCGACCGGCACCTCTTTTACCCTCAACCCCACGATAACCTTAATTACGATCACCGGTGACCGGCGCCACTTCAGCCCGAACGGTCTTTACACCCTTTCTTTAATCGCCCGCAGTAATCACTCTGCATATACCTATGATACCCTGCCTGGGGGCTTACTTTTCACTTCAATTAAAAACTCCACTCAGCATATGATCATGCTTAAAGAGGAGCAAATTGCGGTTGGCACAAGTAACACCGCATTACCGATCGGCGTCTTCTGCTGTAACCGTCGGCGAATGATTCCCACCGAATCTGATACTTTCCTTTTGGGACCACTCACCGATCATCCCGAATTGCGTCAACTTGTCCAACTGTTAAGTAACAAAAAAATCAGTGAAAATCTGGGGATGGTTCAGCGCGCGGTCTATATGATCACCGACTCCACTGGTTTGAATCAGGCTTATATTGACTCCATCAACGCTCTGCCCAACGAGTAAAATTTCACTCCCATTCGATCGTCGCCGGTGGCTTTGATGAAATGTCATAAACCACCCGGTTAATACCCGGCACCTCATTAGTAATCCGGCGCGCTACCCGCGCAAGTAAATCCTCCGGCAGTCTTACCCAGTCTGCAGTCATCGCATCGGTTGATGTCACCGCGCGCAAAGCAACCACATTCTCATAGGTCCTCTTATCTCCCATTACCCCTACCGACTTCACCGGTAAAAGCACCACTAACGCCTGCCATACCTGGTGGTAATACCCTGATCGTTGCAACTCATTGATAAATATCGCATCGGCACGGCGCAACAGGTCCAGCCGTTGCTTGGTAACCGCTCCAATCACCCGCACCGCCAGCCCCGGTCCCGGAAACGGGTGACGGTTTAAAATCCTTTTCGGTACACCCAGCGACCTTCCTAATTTCCGCACCTCATCCTTAAACAGCTCTTTCAACGGCTCAATCAGTTGAAAGCGTAAATCCTTGGGCAGTCCACCCACATTGTGGTGGGTCTTAATGGTTGCCGAAGGTCCGCCCCAAGCCGAACGGGACTCAATTAGGTCCGGATAAAGTGTGCCCTGCGCCAGAAACTTCACCCCACCGGCTTTTTCTGCCACCTCCTCAAAAACCCGGATAAACTCCGCACCGATGATCTTCCGTTTTTTCTCCGGTGAAACCACCCCGCGCAACCGCATCAGAAATCGCTCCTGCGCCGGAATATAGCGCACCGGTAACTGCTGACGCAAAGTGCGCAAAACCGTTTCCGCCTCATTCAGTCGTAAAAGCCCGTTATCAACAAAAACCGCAATCAGCCGACGCCCAATCGCCCGATAAAGTAGTGTCGCCATTACCGTGGAATCCACTCCGCCCGAAACCGCACACAGCACCCGCTCTTTGCCCACCCGGTCCCTAATCTCTCTGGTCTTCTCCGTAATGAAGTTTTTCATTGTCCACTGCCGGCGGTAACCGCAGACCCGGAAAAGAAAATTGGCAAAAATCTCTCTGCCCAGTGGTGTGTGCTCCACCTCAGGATGGAACTGCACACCGTAAATCCGTCGCTTTTCATCCGCCATCGCCGCAATCGTCAGGTGGGTCGTCCTACCCAGAGTGCTGAACCCAGCAGGTAGAACCTTTACTGAATCACCGTGACTCATCCAGACCGCAAAATTCTCCGGCAAGCCGGTAAAAAGTGGACTATTCTTCTTTAAGTAAAATCGTGCTGGTCCATACTCCCGAATCTCCTGCCCGATCCTTCCTCCTGACATCCGGGCGATTAACTGCATACCGTAACAGATACCCAGAATGGGAACTCCAAGATTCAACAATTCTGGATCCGGCTGGGGTGATTTATGCCTGTTGACGCTTGCCGGCCCACCAGAAAAAATCAATCCACTTGCACCCCGGCTTAACACCGCTTCGGCACTGATATTATACGGCACGATTTCTGCATAAACCTGCTGTTCACGAATTCGCCGGCAGATCAACTGGGTATACTGGGAGCCGAAATCCAGAACTAAAACTCGCTCCAAATCTCTCTTACTCCTGTGGCTTGGGAACAGGCAGGGTATCGGCAATTAGAAGCTCACATACCCCAGCCGCCTTACCGTAAAGCAGGATGCACTGACGGTATAAATCTGCGGCTGACCTCGGGGCTTTTGTCTGTCGCCACTGCTCAATTGCTACCTTAAGATCTCTAATCTTACCTTCTAACACTGCTAATCGCCTTTCCAGCGTTAACCGCTGATTTAAAGGTGAACTGTCAAGCCTTTTGCGAATCTCCTCAGCATTTTTCTCCAGCGTCCGCACCAGATCCTCATAAGCCCTTATACTTTCAGCGCTCACCTCAAATACCACGAACCCTGCCTGCTTGGTCCGCTGGTATACAAAATTGAAAATCAAGTACCCGAATATCAACGCTACAATAAACAGCAAAAACCAGAACATCGCCTTCATCGCTAACCTCCTTAAATAACGATGTTTATCAACCGATTAGGCACATAAACAATCCGACTGATCTCTTTACCCTGAACATAAGAAACCACGGTCGGATTGTTAAGTGCGATCTTTTTGATCTCTTCCTCAGAACTTAACCTGGGAACCACCACTTTTGCCCGCAGTTTGCCGTTGATCTGAATTGGTATCTCCATTGTGTCAAACATCAGATACCGCTCATCATAATCCGGCAACCGCTCATTAAAGATTGAACCTTTCCCAGGATAGAACAGATGCCACAACTCCTCAGCAAGATGCGGGGCAAACGGTGCCAGAAGAAAAATAAACTGCTCCAGCGCCAACCGAAAAACTAGGGATTGACGGTTACTATAGAGATAAAGCCGATTTAAAAACTCCATCAGCGCACTGATCGCGGTATTGAACTGAAAACCCTCAGCATCACGAATCACCTTCTGATGGGTCTGATTTAAATAGATATATAACTCTTTCTCTGCTGGAGAAAAATCAGCCGGGTTCAGCTCCACTGTCGGATCGTCTGGCTTGATGATACCTGCGGTATAACACTCCTGATACATCCGCCAGATACGTGCCAGAAACCTCTTAACCCCCACCACCAGCTCATCACTCCACTCCAGAGGCTTCTCCGGTGGAGCGGCAAAAAGCACCGCCAACCGGGCGCAATCCGCACCATGCTCCTCCACAAAAGGACCAACCCACACCCCGTGTTTTTTAGAGGAAGACATCGTCCTGCCTTCAAGCGAAACCATCCCCTGGGTATGCAACACATTACACGGCTCCTTCATTGCTACCATCCCCATATCAGCAAGGACACGGGTAAAAAAACGGAAAAAGATCAGGTGTCCACAGGCATGCTCAATCCCACCGATATACTCATCGATTGGCAACCATTTATCCGCATTATCACGGCTAAAAGGCAACCGCTCATTGTGCGGATCGGTATAACGGAGATGGTACCAGGAGGAGTCAACGAATGTATCCATCGTATCTGGATCCCGCTTTGCCGGTCCATTACATCTCGGACAGGTGGTATTAATAAACTCCTCAATACCCTCCAGTACCGACTTTCCCTTCGGCTTGTAATCCTTAACCTGCGGTGGTAACAGTACCGGCAGTTCCTCATCCGATACCGGCACGACACCGCACCGCTCACACTGAATCATCGGAATCGGTGTTCCCCAGTAACGCTGCCTTGAGACCAACCAATCCTTCAACCGATACTGCACTTTGCGCCGTCCCAGTCCGTTTTTCTCCAGATACTCGATCACCCGCTGAATGCCATCCTCAGACCACAGTCCGTCAAACTCCCCTGAATTTACCATAATCCCAGGCTCAGTATAGGCCGCGGTCATCTCCTCGGGCACCAGTTTTCCATCTTTCGGCTGAATCACCACCTTAATCGGCAATTGGTACTTCCGGGTAAACTCAAAATCCCGCTGGTCATGTGCTGGCACCGCCATTACCACTCCGGTGCCGTAACTAGCTAAAACAAAGTCCGCGATGAAAATCGGCACCTGTTCCCCGCTTAACGGATTAATCGCATACCGTCCGGTGAACACCCCCTCCTTCTCCCGTCCCGCAGCGATCCGCTCTATCTCCGGCTGCAAAACCACCCGCTGACAGAACTCTCTAACCTCCTGTTCCTGCGGAGTTCCTCGGGCGATTGTTTCTGCTAAAGGCGCATCCGGCGCCAGCGCCAGAAATGTTACCCCGTAAAGGGTATCGGGCCGCGTGGTGAACACTGGCACCTTTGTTCCATCATCAAGGACAAAATCAACCTCCACCCCTTCGGACCGTCCGATCCAGTTCTCCTGCATCACCCGCACACTCTCGGGCCATCCATTCAACTCCTCAATACCGTCCAAAAGTTCCTGGGCGTAATCGGTAATCTTAAAAAACCACTGGGTTAATTTCTTTTTGGTAATTGGTGTCGCACAACTGGAACGGTAGCATCTCCCCTCAACCACCTGCTCGTTTGCCAAAACCGTCTGACACCTCGGACACCAGTTGACATAAGCCTCTTTACGGTACGCCAGCCCCCGCTCGTAAAACCGGATGAAAAGCCACTGATTCCACTTGTAATATTCTGGTAAACAGGTGGTTACCTCCCGATCCCAATCATAAGCGATCCCGAGTAGTTTCAGATTCCGCTTGCACAGATTGATGGAATCAAAAGTCCAGACCCACGGGGGAATGTTATGCTCAATTGCTGCATTTTCAGCCGGTAGACCGAACGCATCCCAGCCAAACGGATGCAAGACATCATAACCTTGCAGTTTACGCAGCCGGCAGATACAGTCACCAATCGTGTAGTTACGGGCATGCCCCATATGCATATCGCCCGAAGGGTAGAGAAACATCACCAGTACGTAATACTTTTTCTTCGGGTCCGGATTGGTGCGAAAAACCCCCTGCTCCTCCCAGAACCGCTGCCAGCGCAGTTCAATATCCCGCATTGGATATTCACTCACAATCGCGCCTCCATACTTAATTTTTAACCTCAACCTTTAGCCTGCTACTCATACCCTTACCACCGCACTTGATCGTCCAGATTTCCAGCAGGGCAAAAGGTTCCCGATGCCCACGCAGAATACTGAGGTCAATCTCAAAAAGTTCATTCAACGCCTTATCTAAACTTTCCACACTCCAGCGCTCGACAGCGTTCGGCGCAACCCGCCATAGCGACTCAGGGCTTTTTGCCTTTAATTTCACTGCTAGCACATCCAGCAGTGCATAAGCCAACCAGGCAACGATTGTCTTTGGCTCTTCACCAGTTTCTTCCAGCCGCCTTAGCAGAGCAAGCGCCTTGACCGCATTCCGTTCCCCACACCACCGGACATAATCCCTGAGTTCGTACACCCGGGTTGAACTGGCATACTGCCGGACGATATCAGCGGTAACCACAGTACCGGGTTCAAGTGCCGTGCGAAATTTGTCCACCTCCGCCTTCAGCATCAAACTATCCTCCCCCGCGATTACCACCAACAACGCCACTGCTTCCTCATCCATCTCCAAGCCAGCCGCCCTTGCCCAATTTTGAATCTGACGGCGTAGCACCTCATCCTTAGCACCCCTCGCCGCAATAACAAATTGGCTGACGCCGGTCTCCTTAAACACCAACCGGATCTCCCGATCCTTGTCCTGTTCATAACCACCTACCGCCACCACGGTCGTGAAATCGGGCACCTTCAGCAGTACCGAGCAAAAATCCTTCAATATTTTCATGCCCATCTGCTCCAGATGCCGAACGACTATCAACCGGCGCCGGGCACCAACCGGCGGCTGTTTTGTCCGCTGGGTAAACAACTCAATTGAAAGACCCTCTGACTTGCCTATGTCGCCGGCGTTGAGGCTGTCGTAATCAAACATCTCCAGGCCACTGGTTAGCAGTTTCTCCCGTAATATCTGAATTACCTCGTCGCTCACCGTCAGGTCTGGCCCGTAAATAATATAAACCGGTCGGAACCTTTCTGCCTTGATTTCTGCCAGGATCTTCTCCATTGTAAACTGGTTATTTTAACTTAATTTCTTCGGTGGTCAATGTCCACAGAAACAACCCGATTAAATGTTCTTGCTAATAACTGAAACTGGCACAACAACTCCTGATTGATCCGATTGATCTCTCGCTTCAGTTCTACATCAGTTGCCCACGGTTTGGCTTCAGGATAGATCGGCTTCCCCACCGCCACAACGATATGCCGATTAAAGATATTTTCTACGACGGAAAAAAATCCCTCCCACGCCTCATTCAACCAGGGTTTGGAATATGGCTCTGGACCATTTTTCAGACCAGCAATATACACTGGCAACACCGGCACACCCGCCCGCACCGCCAGCCAGGCGGTGCCGTTATGCAGATGGGTAATTTTGCCGGTGCGGTTCATCTCTCCTTCCGGGAAAACCCCGATTGCCGCCCCGTTTTTTAGCAGTTCAATACTGCGCCGTAAGGTTGCGACATTGCTGGCATCCACACGGTTCTCCACCGGCATCGTATCGCACAGGTTCTTCATCCAGAATCCGACAAACCGGGAATAGAACCACCGCTTCCAGGCAAGATAAAAAATTCGGGTTTTCAAGGCGATCTGAATCACAATTGAATCAGCACCGGTCAGGTGATTGGCAGCGACAATAAACCCCTTATACATCGGTTGACAGATATACTCTCTACCAACAACTCGCACCCGGATCAAAACCCCGTAGATTTTCAATAATACCGTTTTAACTATCAACCAGAAACCCTTTTGCCTGAGCATCTAAAACTCCTAACTAATTGTAAACCGCCGCTTAACCTATGTCAAACCTGCCCCTGCTTTTCTTCGCACCCACTATAAAACGCCCGCTATAACCCCATACCATACCCGGTTCACCACTCAAAACCAAACCGATAAATCAACCCGGTGGTTCATCTTATCCGCATCCGTGCTCAATATCTTTATAACTATCAAAACAAGAGCTCAACCTGACATCATTGGCACTATCAATGGATAAGCCAAAAACAACACCCTAACCCCAATCCTATAAAATACCACTTCAGTTACCCAAACCACTACCGTCATGGAGACTGGGGGGTGGGTAGCAATTGGCAACTTTTTAGTTAAAAAAGGACAAAGTGTTAATTTTCCACCACCTTTGGGATCTAATTATAACACCTTTGTTCAATCTGAGTTTGACTGGAAAAATAAAAAGGCGGGTCAGATTGACCCGCCCAAACGATTCCCAAGACCGACTCAGTCCGCAGTTCTAACCTGATAGGGAAACAGCCAACCATTGAAGTCGTAGGGTGCGTCGGGCGTGTAAATAGTGGAGCGCGTCATCAGGTCAAAAATGGCAAACCGGAACGAAGGCACCACTTGGGCATGCCAGGTGCCCTGAAATACCCCATCACCAAGATAGTTGAACGGCACCCGGACATAAAATGGCCAGACCAATACAAAGGTATGCAGAAAGGCAATCCCACCGGTCGCGTTGGTATACAGAGTTACCGTCACCTCCTCGCCCGGGGTAAACCAGAACAGACTGTCAGGCCGGAAATAGGTTGTCAGTGGAGAACGGATGGTAATTCCCCTTAAAGAACTCTGAATCCGCAACGAGTCGATCCGCACGGTATTTACCGAATCGGATGTGCCGGTGGCAAGCGAGACCATCCTCAGACGCCAGCCGCGGTCGGTATCCGACTCCTTGCCCTCGCGCCGGAATATCGCGCTCAACCGCACCGTTTCCCGCAGATTCTTGTTCCACAATTGCAGAGTAGTATCAGGCACCTGTATCAGAATGTGCAGATAACCGAAATTGCGTCTCGACCATAAGACCACAGCGGAATCACCCTTGATTTCAACATTAATCACCGCGGTATCGTGGGTCTGTGGACCGCGCCACCAGAAAATCAACGTCTCACCCGCGGCAAAGTAACCACCACCGGTGGTAGAGTCGTGCCTGGTACTTGCAGAAAAGTGCACCGTATCTTTCTCTACGAGTGCCATTATCGCTGCCTTATCTGCGGCGATGTCCTGTTTTTTACAACTGATGATTGCCAGGCAAACCATTACTCCAAACAACAGCACCGCCATCTTTTTCATAGTACCTCCTTTTACCTCATTGCTATCCTTTTGTTATTGAGTTCTGCCGAAGGCAGGGGACAATCTCTATGCGAGAAAACGGAACTACAACGCACAGAGATTCCTTCGCCGGACAAGCCGGCTCGGAATGACAAAAAGGAACGGTCATTGCGCTTTGCCTCCGGCAGGTGGCAATACATCATTTTACTTCTGAACGACAAACTTTACCGGGGTCCCTTTTTCCAAGAGTAAAAAGTATGTCCCGGCTTTTAGAATGCTAATATCAACTGTTGCCCGGTCAACTCCAGCCAGAACTACAAAATCCTTTACCAACCTGCCCGTGGCATCAAAAATTGCCAGCCGCTCGCTTCTGCTCAACCTCCGGTTAAAATCAATGTGCAATTTCCCCTTTACCGGACCGGGGTATACCAACGTAATATGCGGATTTCTGATAACGCTCTGCCTCTCTTCCTTAACAGCGGTAGGATCACCGATAAAGAAAGGATACGGTGTAATCGCAGTAGTAGATTGACTTCCCTTGTACAAAGTGTATCTGATGTAACAGTCACCAGAACTGACCGCTGAGGCTAGGGTCCACTGGAATCTACCGCTGTTACGCAAACTGTCGGCAATTAATTGATAAGGTCCACCCGGACCGGTTGTTGAAAGTTCCAGTTTAACCCGGGTTGATTCCGCTCCTGGCGCTTCACTCCACCACTCAATAAACTGGACAGATGAACTCCAGAACCTTTCGCCACCGCGCGGAAAAACCGGAAAAATATTTAAACTGTCCCGTGATGACGCCTCCCGAAAAGCCCGGGCATAGTTACGGTAATTGGGCCAAGTTCCTTCCTCAACAATCAGGGCAAAATCTGGAAAACCATTGTGGTCAAAATCCGCACCGGCGCGAAACGCCACATAATCGGTACTGCGGTTAATTGGCACCGTTGCCATATCCTGCCAGTTTCCCTGACCATCACCAGCCCAGATTTTCACATAGCGCCGGTGTAACCCTAAGAGGTCAACAAAACCATCCCGGTTCATATCCACCAGTTGCGTAGCCCAGAAACTGTCCGTAACCGGCAGATTACCGGAAAAGTTCTCCCAGATGCCCAGTTCCTCATCATACCGCCATACCTGAATTCCACTGGTGCTATTCACCAGCGCCAGATCACAACCACCGTCATTATCCACATCACCCGGTGCAATCCCTTCAAAACCATAATTAGATCCGGGCAGACCGGAATCACCCGGATAAAATCCGCCTGTACCGTCACCAAAGTAAACCGCTGGTCCGGCAGTGCCACAGATGATATCTGGATTACCGTCCCGGTTGACATCCCGGAAATAAAACTCCATAGAGCAGTTAAGACTTTCCGGTGTTCCCCAACTCAAATGCCATGTGCCATTGCCGTTATTAAGATAAACCCGCAACCCCACACCATAACCAAACGAACATGAACCGATATCCAGATCCCCATCATGGTCCACATCGGCAAAATCGGTGGAAAACATTCCCCAGCAGGCGCCACCCGGCATCAAACCATCATCCCACGCAGTCCACATCATTCCTGTGCCATCACCTAACGCCACCTCCAGCATATCATCCCCCAGATCCTCACGGGAATAGTTATGATGCATACCGTACCCCACATCAAGATAGCCATCATTATTCACATCCCCCACCGCAATTCCACCATAACCAAAATTCCCATACTGATACAGATTCCAGTTACCATTACCGTCACCAAACCAGACCATTACCCCATGCTCCTGGGTATTGATATAAGGACTACCGTGATCACCGATTGAAAGGATATCCGGGTTACCATCATTATTGATGTCCGCAAATTCAATCTCAGTTCTACCACCTTCCAGCGCTGGATTGTTGTAAAACCCGCTTGAACACTCTGTATAACTCAACTGGGCAAACACCGGGGGAAAAATAACTATAATTAACAACAACCCATAACGCATTTTACCACCTCTAAACTATCACCGTGGTTTTCTGAGCGTCAGTTTTATCTGCCCCTCACTGCGGACAGTAATCTTGTAATGCCTCGCTACCGGCATCAGATAATCGGCAAAAAGCAATAAGATGCCGATGAACAGAAGAATCTGACGGAGCAATCTGCCTGAACCCGCTTCCAGAAAACCGATTCCCAGCGGATTTGCCCACATAAAAATCGCAATTACCAGAATCGCAAACACCGCAACATTTGCCGCCAGCCGCAACCCCATCAGCAACCGCACCTTTTTAACCAAAACCGGTTCAGATACCGTTATTTCCGGCTCCCGTTTCTTAACCGCCTGCCTTAACTCTATGTTATTTCGGACATCCATTTCACTTTTCCTTAAATCTTACCCCGGGTCCTTCTACTCTTGCCCTCTTCTTGCGGTTGCCCGGTCTCTTTGTTATTTATCGGTCGGGATTTGGGTAGTTCCAGTTTTATTACACTGGGTTCGGTGCCGAAAAGCTCCGTATAAACCTTTGCATAACTATCTTTGCCACCGGCGAGCAGGAGCGTCAAAGACATCACATTGCGTGCCTGCTCCACCATACGACTAACAATATCGCGAATATCCCACTGGGCGGACTGGTCCTGACGCAATCGAGACAGATGATAAAGTTCCCGGGCATTGAGAGTAACGAGCACCCGGCGCTGATGGGCATTGGTTAAAACATACTGGGCAACCGCGGGATTCTCGGTTTCAATCTTCTCATAGACATCCTCGGTCATCGCCAGTACCTCTTTAAAACTCTTATGCTCCTTCAATTCGGCAATAGAGACCGGGATTGTCCAACCCAAATCCGGATCATACGGTTGACAGGTAATTGAAGTCAAACGGTGCCGTTTCAACTGGGCAAAACAGGCAGCAGAGATCACTAGTTCAAAGGTCAAATAAAGATGTTCAAATTCCCGCAGTATCGCATCGTAAGCCTGCAGGTCCTGACAGGCGAGTTTGAATATCTCCTTTTTCCTTGCCAGCGTCTGCTTCTCCGCGCGGGAAAAGCACTCGGCAAATGACGCCTTGGATGTGGTGTGTAGCAATGCGGCAAGCAGTTTATTATCCGCATTCTGCGTATAGTCCACCAACACCACATCAGAGGCGGACATTGCGATCAGATTCCTCGGTCGCCTTGGGAACGGTCTGACCATAAATGTTCGGGCAAACTCGCGCAGTCGGGGATAGGTATTACGCTCGAAATCAGTTGCCCCGGTAAACAACAAAAGCGAAGGTGCTACCGCCTCCGCCTGCTGATAAAGCTCCTCTCCCAGCGCCCGGACCTCGGCAATCTCACTTCCTGCCATCCTCCTCAGCATATACTCCAAGGTTCGGGCATTCACCGTCATCCCCAACTGAGTTTGAGTAGCAAGTGAGGTAATATAACGGGCATCCTCTTTCGCGAGATTATCAATTTTTTCGGGCTCGTTTTTAAACTCCGGACGGGTGCGGAGAAAATGCTCTTTCAGTTTCTCTACCAGCCGGTTGTACGCCTCATTCTGAACCCGCATCAGGTTCATATAATCAGTCAATGATTCTGAATTCTGAAGTTCGGGTGGAACGATAAACCGGTTCTCCAGTTTTACATACCGCTGAGACCGCTCGGTAAAGGATGCCAGCCGATGGTGCTCAATCGCCTCTACTGCCAAGCGGGATACACCCTCAATGTCAAAGTTGAAGACCGCATGCTCAGCAATTGAATGATGGCCCATCTCAAACACAATTGTTCTATTCGACTGGCGTGCCTTTTTCAGCTCCCGGCGCGCCTCACTGCGCAGACTGTCCACCGGCTTAGAACTACGGCTAATCCGGGCATAGGCGGCAGCGATTGTTTCGGGAGTGGGTGTCACCCGGCGATTTTTGGTCAAATTCTGAATCAGTTCCTGTTCAATATTTAATCCCGCAAGCTTAACCTTCATATCGTTTAGAGAATATTCAACCCAAACCGATTGTCAACATTATTGCCATCTCAACGCAACTGCCAGACCAAAATATGACAGGGCTTATCAATATGAAAAACTGGCCTGTGCCCGGGAAAATCTTTTAACATCGTTGTATCAACTCCCGGCTCCTGCTCGCTTCCCCTTTTAATCACCGCCAGGTATGCTGGTAACTCCGGAGGCAATCTTCCCGGATTTAAAGAGTCATAAGGCAACCAGTTACGCCAGCCCCAGGCGATATTAAACAGTTCTATCACATCTTTATTACCGAAGACCATACTTTGCTCTGGAATCACAACCAGCAGTTGCCGGGCACAGTACTCCTGAACTAAAAGATAACGGTGATGGCGCCACTGAATTAACGTCCCGATAAAACACAACGACAAAATTCCAACGGTAAAAAACCAATTTGGGATCATTGCGGCGGCTCTCCTTACCCGTTCCCACCCGATCGCATAACCGAGAATCAGTAACGGCAGTACCGGCATAAGATACCGCAGTCCCACAACCATCTGTTCTGAAATTCTCTGTACCGCCGGAGTATAAGAAAAGGCGGAAAAGAAAAGTAATAGAACCACAAAGGGCAGTAATAGTTTAACCCGCCAGTTACGAGGAGCAAAAAATGGTCCCACAATCAACAGGGGATACCAGACCAGCAATGGCAGCAGATAATAGATGAGATGGCCCGGGATAAAACGCAGGCTGAAATAGTCATTTTGCCACATCGGCACCTTCCAAAAACTGCCAAAGCCGTAGCGGTTGTAAATGAGGATAATTAACAACCAAGGTATCACTCCACCACCAAAAACAACCAAACTTTTCCAATTCTGCCGGTTGAGCCAGAGAATAATTATAAATGGTAGCAGTAAAATGATATTGGTGTACCGAATCAAACAGCCAAGACCGAAAATCATCCCGGCAAGAAAAAGCCCACTTGACCTGTGGAAAAATAAAAGGTAGAATGCGGCAAGGACCGCCACGGTTGCCGGCAAATCAGACATTACTGTCCGGGAGTAAACCAGCACCGGCGGATAATACAGCAATAAAAGCGCCCAACCGGTAAAGGCATCGGGTATAACCCTTTGCATCAGTCGAGCAAAGATAACCGTACCCACTATGGCACACAACAAGCCCAGCAGAAAAACTGCCCGCCAGTGGATAAAAAGAAACGGTAAAATAAGTAGCGCATTGCCTGGTGGATACTTATTGACAATATGGCCGCCGTGCGCCCGCTGATCAAATGAGAGAATCGGCACTGGTATCGTGGAATCATCATAAGATAATTTACCAGATTTGAATAGCAAAGACTGAGTCAGATAGGCGTTCTCATCAACAATGGCGGGTATCCGCGGGTAGAAAACAAAAAAACCGAGCGCATAAATTACCAAACCGATTACCAATACCCAGTTCTTCCTCAACCGGTTTTGCTTTGTTACCACTCTCACCAACACCCGATAATAACCGTCTCCACTTTCAGGTCAAGAAAGGGTTAGCGGACATATCAGCTTACCGATAAGAAATCAATCTACCTTTCTTGATTTTTAATCAAATCCTGCTAAATTGAAAATCCAGATGAACCGAAAAAATGTACCGCGGCTCTTCTGTGATGTAATGCTGGGCAGACTGGCGCGACGTCTACGCCTTCTGGGTGTTGATGTGCGCTACGAACCTGGATTAAAAGGTATTGCAGGTTATCGCCGGGCAAAAAGTGAAGGAAGAATTTTCTTAACCCGCCATCACCGATTTCGGAATCTAACAGATACGGTTTTTGTGGAAAACGATGATATCGACAAGCAGCTCGAACAGGTTAAGCGGGTGTTTAATATCTCCGACGAAAACTTAAAAAAGGACAACGGTCTACTTAGCCGCTGCTCAGTCTGCAACGAGGCGCTGAGGAAAATCAGCCGGGATGAGGCACGACCTGCTGTGCCTTTCTACATCTATCAGATTCACAACGAGTTTCGACGCTGTCCTAAGTGCCAGCGTGTTTACTGGCCCGGCAGTCATATTCAGAAAATAACCCAACAAGGAGGAAAATAATGGCGGTTATAATTGATGGTAAGAATCTGAAAATTGAGGACCTGGTAAGGGTGGCGAGAGAAAGTGAAAAAGTGGAACTGAGCCCGTCTGCCCAGGAACGGATTAAAAAATGCCGCGACTTTGTTGAGCGCAGGATCGCAGAACGGGCGGTAATGTATGGCATCACCACCGGTATTGGTGAACTTTCTGAAGTAATTTTAACTCCGGAGCAAACCCGTCAGTTCCAGCGCTATCTGGTCTATTCCCATTCTGCCGGTTGTGGCGAACCACTTGCCGAAGAGGTGGTGCGGGCTGGCATCTGTTCCCGGATCAACGTCCTCGCTAATGGCAACTCGGGCATCAGACTCAAAGTGGTAGAAACCCTCCTTGAACTACTCAACCGTGGAGTAACACCGGTAGTATTTGACCGTGGCTCGGTCGGTGCCTGCGGTGACCTCTCACCGATGAGCCAGATGGCACTGGTGCTACTTGGCGAAGGTGAGGCTTTTTATCAGGGAAAGAGGATGAGTGGTGCGGAAGCACTTAAAGCGGCGGGAATCGAACCGATTCAGTTTGAAGCCCGTGATGGTCTGGCAACGATCAACGGCTCAAATATGACCGCGGGCTGGGGTGCCCTGGAGATTTTTGATGCCAGTCGATTTTTAAAAACATCAGAAATTGCCGCGGCAATGACCTTAGAGGTGCTCAATGCCAATATGGCAGCGTATGACGAGCGGATTCACCGGGTAAGGGGTTATTCCGGTGCTGTCGCCTGTGCCGAAAACATCCGCCGGTTGACCGAAGACTCAGAGATGCTCAAACAGCCGGGCAAAAAGGTCCAGGATGCCTATTCCCTGCGCTCAACACCGCAGGTGGTCGGTGGCGCCAAGGATGCGCTGGTCTGGGCAAGACAGATGTTTGAAATTGAACTCAATGGCGTCGGAGACAACCCGCTATTTTTCCCTGATGATCAAGCATACCTTACCGGCGCCAATTTTCAGGGCACACCACTGGCACTGGCATTGGACCTGCTTGGCACCAGTGTAACGATGAACAGTGTTCTTTCTGAGCGCCGCACCAACCGACTGTTAAACCGCAACCTATCCGTAGGCCTGCCGGCTTTCCTCACCAAAGGCGCGGGAATGTTCTCAGGGCTGATGCTTGCCCAGTACACTCAAGGGATGTTAATCTGTGAAAACCGCATCCTCTCTGCCCCGGCTGCTACCGGTTCAATTCCTGCTGCGGCTGACCAAGAGGATTTTGTCTCTATGTCTTTTACTTCTGCCCGGAAGACACAGCAGATTATCGACAACGCCTGGTATGTCGTCGCAATTGAACTGCTCTGCGGTGCTCAGGCGATAGAGTTCCGAAAACCGCTGAAACCGGGCAGAGGAACCGCTGTTGCCTATGAACTCATCCGCCAAATCGTTCCCAAACTGGAAGAGGACCGTCCGTTACAGTACGACATCAACCATCTGACCGAATTTATTCGTTCCGGTAAACTGCTGCAGGCAGTTGAGCAGACTGTCGGTGTTTTAAAATAAAACCGGTATTCACTCCAAAAAATTCAGGGGGTACCATTCTGAGGTACCCCCTGATTCCATAGGAGGAGTCTAAATGGACGGCTTTACCTCTGGACGATCAACTTTGATACCACACTCTCTTCACCAGTCCGAATTCGAACAAGATAGACACCAGCGGAAAGTTTACCGATATCCATCCAGTGCTCTTTATTCGCACCCAGAGTTGCACTAATCACCAATTGACCAGCTGGCGAGTAAACATCAATCGTTGCTGCCTTTGCTCCATAATTAACAACCCCGAGCACATTGCTAGCTGGATTGGGCAGTATCTTCACCTCTAACGCGTTCCGTTTTTCTATCGGTCCTCCCGCAACACCTGAACGGGCTGGTGGAGTAGCGAACAACCCCATAGTATCGGGCACATAGACATAGAACTCATTGGTGGAATTCCCGCGCAGCGCCCATATCTGCTTGCGCAAATAGGTGAGAGCGCCACCGCTCTTTACCTTTTTACCAGCAGAACCGGTAGGCATCGGCGCAAGTTCAAACCAGTTATTGGTAACAACATTATAGCAGAAGAAGAAATCACGGTTACCACCGGTAAGCGCATAAACTGTACCAATGCCATCACCGGCTAAGGCACAACCATCCTTACATCGGGCGCGTTTACCTGAAGCGGAGTAATCAGGCACCCCTGCCTTTGGTATCCACCGATTTTCCGCAATAGAGTATTGATAAAACTCATTGGTAACCGATTTAACCGCGAAGAGCCGGTCGTTACCATAAGCACAGAGTGCTGAGCCCGCCTTAAACATCTTACCGGCTGGACCAGCAGGTGGCTGTTCACGTGGATACCAGACATTATTTGCCACCGAATAGACATAGAATTCAAGGGTATTCGAGCCTTTCAGGCAGTAAACTTCAGCGGTATCACCACGTCGAACAAACGCCAGACCAGTCCCGCCCTTTAACGACCGAGCACCCGGCGGTATATCTGCTAACTGCCGCCAGTTACGATTGATGACATCGTAGCGCCAGAATTCCAGAGTACCATTGCCTTTAGCCGCGTAGATATACCGCTCACCATCAGAACACAGGGCACCGGACTTGTTAACCGGTCTCCCTGAAGGACCACCAGGCATTGACGGCAGAGATCGCCAAACACCGGTACCGGCATTATACACATAGAAGTCTAATGTCTTGTTGCCTTTGAGGGCAAAGACCCGCATCGAATCGGTCTCCATCCCGGCGAGTGCGCCACCTGCTTTTACCGGTGCGCCTCCAGAAGGTAAATCCGGCCGGCGCATCCAACCAAGTGCGCCAGGCGAAACCTTGAGTTTCACCTTCAGTGTATCGTTTCCTGATTCTACATCCTTAGCAACATTGACAGACGCATTAAGCCAGTAATAACCGATCGTCGCGGGCCAAGATGGCATCCGCACATCTTTTGTCTCTCCCGGCGAGATCACATTTACCTCTGTAGACTCGTAATAGACCTCGTTGCCACTTACTGTGTCAGTAATAACCAGAAAAACTTGGCACATCTCAGCAGCATCTCCGAAATTCTTAATCCGGATAACCGGTGAAGTAACCATCGGTCTCATCTGACCTTGCGGCGATAGAGAAACCAACCCAACATCATGAGTAACTACCTGGCAGTTTGCCCGCATCGTATCATTATCAGGATGCGGGTCTCCTAATCCTACTGAACAACGCACTACATACCGACCCCTTGTTGCCTCCCAGTCTGCAAAAACAACCTCACGGGTAGAATCGGCTGGCAGATCTGAAACATACGAGGAGTCGTAATAAACCGGTGCGCCACCCGCTTGCGGGGTAATCTTCAGGTAAGTCATAAAACTCTTGGCAACCGTGGAAAAGTTCCCAACTTTTACGACCGGCGCCACCAAACCAGGGTCAACTTGGCTTGTTGGCGAGATAATTGCCACAACCCCCACATCGGTACCAACAACCTGCACCGTGCCTGTAGCACGGTTGTTATTCGGATTGCCGTCATTAGCAAGAAGTGTTGAACATTTAGTTTCAAAAACACCAGGTATGTTCGCTGTCCAATCTGGGAAGGTTAACACTGAATCGGCACCAGGATCGAGAGTAACCGAAAGTTGGGCAATATACCCATCTGATATGGTAAAGCGACAGCCAAACTGCTCGGCCACTGAACCAAGGTTTTTAACCCTGGCTTGTGGGGCAATTATATTACCCGAATCTACCACCCCGGTGGGGGCTAAAATGGCGATCGTTCTCAAATCATGAACAACCACAGTTGTAACTGACCTTATCGTATCGTTATCCCGGCGAATGTCATTATTGATAAAGGTGGAACACCGTACGATAACATTACCCCTGGGTGCCAAAACCCGCCAAGCAGCTAGGTCAACTGTATCCAGTTGTCCAGCACTGATCGTTACCACCGAAGAGTCTTGATAATAGGAGCCAATCCGCACAAAGACCTTGGCATTTTCTACAGTTGAACCGAGATTTTCAATCGTCACCCGCACCGGCACAAGCGCGCCAGAATCAACCTGGGCTCCCGGACTCAGAATGGTCCGTGCTGCGACATCATGCACCACCAGATTGAAGTTACCTGTTGTCCGATCGTTGGATACCTTCAAATCACCGGTTAGTGATGTTGAGCAAGCGGTTAAGTAACTACCCCTTGGACCACAGGGCCAGTTATTAAAATTCACCACCACTGAATCCCCAGCCGGGAGATTGTTGACTGTCGCAACATCACTCCACATCGTCGGACCGGTTATCCGGAAAAGCACGGTAAAACTCTCATTGGTATTGCCATAGTTCTTCACCTTCGCCTTTACCTGCAAACTGGCAGTGGAATCAACATTCCCGACCGGCGAGATAATCTGAGAACAACCGACATCCCGCACCCGCACGAATACCGAAGCGGTCGCCTTGTCATTATTTTTATCCTGGTCAGCAGACAACTGGGTAGAACATTTTACTGTATGACTGCCCCGTTCCAGTGCAACCCAGGACGGGAAATTAACGGTGTCAATCACACCCGGCATTAGTGTCTTTGTCCGGGTCTGGTCATAACTGGTGCCGGAAATTACCATTCGGACATTGAAAGTCTCCATTACATTCCCGTAATTTCTCACCGTTGCCACCGGATAAACGATAGTACCAGAATCCACCTCGCTGGGTATTGATATGGAAATTGTTCCAACATCACGATACCGAACAAAAACCGAGCTGTTTACAAAGTCGTTATTCTGATTTTCGTCCCCGGCAACCATCGTTGAACACTTCACCGCTAAGTTGCCCGGCGGTTGGGCGGTCCACTGATCAAACAGAACCAGGGCTGAATCATTGCCATTGATACTGGGGATGGTTTTTGTTGACGAATACCCACCCGCAATCGTAAACTTGACCGGAACATTGGCAACTGGCACCGACTTATAATTCCTCACTATCGCTTGTGGCGTAACAACCGTGAGATAATCAACCGTGCCGGTAGGCTGGATAATCTGGCTTACTCCGACATCATTTTGCACAAAAACCACTTGACAAGAATCAAGATCAGGTAGGTAATTGGGCTTGGATGCGGTTACATACATATAACCCGGGGTCGTGGGATTGATAGTGAAAGTTACCTGCCCTGAACTATTGGTATAATTACGGGCATAGACTTCACTTCCCTTCCATACGCACACCAGTGCCTGCTCCACCGGACTGGAGTTGGCGCTAACGGTTACAGTGAAATTCTGCGACCCGACGTTTATCGGACTGATAAAACTGGCATTAAGCGGAATTGGCGTATCCTCATACATCAACTGCAATGGATCACCAAACAGGTTGAGTTCAAAATAACACCAGCGCCAGGCACCATCATCGTTATACGCCAAATTCCGGTATACCTCCTTTGATTCCGCATGGGTCAGACCGATAGGCATTGAGTCGGTATTATTGAAGAAAAAGTCATAAAACCTGATATCAAGTTTTTCTGACGGACCGAGATAAGGAGGTGTACCCCAGCCGTAACGGGAGTTCATTATAACCGCTAAGGCACCGCCATTTGACCAGTTATGGGTTGATTCTGCCAGACAGTCATTCATCTCAAAATTACCCGGATAGCAGGCGATGGAGTTGATTAAACAGACCCGGGAGCCGTTGTTGTGACCCGAGATGACCGAGGTATGATAGAAGGGACCACTATGATAAATGCCGTAGTCATCACCGTGACCTACCATATGAGAGAACTGAAAACCGTTGTTCAAAGAGTCACGCACCATTGTTGAATTACCGGGATAATGTATTCGCACATCACTCCAGCCCGAAGGAGTTATATTTTCAATTGAGTCGTTGGACTGTTTATCATCGTATCCGGGCCAGAGCTGAGCCTCCACTAACAGAATCCGCTTAAGATAGTCAGTCGGTGGATTGGACTCATGGGTTTTTACCTTGTTGAAAAATGTATTTACATGACCTGCAGTATTAGCAGTTACCCTGCCAACATAAACATCGTAATACAGGTCAGTGGTATCCTGTCCATATTCACCGAAAATGTTGTCATTGTCCGCATCCCAGGACCACTGCAGGTCAGCATAGTATAAATCACAGGGGATGTCACCGGTATAGCCAGCACAGTAAGAGCGCGCCCTGCGCGTTGGCACAACCGCAGTATCACCACCTAAAAGCACCCAAATCGTTCCTTGGTTGTTAAAATAATCCCGGATAAAGTTGCGAATCTTCTCCTGCAAATCTCTACCCGTATAATTGGAATTGATCCAGGATGTATTGCGAATTATCCCGGTATAGCCCAGGCGGTTCCGCCAGTTTAGCACCGACTGAAAATCAGCCTCCAGTGTCTGATTAGTAATTATCACATAATCATAAGTTCCGAAATCCGTCAGTTTCTCTACCGGTGCATATCGTTCAACATCTGCAGGATTGGCAACTAATGCCTTGACCGCGCGGGAAAAGACTTTTAACTGATTTGGAAAAAGCGCAGCCGCTTCGGCGCTCGGGTCAGGCTGGTAATTTACCTCCACCTGCATCTGCCGGTTAATTAGATAAGATTTGCTCTGTGGATCATACCTGACAGGATAGATTGTTATCGTTACCAATCGAAAACCGGCTTTATTACCCACCGAACTCACCGCATAACCTTTCTCGGGCCAGGGGTTAGTTCCAGAGTAAACCTGCTGATCGGGCTGGACAAAAGGTGGCAACTCCCGCCGGGATACTGGAACCGGTGGCTGCCCAGGATAGGGCGGATTCTCCGCCTTGATCACCGTGGTTCCCTCTGTCGTTACCTTTACCTCCCCTATCTTCATTCCCTGGGGAATCACCAGGGTGAAAAACCAGTAAGGTAATATCGGTTTTCCTGGCTCGTTTAAATAATCAACATACAAACCCGAATGAGGCTGAACCGCGTTGTTATCCGGTGTCAGAAGCGACCAGTTATTACCATCACGTTCAACTGAGCGGATACGAAATGCACTGACCCGGAATTGAAAGCTACCCGACCAATCAGCAGCAAAAGAATAACTGACACAAATCAAAATGAGCAGAGTAATAGCAATCACCTTATTGTTATTCATACCTCCTCCTTTCAGGTTTCAGGTTTTTTAATGTCGTTAATTATATTGTGGGAATAATCTACCGCCCTAATTGAGCGGAAATAATTTAGGTTTTTGAGACCGACGCCTTTCATTTTAACCGCGCCTTTGGCTCAAATTTAACTGCTAACTAATTTTAACTCAACAGTCGCTCGTTGTCAAGCAGAAAATTACGAGTAAAGACACTAAACCGTATAGCCGAATAGCCCACTGGCGCACCATTACCGGAGACACCGGATATACGAATCCTAAAAGCGCCGTTCCAGGACCTTTGGTAACAAAGATTGGTAAACGCCGGGCAAACATTACCCTCAACCAACAGGCAAAAGCCGGTTATAAAGACACCCCAATACCGTAGGCTATCTTTGATAATGTCTTGCTGGTATAAACTATTGTTATACTGTGTGTTACCGCGGTTAAACTAATCTTCTAATTAATGGATATACCGTCCCCTATACGGTTCCTCTCTGCCCCTTCCTAAATTTTCATAGCATTTAGCCCAAACTTTATTCGGTGATATTTTTCAGTAACTCCACTACCTTTATTCTGATCATCTCTCTTGCTCTGCGATACTCCTCAATACCCTTACCTTTCGGATCCGGAATCTGCCATTCAATTCGCCTGGCTCCGGGGAGAAACGGACACTCAACCTCACAGCCCATTGTTATTAGATAGTCAAACCTTAAATCCGGCAGATCTTTGAAACCCTTTGGTTTTGCATTGGCTATGTCAATCCCTATCTCCTGCATAACTGCAACCGTCTCCGGTGAGACCTCCTTTTCCGGGTTTGAGCCGGCTGAGGCACACTCCATATCGCTTGCCAGATGCCGGCAGAACGCCTCTGCCATCTGACTCCGGCAGGAGTTACCCACACAGGCAAACAGAATCCGTTTCATAACTTCTTATTCTCCCCTACCAATAACTGCTGGGCAAGTTGCTGGAATTTGAGCGCGAGCAGACTTTCCGGCTGGGCAAGGACTACCGCCTGACCCTGGTCCGCATCGGCTGCGGTCTGTGGTATAAATGGCAACCGGGCTAAAACCGGCACGGCAAGTTCCTGTGCCATCCTGATTGCCCCACCCGCAGGAAAAAGTGGACTGGCTTTGCCGCAGTGCGGACAGATAAATTCACTCATATTCTCAACAATCCCGATTACCCGCAGGTTGACCATCCGGGCAAACTCCAGTGCGCGCCGGGCATCAAGTGCCGAAACCTCCTGCGGTGTGCTCACAATAATGGCAATGGTTGCCTTGACCTGCTGGGCGATGGAAAGGGGTTCATCACCGGTTCCGGGCGGCGAATCAATCACCAGCCAGTCCAGTTCACCCCAGTTGACATTACCGAGAAACTCCATTATCGCCTTTGCCTTCAAAGGACCACGCCAGATGATGGGTGCATTTTTCACCAGTAGCGCCATTGACATTACCTTAATCCCGAGTGGACCGGGAAATGGCAGAAAGCCGTCATCGGGTACAACGGCCGGCTCGCCCTCCTGAATCCCCAGCATCAAGGGTACATTCGGCCCGTGAATGTCGGTGTCTAAAATCCCTACCCGGCGCCCAGTTTGTGCCAGCGCCAGGGCAATGTTAACCGCCACCGTGGTCTTGCCCACCCCGCCCTTGCCACTCAAGACAATCAGCCGGTTGCCAATCCGGGCAAGGTTTTCATCAATTCGCTTTGTCAGTTCATCAGTTTCGGGCTGATTCATAAACTAATCCCGGTGTCCTGAACAGGCACCGGCACCTTCGCTTAATCTGCCCGCAATGTAATCCTCAACCGCGCCTAAGACATTGGTCTCACGGGTGATAAACAACGGTTTGATTCCTGCCTGTTGCAAATCCATCATTGCGCGGTAACCCATTCCCCGGCTGATAACCGCATCGCAGTCCTTCAGCGCTTCAGTAATTGCCGTGTGGTAGTGATGATGATTAGGTGCAGAATCTCCGCATTCCCCTTTGCTGTGCCCGGTAAACTGATTTGCCCGTACCGCACAGCGCCGATAAACGGACTCATCAACCTCGCAGATGACAAACATCCGGCACCGGCCAAAATGCTGGGCGATATTTTCCCCATCATCTGATGCAATCGCAATCCGTTTCATTTCTCCTCCTCTTTATTCTCCACTTGTGAGACCGGAGTCCGCCACCTGCCCCGGCGACGTCCCCAGCCCGGTCCCCGTTCTTCTGGTGAACGATGGATATTACGGCTGGAACAGACAGGACAGGACTGCGGTCTGCCCGTTCCATAAGGCACCTGCCAGGTTTTATCACAGTCATAACAGACAAAGGTTCTTTTGGGAACGACCATCATATTTCCTCCCTTGGTGTTTATCTGAAGCGACTTGCCAAAAATCAGCGCCTCGGCAACCTTGCGGTGTGCCTGCTCAAGGATTCTGCCAAAAGTCGGCCGGGAGATTTTCATCTCTGCTGCCGCCTCCTCCTGATGCAATCCGAGCAGGTCTGCCAGGCGCAGCGCCTCCAACTCATCCAGTTCCAGACCAATAACCCCGCTTGAGCCTCCTCGGGGCTCAAATGACCGGCAATGCGGTAGCCAGCCAATCCGACGACAGCACCTTGGTCTGGGCATATATTAATTATAAGCATATGCTCATAACCTGTCAAGAAAAATAAACGGGGCTCAGATTATCCAGCGCCGGTTGATGGTGTGCAGGCTTAGGAGAAATAGTCCCAGACCGAACAGAATGAGAATGCTTAGGTCAAAACTCAGCGGGAGCAGGCGGGTTTGACCGGTCGCCTGATGTAACATATCGGCGCCATAGGTCGGTGGTAGTGCAAACGAGAGAAACCGAAGCCATAACGGCAACCGTTGCACGGGGAAGAAAAGTCCGCATAAAAATGTGTCGGTTCGCACGATACGACCGGCGACGATAAAACCGATTCGGTCACAGAGTCTTTGTGCCTCCTCAATGTAGTGAGTGGTAAGCAAAATCGTGATGCCGGCGCGGTGCAGTTCGGCAATCAGTTGGCGGATATGGCGCGCGCTTTGAACATCAATACCGGTAGTTGGTTCATCAAGAAAAAGAATCGGTGGCTGGTGGATTATACCGGCGGCGATGGTCAATTTGCGCTTCATCCCCTTGGAATATTCACCAAACCGACGGTGGGCGGCTTCTTTTAACCCAAAATCAGCCAGCAACCGCTCTGCTCGCTCAATCCGCTCCTGCTTCGGGATACCGTAGAGCGCAGCACAGAAACAGAGGTTTGCCAGCCCGGTCAGTTCCGGATACAAATTGTTTTCATCAGGCACGATGCCAATAAGATGTTGAGCTGAGCGCGGTCGGCGCGTGCAGTCAATGCCGGCAACAACGATTTTCCCTTGGTCAGGACGGACGAGCCCTGAAAGGATGTTGATGGTGGTAGTCTTGCCGGCGCCATTCGGCCCAAGGAGCCCAAACAACTCCCCACCTTGCACCTCAAGATTCAGTCCGTTAAGAGCAACTATTTTGCCAAAGCGTTTAACAATACCCTGGGCAAGAATTGCCGCCGGGCCCACGGTCATTCCGTTGCCTATTTGCGGGTCGGTTTTTTTACGCAGGGGTGATTTTTAACCGTGCCATGACACTGCCGCACCTGCTTTTGCGAACATTTTTCCGGCTTGCCTTTCAGGCTTTTCGGCTGCTGGCAGTTTGCCCCTTTACCGCACATCTTCTGCCTCCTTTCTGGTTAAAAAGTTGAGCCAGTGCTATTGTCAGCTGGCGCCGGGCAGTTGGTGCCAGACGGTAGTGGACAAAATATCCCCGGCGTTCACCAACCACCAGTCCGGCTGCACGCAGAACCCGCAGATGCTGTGAGACCGCACCGGCGGTGATGCCAGTCAGTCGAGAGAGAGCACCGACACAAAGACAGTTTTTATTCAGCAGTTGCAGGATGTGCAACCGGCTTGCTGCGCCCAGCGCGGCAAACATCGCCGCCTGACGATAATCACTTTCTTTCATTTGTTTTAGTATACACTAAAAAACTTAAAAATCAAAGATTTCTTTACCCATCAGATAAACCGATTGCTGCCTTAACGGCTAAAAACCAGTTTTTCCCGGAGCACCTCACTGCCGGTGTTGAGAACTACAAAGTAGACACCGTTGTTTACCAAACTACCGGCCCGCTGATTCACCGGCCAGAAAAACTCATACCGTCCCGGGTTAAAGCGTTGTGTGCCAAAATTGTAAACCTCTCTACCCAGGGCATCATAAATGGCAAGGTTGACATCAGCCTGCCGGCAGAGAACGAAACTGATGCGGGTTTGGTGGTTAACGACGCTGGGATGAATCTCTAAGCGGAGGGCGTCTTGCCCGTTGATTTTCCCCTCGTCAGTTCCTACCATCGCCAATGAACCGGCAAAAACACCGTTGCCACTGGTGCCAAGATATAAAAGTTGAGGATTATGCGGATCAAAGGTCAGATAGTATGCCCGGAGGTTTCCCAGCCCCTCATTGGCTTCAGACCAGGTCTCACCCTGGTCAGTGGAAAGATAAACGCCCCAACCGGTGCAAGAGTCATGGATTGCCCAGTCAAGCGTGCCCAAGGCAACCAGACTGGTGTCAAACGGACTAAAGGCAATCGTGCGGACACAGGGGCGATAGCCGTCAATCCGGAACCGGGGCAGGGAGTCCCAGGTCATTCCGCCATCAAACGAGCGGTAAACACCCCCGAACCTTGAAGCCCGCGCCATCAGAAAAACCGCACCATCAAGCGGTGAAACCGCTACACCCCAGGTCTCCAGGCGCCTGGGCAGAGGAAGTTCAAACCAGGTGTCGCCACCGTTGGTGGTTTTGTAAATCTTTTCCCTTTGGGGGAGGCATAGGTAAAGGGTGTTCGGGTCGTTGAGCGCCATCGCCAGCATCTGCGGATGGCTGTGAGTAAAGGAGTCGCTGCCAATCGTGATATTCAGCCCGTTGTCCTTTCTCTGCCAGTTCTCGCCCCCATCGGTGGATTTGTACACACCATATCTTGACACCCAGACATAAAGGATGGTGGAATCTTCCCGGCTATTCGGGTCAATCAGGATGGTACTTTTGTAACCGGTGTCGGGCAGTCCGGAAAGCATAGTCCAGGTTTGACCAGCATCGGTGGAGCGCCAGAGTTTGCCATAGACCCAGGTCCAGGGACCGGTACCGGCATAGAGAATGTTGTGATTGGCAGGATGAATGGCAAGGCTATATGTGGTGTTACCATAGGGGCGCAACGGCTGAAAAATATACTGGAACGAAGCCCCGCGGTCGGTTGACTTCAAAAGCCCGACATCATGCATAGCGATATAGATGATGTTGGAGTCAATCGGGTCAGGAATAACCTGTTTGATACAGGTGACCTCAAGACCGGTGCCGCGCCAGTTGTTATTGCCCAGGGACTCACAGTAGCAGTAAACCCAGTTGTTGCCCGCATCGGTAGATTTCATTACCGCATGGGAATTGCAATAGAAAATTATCGCCGTGTCGCTCGGGTCCAGTGCCAGACCGTCAGGCGTATATCCCCAGAAGTAAATCCAGCCCTTTTGGACATTGTTATCATTTGTTACCCGAAACCAGTTTTGCCCGCGATTGGTGCTTTTGTAAACACCGCCTCGCCCTCCATAACCATAAAGCGCACCGGCATAAAGCACGGCTGGATTCTTAGGGTTAACAACTATCCGCCGAAAGTTAATCCTCCAGGCACCGGTGGTGCAGGGTTGCCACATCTCGCCATAATCGGTTGTAACCCAGATACCACTGCACATGGAGTTACGCTCTATATCCTTGATCGGCGAAGTTGCCACATAAACCCGTCCCGGTTCAACCGGGTCAATCGCAATCTCCCGCACCACGACACTCTCAGGCATTGGTGGCAGACCGGAATTTTTTAACTCCCAGGTCAGACCCGCGTCGGTGCTGCGATAAACACCAAAATGGGTGCCGGCAAAAAGGATATTCGAATTGTGCGGGTCAACAGCAAGCGAATAGAAAAGTGCGGTTGTGTCAATGCCGGTTGTTCCCCTCAGCATCTCCCAGGTCTCACCGTAATCGGTGCTCTTGAAAACCGCCCCCCGGGTTGGAACCTGAATCCAGACCGGATCGGTGTACATTACCCGGGGCATACCAATGCCGGCATAGACGACATTCGGATTTGTTGGGTCAATCGCCAGCGCACCAATCGGTGCGGTATAATTTGTCCGGCTCGGCGCTGGAAAACCGTTCCGCTTTGGCACCCAGGTTTCACCTCCATCAGTTGACTTATGCACACCACCCCAGGTGCCGAGAAAAATTATCCCTGAGTTATGGGGATCCGGCACGATTTTCTCTACATAATAATCGGTCAAACCTTTATTCAGTATCCGCCACGATGCGCCATAATCGGTCGACTTATAAAACCCGCCCACATCCGAGCCAACATAAATCGTGCCCGGATTTAATGTGTCAATGGCAATGGTGGTAAACCAGCCACCACCTCCCATGCCGATTGACCGCCATTCTAATGACGGCTGCGCCCAGGACCGGGTCAGGAAAAGCACGCTAATAACCATCTGCCATTTAAAAATCTCCTTGTTCATAACTTTCCCCTTTTTATAACTTGAGTACTAACAGGTTATATTTTTAACAATAAAATTCAATTTTTTCCGCGCAAGCGGGCAAGGAGATTTTTGCCTTTGGTAATCAAAAATGAACCCAAAGCACCGAACAGGGCGGCGATGCCGAATCCAACCGGGCAACCAGGTCTGCCACAGCAGGGGCAGGTAGAACCCATCGTCATATAACCACCAGTGATTCCTGCCCAGAGCCCGAGAAAACGCAGAACTCCGGGCAGGATGTGATGGTGTTTATGTTCTTTCATCTACTTGCCGGTGATGAGTTTTTTTAACTCATCTTTGCTGGGGATTTTGCCCTGGCTGACGACCTTGCCGTCAATCGCCAGACCGGGGGTCATAAACACACCCATTGCCGCAAACTTTTTGATGTCGGTCACCTTTTCCACATTCGCCGCCATGCCCAATTCTGCCAGGGTGTCAATCACCCGCTTTTCCAGTTCCTGACAGCGGGGGCAACCGATTCCAAGAATCTGGATGTTCATTTTTTCCTCCTTTTTATTTTTGCTTTAAATGTTCACAACTCGCCTTTTTTAATTTCTCATAAAGACTGCCGAGTTTCTGCCGAAAGTTTTCGGTGATGGTGGGTTCAAGTTCGCTTAGCGGCTTAATCGGCACAGTGTCCATTACCTTTTGAGCATCAAGTCCGGAATTAAACAAGAGTTCCACACTGCCCCTGAGCATTGTTGTCAGTGCGCGGTCAACCTCATCCGAACCGAGCCCGAAATCAATTCCCAACTCCCGCAGGGTCTGCCACTGAAACCAGAAATAGGTGGGCGCCATTGCGGTCAGGATGGCATAAGCCTCAAGGTCTGGTTCGGGCACTTCCGGGTATTCACCCAGGGCGCTCAAAAGCGGGTCAAGGGCTGCCCGTTCCTTTGGTCCGATTGCCGGTGAGAAGGCAACCGGATTATAGCCTTTGCCAATCATTGATGGGGCATTGGGAATTATCCGTGCCAGACGGGTGCCGCCGGGCAAAAGCGTGGTAAGTTCTTGAAAGGTGATTACCGGTGCGAGGGAGATGACAATCGCCCCGGGTTGCCAGTTGTTAGTTAGTTCTGGCAGGGCGGTTCGGATTGCTGGTGGGTGCAGGGCGATAAAGACAATTTCTTGCGAAGCGGAAGTATGGTTATCAGTAGTAGTAATTATTTCAGGAAACAATTGTTTCAGACTCTCAAGTACCGCCGGGCTGTTGTCGCTGACCACAACCTGATTGAGGATGATGCCTGCTTTTTGCCAGCCGGAAAGAATCAGCCGGACGATTCTGCCGCCGCCGATAAATCCGATTGTTGACCAAGGCATAGTCACTACCTCACCAGGGGCACTAAAAGCACCGGAACCGGGGAATACCGGACAACCTTGTTGCTGACACTGCCCAAAAACATCTCGCCGATATGACCCCGGCCCTGAGTACCCATCACCACCATTGAAACCCCCGCAGATTTTATCTGGTTGAGGATCTCCTGTGCCACCAATCCGAACCGGACTTCAATATTGACCGGCACCCTGCCGGTGCTTAAGAGTTCGTCCCGCAGCCGCGATAGCCGCTCCTCGTCAATCCTATTGAACTCTGCCAGTCGGTCCTTAAGATGTTTGCCGATAATCTGGTCCTGAATATGGAGCAGGGTAACCTTTTCTGCCCCAGCCTGGACAATTTCTTTCAGATACGCAAATGCCACCTCGGCGTTGTCCGAGAAGTCGGTTGGATAGAGAATATCGGCAAGTGGATTCCAGGCGGTTAATGGTGCGGCAGTGGTAATTTTAATTATCAGAACCGGCCGGGTGGCGGTGTGCAGCACCGCGGTGGCAACCCCGCCTAAAAGAATATCCTTGGTCAGGTTATAGCCGTGGGAACCGAGCACAATAACTGCGCAGTCATTCTCCTGGGCGGCACGGCTTATCTCCACGGCGGGAAGACCGAGACGGATTTCACTTTTAACCGCAAAACCCAGTTGTTGCAGTTTCTCCACCTGTCTAGTAAGTTCGGGCTGAAGAAGATGAATCAGGGTTTCGGCAAGCGTGCCAACATCCCGGATGTTAAGGCAGTGAACCAGCATAATTTCTTCTGTGCCCAGCCGACGCAAACTACCAGCCGCATTGATTATCTGTTCGGTGGCTGGGGACAGGTCAGAACCAAACAGGACCCGTTTAAACATAACTCATCTCCTTTCATATTTAAACCACGGCAGTTGCAAACCAGTGCCGGGTCCTCAGGCAGATTCTCACCAACAAAAGCATTACCGGCACCTCAATCAGCACACCCACCACCGTCGCGAGTGCGGCACCTGAGGAGAGACCAAAGAGCATCGTCGCGGTGGCAATCGCCACTTCAAAATGGTTGGAGGCACCAATCATCGCGGAAGGTGCGGCATCCTGATAGGTGAATTTGAGCAGACGGGCAAGGAAATAGCCGAGCCAGAAGATGAGGTTGGTCTGAATGAAAAGCGGAATCGCAATATATAGGATGGTGAGCGGATTGGCGAGGATGACATCACCCTTGAACGAGAAGAGCAGAATCAAGGTGACGAGCAGGGCGATAATGGTAATCGGGGTGAGGAAGTGCAAAAAGCGGGTAGAAAACCAGGCCGGACCCTTTGCCTTGATAATCCATTGACGCGAGAAATAGCCGGCAACGAGGGGCAGGGCAACATAGATGGCAATGGAAAGGACCAGCGCCTGCCAGGGGACCGGTAGTCTGCCCACACCTAAAAGAAAACCGCCCAGTGGCCCGTAAAGGATAAGCATCGTCAGCGAGTTGATGGCAACCATCACTAAGGTATGGCCATCATTACCCTGAGCAAGATAGCCCCAGACCAGAACCATCGCGGTGCAGGGCGCGATGCCCAAGAGGATACAGCCGGCTAAGAATGAGCGCCAGAGTGGAACCGAAAGCATCTTGGTGCCGTTGACCATAACCACTTTACCAATACCGTAAGCAGCACCAACCTCCAGGTCCAGACCAAACGGCATCTTGACATAGTCAACCGCATCGGTTCCAATCAGAGTACGGAAAAGGAAGCCGAGGAAGAAAAGGGCGATGGCATACATTGTGAAGGGTTTGACTGCCCAGTTGATGAACAGGGTCAGTCCGACCGGTTTGGCATTTTTCCCCGCCTTCAGCACCTCGGCAAAGTCAATCTTGACCATTATCGGATACATCATAAAGAAAAGGCAGACCGCGATGGGAATGGAGATGACCGGTGCGCCATTGGTATAGATTGCCAGATGGTCAAGGGTTCGGGCAACCCCGGGTGCCAGTTTACCCAGGATGATGCCGGTTCCGATGCAGGCAAGGACCCAGATGGTCAGGTATTTTTCAAAGACATTGAGCCCCTTTGCTGGAGGACGGGTGGTAGTGCCAGTAGCCATTTTTCCTGCTCACCCCTCGGTTTCGGTTATTGACTGAACAATCAGTTGTTTTGCCTTTTCCACATCAGCCGGGTCAATGTATTCCATTATGGGTTTAGGGTTGCCGGTCAGGTCCTGGGCAAGCGACTGCTTTTTCATCTGAATGTCACGGGTCAATACCAGTGAGCGGGCAATTTTGATGCCGCCCGCCTCGCAGACCTTGCGCGCACATTCAAACGGACAGCCATCAACGGTGATAACCATTTTTGCTTTATTTACCTTTTCATAAATGGTCGGGTTATTAATCGGGACCGAGGGCAGACAGCCAATCCCGGCTTTTTTCAAACCCAGTTCCTTTACCGCCTCAATACTGGCGAGTCCGGTGGTAAGACCGGTGTTGGAGAGCCCGCCGAAACAGGCAAAGATGATGGTCTCATGGCTCGGCTTGGGTGCGCCTTTTTCTTCTTCTGACATTTTATCTCCTTGCATTATACTAATGTGCCAAACAGCATTCCCACAATGGTGGAGAGGATAACCACCAGTAAAATATAGGCCAAGCCCTTTTTCAGTCCAATGGTTTTGACAATCACAATCATTGATGGTAGAGAGAGTGCCGGACCGGATAAAAGCAGTGCCAGTGCCGGACCCATACCCATTCCCGAACCTAAAAGCCCTTGGAGAATCGGAATCTCGGTTAAGGTGGCAAAATACATTAAGGCGCCAGAGAGCGAGGCAAACAGGTTAGAAAATATTGAGTTGCCGCCAACCAGGCCGGCGATGATTTGGTCTGGAATGACGCCGGCATTGAGTCCGGGTCTGCCCAGTAGAAACCCGGCGATAAATACCCCGCCTAAAAGCAAGGGCAGAATCTGTTTAGCAAAGCCCCAGGTGGCAATAACCCAGGCTTTGCGCTCATCACCATTAAACCAGAAAATGACCATAATCAGGGTTAGAAGAAGGAAAAATCCGGCAAGGAACCACTTCACCGAATAAATGACATTAAAGAATCCGATCGGCTCCTTTGGTCTGCCCCAGTTGGCAAAGACTAAAAATAGAATCATTGCGGCAAAGTAAAGGACATTGTGATAGAGCCGGCGCCGGGTTTTCTGCACCTCCAGCCCCAACTGGGCAAAAGCCTCTGCCCGTTGCTCTTCAGAACGGAAAAAGATTAGTGCCATCAGCAAGCCAATGACCACCGAGAATAGCACCGCGCCGATAATCCTTGCCAGCCCCAGTTGTGCGCCTAAAACCCGGGTGGTCATAATAATTGCCAGGATGTTGATTGCCGGACCGGAATACAGAAATGTTGTTGCCACACCCAGTCCTGCCCCGGCATAATAAATGCCTATAAACATCGGCAGCACCGTGCAGGAGCAGACCGCAAGGATTGCACCGGATACAGCGGCGATTGAGTAAGCAAGCACTTTGTTTCCTTTGGGACCAAAGTACTTTAACACCGCCTCCTTGGAGATGAAGTTCTGAATCGCACCGGCAATAAAAAATGCAGGCACCAGGCACAAAAGCACATGGCGCCGGGCATAGTCCTGAAGCATAAACAGCCCTTCAAGAAATGCGGTCTGAACCCGGGCGTGGTCAAAAGGCAGGAAATAAAACAGAATAAACAGTCCGAGGATTAAGAGAAACCTCTGATACTCTTTCAATTGTTATACCTCCTTATCTTTTTATTCCTTATGCAGTCCATATTAGATAAAGCCCACCTAAAATCACCAGTACTCCACAGATCTTTTTAATTACAACCAAACCCCGGGAACGGGTATGCCAGTTCAGGTAACGTTCAACAAGTTCGGTCAGGGTACCGGCACCAACGATAACCGAACAGTGACCGAACGCATAAAATAAGAGTAAAAGCAGACTGAAAATAAAACGGCTGGCACCGAGTTTAAAAACCACTCCTAACATCGGTGCCATATAGGCAAAGGTGCAGGGTCCAAGCGCGATGCCGAACAGAAGCCCGAGAATGAGCGCGGTAAATGCACCACGGCGCTTGAATGCTCTTTGATCTGACCCACTTAATCCAGGCAGGGAAATGATTTCCAAAAGATAAAGCCCAACCAGCACAAAGATAGCAGCAAGAAAGTAGTTGGCATAGGGTCCAATATCACCTAACATCCTGCCCAGCAGTGCGGTAATAATGCCGATTGCCGCGATAGTCAAAAGAATTCCCAAGGCAAAGAGTAGGGAAAGGATAAAGGCGCGCCGGGTTAAAGTATTTCCCTGTCCGCTGATAAAACCGACAATCAGCGGAATACTGGTCAGGTGGCAGGGGGAAAGTAAAATGCTCAAAACACCCCAGAGAAAGGCACCAGCAATGGCAATCAGCGGTGATGAGTTAACTGCGGTGTTTAGCCAGGAGAACAGTGCACTGAGCATTACTCGACGCCGAGTTCCTTGAGTTTTTTGACAATTTCTTCTTTAGGCAAAAATCCTTCATGTCGCCAGTAGACTTTGCCTTCCCGGTCAAAGAAAATCTGGGTAGGAATAATCCGGACATTGTATTTATTGGCAATCTGCCGGTACTCGCTGATTTCCAAAAGAATGATATTTGCCCTGCCTGCATACTCCTTTTCCAGTTCAGCAAAGATGGGCTTCATCATCTTGCACGGGACACAAGTGCCTGCACCCAGGTCTAAAACGGTCGGCTTACCGCTCTTTAATGCCGGCTCAAGCGGGTCGGGCGGTCTTTTTGCCCGCTGTTGTTTTAGCCAGTTTTCATTACGCTGGATATCGGCCCCGGTCTTTAAACTTTCAATATAGGCATCAATTGCTCTACCCTGTTTCTCCTGCAGTAAGAAGTTTTTAATGTCCTCCTTTACCTGTTCAAAACTGGCACCCCGCATCTCTGCCTTGCGCTCCTCATAAAACCGGCGGCTTTCTTCTTCCGAAACGGTAAGTTTGGAGTTGCGCTCCTGAATCAGCTTGGTGATTGCCTTATCCTTTTTTTCTTCCGGGTCAGTGATGCCCGTTAGATTCCGGGCAAAGCCCTGTTTTTCTGCCTCCTGATAAAGCAGTTCCCGGGTAATTAACTGCTCAAGTAGGTTTTCCGGATCATTTTTGAACTGGTTCTGGTAATCTTCGGGTAAAGACCGAATCATCTTTTGCAGATAATCCTCAGTCAAAGGGGTACCATTCACCAGCACCAGGACCGAACCGGTTGGCTGCAGTTGCGGTTTAGCCCGGACAGTCCGTGTGGTTTCCGGCGACGTTTTCAAACTCCCAGGTCCAAGCACGGATACCGTTTCCTGAACCGGCAGGACATTAACCGCAACCGGTTCTACCCGCCGCGGTTTTTTACCGCTGGTTGATTTGGCAACAATAACCGCAATCAATGCCAGTGCAATTACCCCAATGATTAACCCACGGGTGGTGTTTTTCATTTAATCTGTCGCTCCTTTTCTTTTACCGGATGTTTCACCATATCAATCCCGATAGCAATCAAATTCAGTGCCCGTTTGTCCCGGAGCCGGTAGATCACCATCCTTCCCACACTTCGGAATTGAACAATACCGGCCTGTTCCAGAATCATCAGATGACGGCTGACCACCGAACGTTCCCGGCCCAGCGCCTCGGCAATTTCACATACACATCTCTCGCCAGCACCGAGCATTGGCACCATTTTCCTCCGGACCGGGTGTGCCAGTGCGGAAAAGATTAAATCAATACTGGGTCTGGAATTTATGTGCATAGTTGCACAATTATACACATATCCTACGCTCTGTCAATCTCGCGAAAAATCTCCTGTTTTTAGCCCGTGTTTATCTCGGGTAACAAGATTTTATGGCTGGTGTCAATTTACAACGTCGCCAGAACTCAAACCGAATAACCGGGATGTAAATGCTCATCAAACTATAGCGAATCACGCTATTGCCGCTTACCGTGTTTGGTATTTAATGCCCGCGGCTGGGTACATAGCGGAAAAAGCCGTTTTTTACCCTACCAGAGTTTATCATAACCGGACAATCCCTTGCCTTCTGCTAACTAAATTAAATTTTATTGACTTTTATCAAATTCGGTCTATAATTCTATCTTGTTCAACTCGAAAGTAACCTTATTGAAAAGGAGTAGGTATGGCGCATAAAAAAGGTGGTGGTACAGCGAAAAACGGCAGGAACAGTCCGGGACAGCGTCTTGGTATTAAAGCATTTGCCAGCGAAACTGTGCGTACCGGTTCAATAATCGTCCGTCAGCGCGGTACCCGGTTTTTGCCGGGCAGAAATGTTGCCCGTGCCGGTGACGATAGCCTTTATGCCTTAACCAACGGCATCGTTCGGTTTGAATGGGTAAACCGAAAAAAACAGCGGGTTTCGGTAGTACCCGTTTCCTCACAAAATTAAAATGAAGTTCAAGTGGCTGGGCCATGCGGCGTTCGTTCTGACCGCCGATGACGGCACCAAAATAATTACCGACCCTTATACCCCTGGCGCCTACGATGGTGCGGTCAGTTACGATCGGATTACCGAAAAGGCGGATGTGGCCACGGTCAGTCATGATCACGCTGACCACAATGGCACCTCATTACTGCCGGGGAAACCCGAGGTATTGAAAGGGGCCGGGGAGTTTACGATTAAAACTGCTAAAGTTCGGGGTGTGGAAACATTTCATGACCCAAGCCAGGGTGCAGAACGGGGGAAAAATACCATCTTTTTGTTCGAGATTGATGGTTTGCGTGTGGTACATTGTGGTGATCTGGGACACATTCCCGACGAAAAAACACTGAAAAAATTGGCCGGGGTTGATATTCTCTTGGTACCAGTCGGCGGGTTGTTCACCATTGATGCCCGAGAGGCGATGCAACTGGTAGAACTACTCAAACCCAAACTGGTGATACCGATGCATTTCAAGACCTATAAACTGGGCTTTCAGATTGCCGGTGTTGATGAGTTTGCCCGGCTTGCACCTAAGGTTAAGCGGATAAACAAACCCGAGGTAGAAATTACCGCCGAAACACTGCCACCGGAAACCGAAACCTGGATATTAGAACACGCCCTCTAAATGAGAACAATACCATTTGAACAGGTCCGGGACACGGTTGCCCGACTTTGCATTGAGGCAAACTGTATCCTGGATGATGATGTTGTCCAGGCGCTGAAAAATGGACTTGACCTGGAAACCTCACCGATCGGCAGGGAGATCCTCCAGCAGTTACTGGAAAACCAGGAGATTGCACGCAGGGAGTTGATGCCGATCTGTCAGGATACCGGCTGGGCAGTTGTCTGGGTGGAACTCGGCTCAGAGGTCAAAATCCAGGGCGGTGAACTGTATGATGCAATCCAGCAGGGAGTGGCGAAAGGTTACACCGAGGGCTATCTCCGTAAATCGATCGTTGCGGATCCGTTACGGAGAAAAAACACCGGCGATAATACCCCGGCGATTATTTACACTGAAATCGTTACTGGAGATAAACTGAAGATCACTGTGCAACCAAAAGGTGGGGGCAGTGAAAATATGAGTGAGGTGAAAATGCTTTCTGCCGCAGACGGCATTGAAGGCATTAAGCAGTTTGTGGTCGATCGGGTATGGCGGTCACAAGCAAACCCCTGTCCACCGGTTGTGGTCGGTGTGGGCATCGGTGGCACATTTGAAAAGTGCGCCCTTCTGGCAAAAAGGGCGCTGCTACGCAGCATCGGCTCAACTCATCCTGACCCGCTCTACGCTCAACTGGAAAGGGAACTTTTAGAAAAGATTAACCAGCTGGGTATCGGTCCCCAGGGGCTTGGTGGAAGAGTTACCGCGCTGGCGGTATTTATCGAAGCCTTCCCCTGCCATATTGCCACAATGCCCTGCGCGGTAAATATTAACTGCCACGCCCAGAGACACAAAAGTGCAATTTTATAGATGAGCGCAATAAAACACATCACTACCCCATTAACCGAGCAGGTGATAAAAACTCTCCACACCGGTGATACAGTAGAGCTAACCGGCGCTGTCTATACCGCCCGGGATCTGGCGCACAAACGGTTGGTTGAAAGCCTACGGCAAGGAGAAGTGTTGCCTTTTAATCTTAACGGCGCGGTTATCTACTATGTCGGACCCAGTCCGGCAAAACCGGGTAAAGTCATTGGCTCCTGCGGTCCAACAACCTCATACCGGATGGATGCTTACACCCCAACACTGCTGGCTGCCGGTCTCAAAGGAATGATTGGCAAAGGTAACCGCAGCCCGGAGGTAATTGAGGTAATTAAAAAACACTGCGCGGTTTATTTTGCTGCCGTGGGAGGTGCGGCAGCGCTTTTAGCCCAGCGGGTCCGCTCCGCACGAGTAATTGCCTATTCAGAATTAGGACCCGAGGCTGTGCAGGAACTGGTGGTTGAAAACCTGCCTTTGATTGTCGTTAATGACTGCTATGGTGCAGACCTCTACCAGGAAGGTGTCAGGCGCTACAAGAAGGAGGGCTGATGGTAAAAAAGACCGGTAAAAAAATGGCAGCGGTTCAGTCGGAAAACCACGGTAATTTTGTTACTATCTATGTGATGGGGGAGGCATATCAGGTACCAAATGAACTGACGATAATGAAGGCGATGGAGTATGCGGGCTACCGATTTATCCGCGGCTGCGGGTGTCGGGGCGGTTTCTGTGGTGCCTGCGGCACAGTTTACCGCACAAAGGATTCCTACAAACTTAAGGTGGGACTTGCCTGTCAGACTGTGGTTGAGGACGGAATGTATCTGACCCAGATCCCTTTCTATCCCGCAAATAAAAAGGATTATGATGTCAACCAGTTAAATCCAGATACCCAGGTACTGGTCAGATTTTATCCAGAGATAATGAGGTGTATCGCCTGCAACTCCTGTACAAAAATCTGTCCGCAGGAAATTGATGTAATGGGTTATATCCAGGCGGCGATCCGGGGTGACATCGCTAAGGCGGCGGATATGTCATTTGATTGCATAATGTGTGGACTCTGTGCCACTCGCTGTCCAGCAGAGATAGTCCACTACAATGTGGCACTTTTGGCACGCCGGTTATACGGAGCAAAAATTGCACCGAAAGCCGGGCATCTCGCAAAAAGGCTCGCTGAAATTAACGCGGGCAGATTTGAACCAGGGTTTGACCGTCTCACCCAGCTGAACGAAGAAGAACTTTCCCGTCTCTATTACGAAGAACGGGATATTGAACCGGAATAGGAGATGAGATGTATCCAGAATCAATGCAGGAGTCAATTAGAAAACTGGAAGCCACCCGTCAGGAACGTATCAAACAGGGCAAAATTCCTTTACTGGATGCGGCGGCAAAAAAAGCATTGCTAAAATCCTCTCATCCGGATTACATTGAAACCAGTATGCGGGCAATTCAGATTGGGCCGAACAAAGGTGAGCGGACTCCGCATGAGATTGCCGATCTGCTGGAAGCCTGGCCACTAATAGACTCAAAGCGATTTGATACCGGAAATCCGAAATATACAGTCGACGTGTTAGTGATCGGCGGTGGCGGTGCCGGAGTTGCTGCAGCGCTGACCGCACAGGAAAACGGCGCCTCAGTCCTGCTTGCCACAAAACTTCGCCTTGGGGATGCCAATACGATGATGGCACAGGGCGGAATTCAGGCGGCAGACAAAGAGAACGACTCTCCAGAAAGACACTATCTGGATGTCGTGGGAGGCGGTCACTTTAAAAACATTCCGGAACTGGCGCGCGCACTGGTAACCGATGCCCCGAGCATCATCGCCTGGTTGGAAGAGCTGGGAGTGATGTTCGACAAACAGCCAGATGGCACGATGATCACAATCCATGGCGGTGGCACCTCACGAAAGCGGATGCATGCCTGCCGCGATTACACCGGTGCCGAGATTATGCGGACACTGCGGGATGAGTTTAGGAATCGACACATTCCGGTTTTAGAATTCTGCGCCGCAGTGGAACTTTTGACCGATGAGCATGGTGGGTGTGCTGGTGCGGCATTTGTTAATCTGGATACTAATGAACTGTTCACGGTCCGGGCAAAAACGGTGATTCTCGCAACCGGTGGCTGTGGCAGATTGCACATCCAGGGCTTTCCCTGCACCAACCACTACGGCGCAACCGCGGATGGTCTGGTACTGGGCTACCGAGCTGGGGCAAAACTGGTATTTATGGACACCATTCAGTACCACCCGACCGGTGTTGCCTATCCGGAGCAGATTGTTGGCCAGTTGATTACCGAAAAGGTTCGGGGTCTGGGTGCGCATCTGGTCAATATCCACGGCAACCGGTTTATCTATGAACTGGAAAGCCGAGACATTACTGCCTCCGCGATTATCCGCGAATGCGCCGAAAGGAAAAACGGAGTAGTTACACCCACCGGCAGGGTTGGTGTCTGGCTGGACACCCCGCTGATTGAAATCTTAAAGGGGGAAGGGGCGGTAAAAAAGAACCTGCCGGCAATGTATCACCAGTTTGCCCGTTTCGGCATCTATATGGACAAAGAGCCGATTCTCACCTACCCAACCCAGCACTATCAGAATGGCGGGATTCTCATCAATCAGTGGGGTGAAACTCAGGTTAAAAACCTTTATGCTGTCGGGGAAGTGGCGGGAGGTATTCACGGCCGTAACCGGCTGATGGGCAACTCACTTTTGGATATATTAGTTTTTGGCAGGAGAGCGGGTAAATCCGCTGCCGAAAAGTCAAAGAAAATAAAAATGCCAGGCGGTGGGTTTAAACATTTAAGACCTTTTATTGAAGAACTAAAAAAGGCAAAGGTTGCAAAGACCCGGGTTTCACCGATACTGCTTCCGGAATACCGCCGTACGGAACTCCAAACCCCGTTTGCATTTATTGCTGGCCATCAATGACAATTCTCGTTAACAAAGAATGGGCCGTGCAGGACTCGAACCTGCGGCCACCGGGTTAAAAACCAGGTGCTCTACCAACTGAGCTAACGGCCCGATAAATTTATCATTACTTTGCCGGAGGCCGGAGTTGAACCGGCACGACCCTAACGGGTCAAGGGATTTTAAGTCCCTTGCGTCTGCCCATTCCGCCACCCCGGCACCAGTCTAATCTCTGTTGACACTGACAAGGCGGCACGGGGATTTGCACCCCGGAATTGCGGTTTTGCAGACCGCTGCCTTACTGCTTGGCTATGCCGCCAGCACAGTCGTCAAGGTTTAAAAGCGGGAGACGGGATTTGAACCCGCGACCCCCACCTTGGCAAGGTGATGCTCTACCAGCTGAGCTACTCCCGCATCTGGCCCCAACCGGAGTCGAACCGGTGCCTTCACCTTGAAAGAGTGATGTCCTAAACCGCTAGACGATGGGGCCGGATTAACCATCGCCGCGTTATAAAAATATAACCATCAAACCCAAGGGTTGTCAATAACTTCTGACAAAACGCCAGTCCCTTGTCTCCGGCTGTTCAGTAATCTTATCCCACAACTCCTGAAACAACCGCTGATGTTTTTCCTGAACATATTTTTCCCAAGTGATCGAGGCTACTTCCTTGGGTCGCTTAACGTTGCAGCGGACGATATAACTGCCCCAGCCGATTTCCATCGGACCAACCGTCTGACCGGGTTCCAGCGCCAGGACTAGACCGACATATTCTGGTCCCCTTCTTCCCTTCGCCATAATATCAAATATTCCGTTAATCTCTTCATGAAATATCTCCACTCCTGGATTCTCCGCGGCAAACTCTTCGAGTCGCTTGCCGGCTTTAATCTGGTCTGCCGCGATTTTTGCCTTCTCCCGCCACAATATTTTTTCCTTCTCCTGCTTTACCCGATGTTTCACTCCCGCCTTCACCCGATCAAACGGTGCCGGTTCATTTTGCCTGATAAGGTTGGCGAATTTGAAAACATAAAAACCGGCCGGCCCACGCAGCGGGACATCCGTCACTTCACCAACTTTAGCAGTCGCTGACCAACTGATCAGTTGGCTGGGATTATAAATTTTAACCGGCCAGACCAGTTTCTTTTTACTTAGAACAAAAGCGGTCGGCCGTCCGAGCATTAAGTTCATTTGTGCTGCCGCTGAATCAAAACCGATGTTGCTCGCCTGCTCAATAAACTGGCGAACCTGTTCTAATATCACCATTTCCCGGTTTACATCGGACTTTATTCGCGTCCGAATACGACGAACCCAGAATGTATCATTACGAACCGAATCAAGTAAGATTATCTGCCACCCATTTCCAGTAAAAAGTGGCTTCGTAAACTGACCGGGTCTGAGTCGCCGGACCGCAGAATCAACCACCGGTAAGTTTTGCCCCTTGAGGCAAGGTATTGAAACCGTATCCGGTTCATAATCGCTGAGCGACAGCGACACCAATTCAAAACTGTCATTTAAACTAACCGGGCCCGCTGCCACCAGCCGCCGATAGGCATCTTCTATCTGCATCTGGGCAAACTGGGAATCCTGGAGGGTAATCATCAACGGAAAATGCACCCACTGTAATTCCCGCGCCTCTTCCTTGGCAATATAATCGCCCCGGTGTTGCTGATAAAAAGCACGCACCTCAGATTCAGTAGGTTCATAATTCCTTTCCTCTCCACTCAGGGTATTCGCGCTGATATAAACCCCGGTGACGGAGACAACAACATTTGCCAACGAAAGTATTTCTTTAACTTCATTATCAGGAGTCAGTAATGCGCCACCGATATAAGTCTGCAACTTCTGCATCCGCAACTGTTCATAAATGTCCCGGGTATATTGGGCGAAAAATGGCTGGTTTTGGGGGTTGCTCAACGTCTGTCGGTACTTGTTGGTATCAAACTTGCCATCGGTCATCAGGTCCGGGTGATTCAAAAGTTGCTGGGGAGGGAAATTGGTGACAATCCACTGTAATTCACCCTCGGTTATCTCAAGTTTTGTCTCCTTGAAAATCTTCGCCCAGGTCAGCTCGCCCGCCAGATAATCCCAGGTAAGATGCTCAATTTTAACCTCATCCTCATTGGTCAACTCCCGGAACAAACTGTCCCGATGATACTTATTGGCGATAAACTGTCTAACCTGGCGGTACTCATCAACACCAATTTTATGTTCGCCAATGTGGCCAACTGTCCCCGGTGAAATATTCTGCCGGGAAGACCCTTTCCGGGTTCTGATTAAATTCCACACCTCGCTCATCAGAAAACCGGCGATGAAGGCAGCAGCAACGATAAACATAATGACCTTTACTCTCTTGCGCAATGTGCTAAGCATAATGAATTAGTATATCTAAAATTAACCCTAAAGTCAATTCAACTGTAACCGTGGTCTGTAATAGTAAAAGATAATCTCTAATCGCTATTCCGCGAACAACCGGTATGCGGACGGAGAATGATAATCGGTGTCAAGTTATCACCCTGACCTGCGGGATTGTCCCGCATCGCCTCCTCAACCCAAGGAATATTTACCCCTGGCGCTGCACCAACTACCTTACAACCAAAGATGTCGTTAGCATCAACTACCGCCACCGAACAGCCCAGCGCCTGGGACAACTCTCGGGCAACACCATCCGGATCCTTGGGACCCAGAATCACGCATTCGTAAAACTCTTTTACTCCCGAAGTATGTGCCGCATCAATCATCGCCACCTGCTTTCCCGCAACCCGGTAAAAATCACCACTTCGGCCCAATAATTTTCCCCAGAACCCTGCCACCGCCGCACGCAGAATCCGCTTAAGCCCGACCTCATCAATTGCACACTGCATTGACCAGGGTGAACGTAAGCCGATTCCGTAGGGCACCTTCTTGACAAAACGCCAAAGTAGACTCGCCCAGAAACCAGGTTTGATCTCACTGATGGGAATTGCCCGACCCTGCACCACAGCAACTGGACTTTCCGCGATCGTCAGCACATCACCTGGTTGCAGCAACGAACCGGCATAGTGTCTCACGACCTCAATTAACTCATCACCCTTGTTTAGCACATGGGTTTTCACCCAGATACGTTCCACCGGACCACTACTGGTCGCAATTACCTTCGGTTTCTCTTTCGCCATAATTAGCAACGGTAACCAACTTTTTATATAAAAAATAATACCAGTGGTCGGCAATGTCAATTATCCACTTCACCATCGTTCGGCTATAACTATAATGTCCCCGATAACTACTCGTCTCAACGGTTAAACTTGCCTTTGCGAAAAAATCGGTTAAATCTAAATTGAGACATCGATGAGCAGCAGAAAAAAAGGGGCGTTTAAAAACCTTGCCGAAGAACTGCCGAAGGTGCTAAATCAACTTGGCATTGCTGAGCAGGTTTCCGCCTATCGGGCGGTAGTAGAGTGGCAGTCGATTGTCGGCAATGGCATTGTCCGTCACGCCACCGCGCGCTATATTGAAAACAAAACTTTGGTTGTAGCAGTTGACTCCCCAGCGTGGATGACCCAGTTGTCTTATCTCAAGCCGCAGATTTTAGAGAAAATCGCCCTCCGCTTTGGTATCGGACTCATCACTGATGTTCACTTCATCCTTAAAAAATAGCATTGGCACTTGATTTACCGTAACATTTTTATATTATTGATTAATGCCTGAAAGTTATACCGCAGCACAAATCCATGTCCTGAAAGGTTTAGAAGCGGTCCGGCACCGTCCCGCGATGTATATTGGCGATGTTGGGACCCGCGGCGTTCATCACCTGATTTTTGAGGTTGTTGACAATGCGGTCGATGAAGCGCTGGCTGGTTACTGTGACTCAATCATCGTCACCCTGCACCGCGCCGACGAAGTCTCGGTTGAGGATAACGGCCGCGGCATTCCGGTAGACATCCATCCGATTGAGCAAAAGCCGGCGCTGGAGGTGGTGCTCACTGTCCTCCACTCGGGTGCAAAGTTTGAACACAAGGTATATCAGATTTCCGGTGGACTGCATGGCGTCGGTGTTTCCGTGGTCAATGCACTCTCCGAATACCTCATTGCCGAGGTCTATCGTAACGGCAAGATTTACCGTATGGAGTTTCAGCGCGGCCAGGTTAAGGGCAAACTCGAGATCACCGGCAAAACCAAAAAACAAGGAACCAAGATTACCTTCAAACCGGATCTAAAAATATTCAAAAAAGTCTCTTTCAGTTACGATATCTTAGCCACCCGGTTGCGTGAACTTGCCTATCTCAACAAAAACCTCAAGATAAAACTGCTCGACGAAACCACGGGCAAAGAAGAGACATTTCATTATCCCGGTGGGTTGGCAGATTTCATTGAGTTTCTGGACAAAGGCAGAAATCGGCTCCACAAACCGATTATCATCGAAGAGAAAAGGAACGGTCTGGAGGTAGAGGTTGCCTTTGAGTATAATGACGGGTACCTGGAAAGCATATTCTCTTTTGCCAACACGATCAATACCCACGAAGGTGGCACCCATCTCTCCGGTTTCAAATCCGCGCTCACCCGTTGTATCAACGAGTATGCCCGGAAAAGCGGGGTCTTAAAAGATGCCATTGAGCTCATCGGCGAGGACACCCGCGAAGGACTTACCGCGGTCGTCTCAGTGAAAATTCCCGAGCCCCAGTTTGAAGGACAGACCAAGACCAAATTGGGCAACAGTGAAGCAAAGAGTGTGGTTGAAAGCGTGCTCTATGATCGACTGTCCGCCTACTTTGAGGAAAACCCCCGGGTTGCCAACCGGATCATTGAAAAGGTGATTGCGGCGGCAAAAGCCAGATTGGCAGCACGAAAAGCACGGGAACTGGCACGCCGACGTTCGTTATTAGAATCTGACACCCTGCCCGGAAAACTGGCCGACTGCGCATCCGAAGACCCCGCGGAAAGCGAACTCTTCATCGTTGAGGGTGACTCTGCGGGTGGTTCAGCAAAGCAGGGCCGGGACCGCCGTTTTCAGGCGGTTCTCCCGTTGCGCGGCAAAATTCTCAATGTTGAGAAATCCGGACTCAATCGCATCCTGTCCAACAACGAAATCAGAGCCATCATCTCCGCAATTGGCGCGGGTGTGGGTGAGGATGAATTTGACCCGCAGAAAGCACGGTATCACCGGATTGTGATTATGACCGATGCGGACGTTGACGGCTCCCACATCCGGATTCTACTGTTAACTTTCTTTTACCGATTTATGCAACCGTTAATTGAAGCCGGATTTCTCTACATCGCGCAACCACCGCTTTACCGGGTTCGCCAGGGAAAACAGGAGTTCTACTTCTATTCTGACGACGAACTTGAACAGTTCAGGAAAAAAGCAAAGTCCGATAATCTCGAGATTGCCCGGTTCAAAGGCTTGGGTGAAATGAATCCCGAACAGTTATGGGAAACGACAATGAATACGGAAAAAAGGACATTGAAACGGGTAACAATGGAAGACGCCACCGAGGCGGATGCGATCTTTAGGATGCTGATGGGGGAAGAGGTCGAACCCCGGCGGGAGTTCATTGAGAAAAACGCCCGCTATGTAGAAAACTTAGATATCTAAGAAAAACCTGGCCGTTAAAATTAGTACTACTCAGCGGACGCCGTAACCGCCCCCGGAACCAAAACTACTGAGAATTGCCATATAGGGCATAATGATCGCAACGATCAGAAAGATCGCCGCCACGCCCATAAATAGAATTAATATCGGCTCAATCATTCCGGTCAGATTCTTCACCGCATATTCAACTTCACTGTCGTAATAGTCAGAAATCTGCTTTAACATATCATCCAGCGCACCGGACTCCTCGCCCGTTGCCACCATCTGCACCACCATCGGTGGAAATACCCCCAACTCCCTCATCGGCGTTGCCAGCCCTCGGCCGCGCCGCACGCTTTCGGTTAAACGGTCAACCGCTTGAGCAAGATAGACATTGCCGATGGTCTTGGCAACAAGGTTAAGACTGCGTAGAATCGGGAGGCCAGTGCGGTCCAGGGTTTCAAACATCCGGGCAAAACGGGAGAGCGCCATCTTATAGATGATCGGTCCGAAAATCGGTAGCCGCAGTTTCAGCCGGTCCCACCACATCCTGCCCGCACTCGTCCGGATGAACATATAGAAAAGGACCACGATCGCCGCAACCAGCAGGGCTATTAGGTACCAGTATTTACCCATAAAATTGGTAACGATGATCAGAATCTGGGTCGGCAACGGCATCTTACCACCGACACTGGCAATCAGGTTGACAAATTTCGGCAAGACAAAAGTGGCGAGAACCGCCACCGCCACGACAAAAAAGCCCATCAGGATCATCGGATAACGCATAGCACTACCGACATCCGACTTTAACTTACGATCGTGGTCAAGTAGCATTACCAGTCGGTCCAGAATGTCGTCCAAGACACCGCCCGTCTCACCAGCCCAGATAGAGTTGACATACAGTTCGTTAAACACCCGTGGATGTTTCGCCATCGCCACTGACAACGAAGCACCACCCATCAGATCCTTTCGGATCGCATCCAATGCCCGGATCAAAGGCTTGGACTTGGTCTGGGCTTGCAAGGCACCAATCGCGGTCAGCATCGGTAAACCTGCCCGATGCAAAGTAACAAACTGCCGGGTGAAATTAATCAGGTCAACCGGTTTCACCCGTTCAAAGAGTTGATTGATGTTAAACTGCGGACCGCGCGCGCCGCCCTTTTCCTCTCTAATACTTATCGGCACATAGCCATAGGTCTCCAGTTTCTCGGTAATACTGGCAACATCCGTTCCCTCAATTGTCCCGGAAAGGATTTTGCCTTCCTTGTCCCGGACCCTATACCGAAATAGCGGCATAAATGCCTCCTTTAATTACTCAACCTTTTCTGCCTCTTCCATTATCTCTTCAATTGTCGTGACCCCGGATACCACCTTACGAATACCATCCTCCCAAAGGATCTTCATTCCAAACTCCCGAGCCAGCGCCCGGATTGCTGAGGTCGGCGGACGGGTTACCACCAGTTCGCGGATCCGGTCATTCATCTTCATCACTTCAAATATCCCAATCCGACCGCGGAACCCGGAATTCCGGCAGTGCTCACACCCTTTACCTTTATAGAATTTTGTTCCTGCTGGCAACTCCAGTTCCTCAAGCATCTTTCCCGGCGGGTCATAGGCAACCTTGCACTTTGGACAAATCCGACGCACCAGCCGTTGCGCAACAACCCCCTCCAGCCCCGAAGCAACCAGAAACGGCTCAATTCCCATATCGATCAACCTGGTAACCGTTCCCGGCGAATCATTGGTGTGAATCGTGGAGAAAACTAACTGACCGGTAAGTGCTGCGCGAATTGCCACGCCCGCGGTCTCCGCATCACGAATCTCACCGATCATAATTACATCCGGGTCTTGACGGAGGATATGACGCAGACCAACGAGATAGGTATAACCTGCCCGTTCATTCACCTGCGACTGACAGATTTCATCCAGGTCGTACTCCACCGGGTCCTCAATGGTGATGATGTTCGTATCAGAGGAACGGATTTCTGAAAGAATCGCGTAGAGCGTGGTTGACTTACCCGAACCGGTCGGACCGGTAATCAGAATAACGCCGTGCGGCTTCGCGATCATCTCTCGCAGAACCTGGTTACTCTCCTCAATTAAACCCAGTTCATCTATCGAGAGTAATCGCATTCGGTCCAAGATACGCATCACCACCTTCTCGCCGTAAGTGGTAGGGAAGGTTGAAACCCGGAAGTCAATCTCCCGGCCATCAACAATCGCACCGTAACGACCGTCCTGCGGCACCCGCTTTTCCGCGATGTTCATCTTGGACATAATCTTAATCCGGGAAACCACCGCTAACTGCAACGCTTTCTTCGGCGAGATAATCGGATGCAGGATGCCATCAATCCGGAAACGGACCCGCAGTCCCTCCCGGGTTGGTTCAATGTGAATATCACTGGCACGCTCGCGCACCGCCCGGATGATCATCTGATTAACCCACCTGACCACGGGTGCCTCACTTGCCAGTTCCTCGAGTTTTTTCGGCTCCAACCCCATCTCCTGCACCGCCGCGGACTCCCCTTCCTCTGTCGGCAAATCGTCAAGGCTGGTGATCTCCGGCTCGTCCGGGATATCCACTTTCTCGGGTGTTGAATAGTATTGATTGAGTGCCTGGTATAGATCAATCTCCCGGCAGACCATCGGCTCAACCTCCATACCGGTCATCCGCCGGACCTCGTCAATGTTAAAGATGTCGCCGGGGTCAACCATTGCAATTGCCAACGTATTGCCTGAACGGAAAAGAGGAATCAGTTTATTGTTCCGCAAAAATTCCTCAGGAAACAACTGGAGGACCTCGGAGTCAAGCTTAAAACTGGTCAGATCAATGAACGGCACGCCGTATCTCTGTTCTAATACCGCACCGCTTTCTTCCATCGGTGTCTGTTCGTCTGCCATCTATGCCTCCTTATTCCACAGCCAGTTAAAATCAATCTTAGTCACTATATAATTATACATAAAGAACCGTTATCCTGTCAATACATTGTCGTGGTTAAACTTTAATCATCTTGGTATAAACCCCACGCCTTATTCGCTCTTTTATCCTTGGACTTGATATCACCGTGGTGTAGTGGTCGATGACATCGTCAATTTTTCTCTTCAGCGTCTCCAGTTCCAGCAGGACCTCAGACAGGTAGTTTTCATCGCTGGGTATATAAATCTCGCTTATACCGATATCTATCAGCATCTTCAAATACCTCGCCCTTAACTCCGAAACGCATTGCACCGAATATCTCCGCCTACTGCCCAGTCGGGTATAAAACAGTTGCCAGCCAAACAGTCCCTTTTCAATCCTAGAACTTGCTACCGGTTGATTCAGCTCCAATCGCTGCCGCGCTAGTTCCGACCGGGATAAAACCCGTTCCTGATAGATCTGCCCCAGTGTCTTCATAATGACAGGCCTGCTTAAACCATTCTGCCGATTCTGGTCCGCAGGTCAATAAAAAAATAAGGGCGGTGGTTGCACCGCCCTTGGCACAAGTAAGGGATTTTTACTTGATAGTCGCCTTAACCAGTTCCACTGTAGACTTTACGGTCGAAGCTCCCCAGGTCCACTCTCCGTAGGCTTTCGCCATCCCGATGTTATTGGCATACCAGAAGTATTCCTTATAATTTGATGCGGCTGTATCGGTATATTCAATCTTCCAGGCTTTCTTATAAGTTCCCGCCTTGACCGTAATATCCTCTTGGGAGAGCACCTTAGCAACAACATTCTCATAAATGTGCCAGGTTTTACCTTCCTTCAAGGGTAAAACCAGGGTTGTATCTGGCGTCGTATCATTCTTGGTATCGTAACTCAGCACCGCATCCTTTGTCTCGCGCACATAAGAGGTCTCAACAAAACTATAGGAAGTTTCAGAAGGCTGATAGTAATGAACCTCCGAATTCTGGATCATCATTATCACCTCGTCACCAGAGCTGAGTTTATCCTTTTTCTCGGCAACAATAGTAGCGGTTAGCTTATAAACTGTGTCCGCTGGCGCATCAGTGGTACTCTCCGTGATTGCATACCCTTCATACTCCCATTTTGAACCCACATTTGTCGGGAAGTAATCCTCCTTCTTGCCGAAAAGGTCGCAGGCAACAAAAAGCAGTGCGACCAGTGTGACGGTGATCACCATCAGTTTTTTCATAGGACTCCTTTCATTTTTAGTACTATAATACAAAACTCCCCCCCTGTCAAGCAATTTGTGAATAAACTTTCTGGGGAAACCAGTTAAAATATAATAACCACTATTTTTAACAATAATATATAAAAAGTCTGCTTATAATCAGATAATGATAGGTACTTAAAATAGTTGCTTTGTTATAAGTTGTTAATTAGCATTAAGTTATAAATTCTTGCCATCTCTGCCCCCCCTGCAGTATAGAGGACCGTATTGGTATTGGTTATATATATCATCTCGGTTACAGTGCTGGTTAGAGTTTGGATCTTAGCTTACATCATAGTACAGTATTTAATCCCCAATATGGTATCTATTGGGGTTTTCTGTTGGATTAAGGATTGGCTTCTGGACCCAGCGATCAGGCAGACAGAAGAGATAATAAAAAGAGTGATTAACAGCCGGGTCTCAGTCTTGATTGCGGCTATGGTTGTAGGTTAAGATATAAAGGTTACTTTTTCTGGTTCCTCTAGTTCGTTTAGGTTAATTAAAAATCAACAACCACTAATTGCCCACAATGCTCATCGGGTTTTAATCAGTTTTCTGGTCAAAACTGTTTTCCCGGGTGTCAATCGGATGTAGAAAACGCCGTAGCCGATACTCCGATTACGGGAATCGGTACCATTCCATTTTATCCGGTGATAACCCGCAGGCACTTCACCATTGCACAACGTCCTGACCAATTCGCCAGTAACCGAGAAAACCTGCAGTTGAATTTTCCCTGATGCGGGCAGAGCATAACTGATGGTCGCCTCTTTGGTAAAGGGATTCGGACCAACCGGCATCAACAGCACCTGCCTGGGTAAACGGTTTTGCTCGGCAATTCCGGCTCCCGAGAGAACCGTAAAACTGTCAATCACTATGTCATTGCTTGGATTGTTATCGCCGACAAGCATCGTTGAACAACTGGCGACATAGTTACCGAGAATCAGCGCCTCCCATGGGGTAAAGTTCAGGGTCTCCAGTGCGCCAGTACTAAGGACGATTGACTGGGTATCAGTATAACCCGGCACAATGTTAAACACCACCGCAACGCTCTCCACCCTATTCCCGTAGTTCTGGATCAGCGTCTGGGGTATAACAACCGCGCCCGAATCAACCGTATCAACCGGCGCCAGAATCGCACCCACCCCAACATCCCGATTAACCTGGGAAATTACCACATCGCCAGTGATCGTCCAGGCAAACGGTTGCGGCACGCTGGTAACAACATTTCGGCCATAAACCCGGATCCGCCACAGACCGGTGTCCGGTGAATTTATCCGACAGCACTCCTCAACATTTAGCGAATCCCAGCCGGTCGGATTGGGCACCGATTGACCCACGGCATACTTGTTGCCGCGATAAGAGACACCCGCTGGTGAAATCAGTTCCAGATCTAGATTGTTAACCAGGGTGGGATTGGCATTGGGCGCCGCGGCTGTGTCAGTCCACACCAGTGCTGCACGTAACGGGATTCCAGAATTAACTACAAACTCCTCCTCTTTGTATTCACCGGTTCGGACCCCGATCGTGTCATCCTTCAACAGCAATTTTCTAACTTCACCCACAAAATACAGAACCGAATCTGCATTGACCCTGCCCCAGCCGATATTGTTGTTCGGCGGGGTATATGAGCCAATATTAGGATCAGCTGAAGCGATCGCCATTGAACGTAACAGCGCAGCGGAGATATAACTCAAACGGCGTTCTGGCATTGGTGTGCCGGTGGGATAATAACCTTCCTGCAGATAACAGCGCAAAAGTCCGACCGTGCCCGAAACTGCTGGTGTCGCCATTGAAGTTCCATCCATTGAAGAATAGGTGTTGGTGCCGGTTCTCGTCGCGGAATACAGCGATTCACCCGGTGCCATCACCGTCGGCTTGAGCCGACCATCCTGGGTTGGACCCCGGCTGGAAAAACTGGCAATCGCATTGGAGTTGGTACCGTTTCGGGTCGCACCTGTGGTCAAGACATTTTTCGCAATTCCCGGGTTGCGAATCCGCGTTGAAGAATACTCATTGCCCGCCGCCATAATATTGAGAAAATCCTTGTGCGCCCAAATAAAGGCATCAGTTGATGCATCCTGAATCAGATAGGTGCCGCTGAAATTTGCCCAGCCCCAAGAACCGGAGTGCTGTTTTATCGGCCGCAAGGAATCAGGCAGTCCGCGCCCAAAATAGATCGTATCCCAGAGACTCCACAGGTCATTATCTAAGACAAAACTCATCCCATTGGTTAAATCAACAAAATATAACCTGCCTTTAATCGCCATCCCGTCATAATAACTTGACCCTCCGGTTACCGAATCATCACCTACCACCGTGCCATTCACATGGGAACCATGATACTGTCCCTCGGTAGCATCAGCCGTGCCATACCGCTTGTAAGCAACCACCTTCCTGTGTTCTGGCCAGATACCTGGTGGTGTAACACTCATTGTCGGGTCCCGGAACATATCATGACCGAGGTTTATACCGGTATCGCTGGTTGACATAATAACCCCTTGACCACGAACACCGTTACGCCAGATTGGCCGTGCCGAAAGCGATGTATCCGGTGGTGCGGGTGATTGCCAGCCGGACTGCACAACCCACTGACAACGGCTATTAGCGGTGGTCGGTTCGGTCCACTCCTGAATCCAGAACACCTCGGGCAAATGGGCAAGTTCTGTAATCATTGATGCCGTCACCGTTGCCTGAACCACCTGCCCGAACGGGGTCCTGTTTATCTCTTCAAGATCGCCCCCGCGCCTTTTTATAAAATCTGCCACCACCTCCGCCTCCTCACCTGGTGTAACAAGAAGTGCCACATCCTGAACTCCGGTTGCGTTCAACAACTCTGCCTGAATCTTATACGCCGGATGAAAACACCCAACCCAGTTCACAAATGGTAAATTCAGCACCTCACGCCGTTCCTGCGCGGTCAATTTCGCAACTGTTGCATAATTGGGGAAATACCCAATAGTCCTTATTCCCATCCGCTCAAGCTCGGTAAACCATATCCGCTGAATCGGTCCATTGAACTGGATGAGATAATAACACGGCTCATCGTAGTTGCCTGCATAGGTTAAATCCGGTGGTAGTGACGGCTCTCCAAGCCTAGTATCGATAACAAAACCGTTACTGAAGGAGACCCAGTTCACCTCATCGCCGGCAACCGGCTGAAAACGGTGGGTCGGACCCATATCGTAGTGGTCTCTTACTCCGGCGGTAACAACTGAAAAAACAATCTGTACTAATATACTCGCTACACAAATCTGCTTCGTCACTTTTCCTCCTTTGGATTAATAGAGTTAATTCTATCTCCCCACCATCACAAGTCAAAAAGCACCCCTAACAAAACAGCAAAAAATCAATTTGGCAACCGTCAATAGAGAATGTCCTGTCTTGCCCGATAAAATTTTCTCGTTATTATAAAATTAACAATGGAACAGGATAAACTGCTGGCGCTTCTTTCCGCAGCGGTGGTTAAATTCAACCGTGATGATGTCATCCGGCTCTGTGAAACCGCTCTAAATCAGGGGATTCCCGCGGATGTCGCACTGAATCAGGGCTTAGCAAAGGGAATGCGAATGGTTGGAGAAAAGTTTGCCCGCCAGGAGTATTTTGTACCAGAAGTCTTAATGGCCGCCAAGACGATGTATGCCGGTTTTGACATCTTAAAGCCGCACCTTACACCCAAAGAAAAAAAACACCACAAATTAGCATTGGGGGTGGTACAAGGTGATATCCATGACATTGGCAAGAATATCGTCAAAGTTATGGCAGAAGCATCTGGTTATGAGGTAGTTGATCTGGGCAGGAATGTCCCGGTTGAGCAGTTTGTCAATGCCGTGCGTGACGGCATCACGGTAATTGGTATGTCAGCACTGATGACAACGACAATGCCAGTTATGGGCAAAGTGATCATCGCGTTAAAACAGGCCGGCCTGCGGGAAAAAGTCAGGGTGCTCATCGGAGGCGCACCGGTAAATGACCTCTTCGCCCAGCAGATCGGTGCGGACGGTTATGCACCGGATGCTTATCAGGCGATTGCTAAACTAAAAGAACTGTTTGATTAGGTGGTGACAAAATACGCAAAAGTTATCCGCCTCCTGACCGCCACCAACCAGGAACTACTTAGGGAACAGTTCGCGCCGGTTGTCTTCCCGATGGTAGTTGCCAACTATGCTGCCCGTTTTGCCAGTGAGAAAATCCGGCAAGCTCTTACCGATGGTAACCGATTGAGCGAACTGCTTTACCACTGCTACCGTGTTTTCGATTACGACCTGATTATGGTTTTTACCGATGTCATGGTCGAAGCCGAAGCGATGGGGTGTGAAATTGAAATTCCGGAGGATGAACCGCCCGTTTTGCTCCAACCCGCCAGGGAAAAATCCCGTCCCTTTACAACCGGCAGAGAAAAGAGATTGGGGATTGTGCTTCAGGCAACAAGAAGGCTGCGAGAAATGGTTAAAGATGAGACCTTTATCCTGGTCTCGCTCAAAGGTCCTTTTTCACTCGCCTGTTTTCTCGCAGGACCGGAGCACCTTTTAGAACTACTTTTGGCCAGCCCCGAAAAGACGGATTGGTATCTTCAATGTGCACTGTCAAATCAAAAGCATTACGCCCGGGAAATCATCCGGGCGGGTGGAATTCCGTTTATCGGTGACCCATTTGCCTCCGGCAGCATCATCAGCCCTACACACTTTCAGCGGTTCGCCCTGCCCTATCTTAAGGAACTGGTAGACTTCATTCATCAACTTGGCAGCTGGACCGGCTTGCACATCTGTGGTGACAGCCGCCAGATTCTGCAACTTATGAATCAAACCGGAGCTGAGGTGTTAAGTGTTGACGAAATGCCCCTAAAATCCGTCCGCACCCAGATTGGCCCCCAGTCAATCATTATGGGCAATGTCTCAACCCAACTCCTGGAAACCGGAAAACCTCAACAGGTGGCTAATGCTGCGCAGGATTGTCTAAACAGCGGTATGCCCAAAATGATACTTTCCTCCGCCTGTGACCTGGCAACATCAACACCCAAAGAGAATGTCGTTGCGCTAATTGAAACCGCCCGTTCCTGGCGATGGAAATAAAGGTAATACCAAAACAGAACCAAAGTTTGCGTGATCTACTGCTGAAAAAAGGTATCACGCTTACCGGCGAATGTGCTGGCCGCGGGCACTGTGGTAAATGCCAGGTGCTGGTTAATGGCAAAACCGTGCTCGCCTGTCAATTCGTACCTGCCGAACCGATCATCGTTCACCTACCGCGCGACATTGCGGTCAGAAAAGCCCCCCCTCTGACCGCCAACTTTTCCCAAAGCCGACCGCTTTTGCTGGTAGTAGACATCGGCACAACAACGATTACACTGGCAGCGCTCGACTCTGGAACCGGACGGGCAAGATATACCGAGACGGTAATTAACCCACAGTCAAAATATGGTGCGGATGTGGTCAGCCGTATCGCTAATTGGCGCAGGGTCAGCCAGATCCCCCTTACTGAACTATTAAAACAGTATTGCCAACGGCGTCACATTGACCGACGCCGCACCGGCATGGTAGTGGGTAATACCGTAATGCTCCACTTCCTTTTAGGCAAAAACCCCACCGCGCTGGGCGTCTATCCTTATCAACCAAAACTGAGACTAAAAACGGTGTTGAACTTTCGCATCAATGGTCTGCGACTGAAAACCCTACCAATTTTAGGTTCATTTTTGGGTAGTGACTGCACTGCTGCCATCCTTGCCAGCGGAATGCACTGTAGTGAAAAAATCTCCCTTCTAATTGATGCCGGCACCAATGGAGAGGTTGTGTTGGGTAATAAGTTTCGCCTCTTTGCCTGTTCCACCGCTGCCGGACCCGCGTTTGAAGGCTCAACTATCACCTGCGGTTCGCTGGCAATTCCGGGTGCAATCACCGCTGCTCGCTACCAGCAGGGTAAATGGCGGCTGAAAACCGTGGGCAAGAGAAAACCCAGAGGCATCTGCGGTTCCGGCGTGCTGGATGTTATCGCTGAGGCATTAAAGTACGGCATAATTGACTCCACCGGCCGAATAAATTCCGGCAACCAGCTATTACTCTATGCGGACGGAGAAAACCAGGTGTATCTCACCCAATCTGACATCCGGGAACTACAGGTAGCAAAAGCAGCAATTACCGTGGGAATTAAATTACTTTTTAAAGAATGGTTTGGTGAGTATAATCCGGACCCAGGAAAAATCACTCGCATCTTCCTTACCGGCAGGTTCGGCAACAAAATTAACCCGTCCTCTGCCTTTGCCATCGGCCTATTACCAGCTGGAAAGATCGACATTCTCTATCAACACCCCAACTTGGCCCATCTGGGCGCAATAAGAGCCGCCCGAAATCCCCAACAACTAATAGAAACTTTCCATATCGCCCGAATAAGTCAGGAGATCCTGCTGGCTGAGCACCCAGATTTTACTGACCGGTTCATTGAGTCAATGTTGTTTCAACCATGGCATTGATCGAATACAAGAAAATCGCGCATCTTCGTGAGGAACGGATTGCCGAGCTAAAGAGACTGCGGGTAACCGGTAAAAAGGTGGTCGGTTATTTCTGCCTATACGTGCCCGTGGAGGTTATCCAAGCCAGTGGTGCAGTTCCTATCCGGCTTGCCCGGGGAGATAACTCTGCCGCACTTTTAGGCGAAAGACACCTCCGGCCTGATGCCTGTCCATTCTGCAAAAGCACTCTGGGCAAACTTACCACCGACCCCCTTTATCAACTGGCTGACGCTTTGGTCTTCGTAAATACATGCGATATGATGCGCCGTTTGCCCGAAGTGGTGCGCAATGTAGTTGATATACCTGTCTTTCAAATTTATCTTCCCCGGACCGCAGAAGATTTCCCCAACCGTTTAAATGAGTTTCTCCGGCAGTTGGAGAAAATGATGAACTTCCTCAAAACTCTAACCGGTGTGGATGGTTTACCTCGTCTCACCTCGACGATAACCGAATATAATCGTCTGCGGCAGGCATTGAAGGCACTTGATGAAACTCGTATCCAGGAACCGCCTCCGGTCAAGGGCAGCGAAATCCTCGACCTCGTCCTTCTTGCCACCTTGCTCAAATCTGAGGATGTGATCGAGTTGATTTCCGAGAAGATGCCCCACCAGCCGGTTAATAGCCAGCCCGCTCTGCCAAGAGTGCTACTCGCCGGTAGTATCCTGACTGAAGAGGACCGCAGGACCATCACACTCCTGGAAAAAGAGCTTGCCATCGTTGCGGACACCATTTGCACGGGTACAAGATTCTTTACAGAAACCGTTGAGGTTAAAGATGACCCATTGATTGCACTAGCAAACTATTACTTCAACCTCATTCCCTGCGCATTTCGCCGCCCAAACGATCGACTCTACGACTTCACCCACAAGCTGATTGCTGAACGTCTAGTCCAGGGTATAATTTATAAAACCCTGCTTTACTGTGACCCGTGGCGCTTTGAGGTACAAACTCATCGTACTAAACTGCAGCTACCGGTACTCGAGATCGACAGCGACTACTCAGAGAAAAACTACCAGCAGTTAAGGACCCGTATTGAGGCGTTTGCTGAGATGCTTAAAAGCAAATGAGACAAAAGGACAATTTTAGCTATCAGGACCCCAAATCCGCCCGGATAACCTTTGACGAATGGGATGACCTGTTCGACCAGATTCCAGACAACATAATTGAAAAATTTTGCTACTTTCCACCTAACGACGCCACCTGGGCAAAATACCTCTTTCCGCCTCAAACCTTTGCTATTTACGGTGCCCGGCATCTCCGTCGGCTGAAGTTCGACAACTCCCTTGCTGCACTTCGGCTCTGGGGCTTCGTCAACAACGAGGTTGAACGGCTCTTCCGTGCCCAACAAATAGGTAAAAAGGTAATTGCGGTAATGGGCGATTTAGGACCTTTGGCGATAATTATCAGTGCCTTTCCCGAGTGCGTACCTTTCTACCCGGACTGCTGGTGGTGGACCCCATTCGCCATGGAAAGTCGGGTGCTACTCAAAACAGCTGAGGACCTCGGTATTCCGGAGGCAACCTGTTACTCTCGTGCTGCACTCGGTGCCTTTGTCAAACACAGCTATTTTCCTGATCCAGACCTGATTATTGCCGCCACCGGCGCCTCTTGCGACGATTACTCCGGAGTTCAAAGCCTCGTGGCTCAGCTAACCGGCAATGTCATCTGGGTTGAGACACCTCTGCGTCAGAGTGACGACATCTCAGAAACCATCGAACTGCTCGTATCGGAATATCACCGAGTAATTAAATCGCTTGAAGAACTCACTGGGATCAGACTCACCGAAGATTTGCTAAAACAGGCGATTCAGCGGGCAAATCTTGTGCGTAAAATAACCGCCCGATTACGCGACCTTGCCTTTACCCACGCGGTTTTCCCGGCAGTGGAAATGATGCTCATCGAATTTGGGTGTCTACATTTCTACTCGGATATCACCGAATGGATTAACATACTTCACCACCTCCTTAACACCGCTGAACATCGCACACGGACTAATCAAGCAGTGCTTCCTCTAAGTAGCCTACATCTTGCCTGGCTGACACCACCTGCTGATCCGTTACTGCTCTGCACTGCCGAAGACTACGGTGCTCGCATCGTTGCCACCGAATATGTCATCAACCAGGCGCTCGCACCTATTGAAAACTCTTTGCCCCCACTGGTGGCGATTGCCCGTTCCCATCTCTTCGGCTCATTAAACGGCACATCCGCAGAGCGTGCAGAGCTGTTGATCAGACAGTCAACAAAGAACTCTGCAGAAGGGCTAATCATCTCCGGACTACTGGGGGGATCGCACTGTGCAATGGAGTCAAAGTTGATCGGTGATATTGTCCGAGATCGCCTTGGGTTACCGGTATTGGAGTTCGACGTTGCACCACCGAACCGAGAAATTGACCGGCAGACTTTAACCAGAATCGAGGCATTTATGGAGCTTTTAAGGAGCCGGCGATGCGCGAAATCCTGAATCCTCGTGAACGTTTTGGGTTGCTGGTCATTGACGAAACTCAGGATCGGGTACCGCTATTTCCACTTCTCACCTCTTACGCCGCCATTTTCGTGGGCGTGCCCCTGCGTGACTATTATACCGACGGCGTCATTATGGCAAAATGTCAACTTCAATCTCGAGAACACTTTCAGACCGATTTTATATCCATCTTTTCTGAAGTTGGCATCGTTGCCGAAGGGTTGGGTTCAGAATACCACTATCCAGAGAACGATCTGCCGATCCTTTCTAAACCAAAATGGCAAGATGTATTAACCGCAGCAGGTGCCATTACCCAAAAAGGTGAAATTGCCCTTGGGGGCCGACTCGGAGTCTACCTCACTGCAATCAACTACGCCTACGAAGCGATCGCTGACCGGGTTCCGATACTTGCCTATATACCGGCACCTTTTACCACTGCCCAGCAACTCGTAGAACCGGAGTCTCTTTTACTGGCATTAATTGAAAATCCGGACGCGGTCCATAAACTTCTTTCCTACGCCACTACTGCGGTTATTAACTTTTCCCGCGCGGTGATCCGTGCCGGAGCGCTACCCATACTTGTTGACCCACTGGCATCCGGCAGTGTACTCAGTCCGAATCAGTACCGGCAGTTTGCCCTGCCTTACGAAAAGATGGTAATCGATTTTTACCACCGGTATGACCTTGATGTTGTGCTTCATATCTGTGGTGATACTACTAATATTATCGGTTTGATACCGGCGAGCGGTGCCGACCTGATCAGCGTTGACAAAATCGACATCAAACTGGCACTGGCTGCGGTCGGCAACAAGGTCCGGCTCATCGGCAACTACGACACCTCCAATCTCTGGCTCACCCCCCCCACGGTAATTGAAACCCAGGTCATCGAGATGGTATCTTTAGGTAAAACCTGTCCCCGGGGCTATGTTGCCGCGACCGGCTGTGAAGTGCCCCTCGCCACCCCGGAAGAAAACCTTGCCACCTTTGTCCGGGCAACTAAAATCTCTGGACAGTATGATTTTCCGACTAAATACAAAAGGGCGGTAGTGTGATTGTCGCAGGAATTGACGTTGGCTCGGCAAATACCAAAATAGTTATTTACGACCGGGAAAACGAGGTGATCCGCGCTACTGCAATCGCCCGCACCGGGATGAAACCACGGGCAACCGCAGAAGCGATGTTTCAAAACGCCTTACAGCGCGCTGAACTACAATCGCACGAAATCAGCCGGGCCGTTGCCACTGGCTACGCCCGCTACTCGGTCAATTTTGCCAGTGATTATGTCACCGAAATTACCGCTACCGCTAAAGGTATAAAGTATTGGCATCCTACTGCCCGAACGATAATCGATATTGGCGGACAGGACTCCAAAGTCATCACCCTAAATAGTAACGGAGTAATTCAAGAGTTCGTAATGAACGACCGTTGTGCTGCTGGTACGGGCAGTTTCTTAGAATTTATCGCCCGGGGACTTGATATCCCACTGGAAGATTTCGGCACATTGAGCCGGTATTCGCAAAACCCAGTGCAACTCTCCAGTCTGTGCGTGGTTATGGTGGAAACTGAAATCCTCTCTATGGTCGCAGCGGAGGTTCCGCGTGAAGACATTATCGCCGGACTGCATCAGGCGCTGGCAACAAGGGTCGCAAATCTGGCACGAAGACTACCGATTGAACCGGATGTCATCTTCACCGGTGGTACTGCGCTCAATTCTGGTATGCGCCACGCATTAGAGCAAACGTTAGGACTGCCCGTCATCACTTCCCAGCACCCACTGCATACCGCTGCCCTTGGTGCTGCCCTCCTCGCTTAACGGATAAAAATTAGTTTCCGCCTTTCCTGGGGCGCAACAACAAAAAAAATTCCTGGTGTAAAACTGGAGACTCTTCTGCCGGATGGATCATACACCTTGCCCATGATTGTCAAAAGAACTTGCCGGTAAAATGTTCTGGCGCGTGGCGAATATCCACGGAATGGAATCGAAATCCGCTCCGGTTCCAACCGCTCCCAAAAAACCTTATAAGTTTTAACTACCAGTTCACAAATTTCCGAGGTTAACTCTTTTGCCTGAATTGAATCTGGGCCCACCAACCCCCAGCTACTTTCCCGCGCCGCCACCATTTGAAAAATAGTTGACTCAATCGGTGCGATATGATTCAGCCACTGGGCAAGACGAAAGGTATTAATCGCCTTCTGGTAATCTCGTAACGGGCAGAGCCAGTTAAAGACCTTTTTTGCCTCATCGCAAAGCAGTGCGGTATTGGTTCCGTTCAGCTCTGCAGGTACCACGCCACCATTTACCCACAACGGTATCGGTATTGACGCCAGGGGCGAGCCGAGTAAAATCCACATCATACCCGTATTGGGGCTGGTACCCGGCTTCGGTCCAACCATAATTTCAACTGAACGGGTAGTTGCCCGGCTGATCGCCGTATCGATTGGCAGGTATCCAAACGGCAGTGGCTCAATCTGACACAGAAATGGCAAAGGATAAGGGTCAAATCCAACTTGTCCTAAATCCCGGCACAAACTTCTGACAACAAACTCCACCGAGATCGGCCTCTGCGCCATCTCAACTGTGCACAACTGCATTGCCCGTTCAAAACGGTTTTTACCTAAAAGCCGGTTTGGTCCGCCCGACATTGAGTAGTTAGCCCGCAGGAGAAAACCCAATGACTCTTCAGCGCAATCGTACCGTTTATAAAAGGTATTACTCGCCTCAAAGACCGCCGCATTGCCCAGGGCATCAAAAACACCAAAATTTGCTGGCGTCTCCCTGCCCACGAGATTAAGTGAATCCAAAAGCTGGGCAAACTCATCCACCGTTGCACATCTACCTAAGGCAAGTCGCATAATGTTACCGTCATCCGCAGCGGTCAACCCGCTCAGGTTATAAGAGTTGGAGTTCATTATCGCAAACCCAGCCTCATTGATACCTGCCCAGACATCCAGCGTCTCCCCTGCGTAAACATTGGCGACAAACCGGTATCTTGGTCCGGTAAACCACCCCATCTCTTGATCCGGATTGTTGACATCCCGGTTCTTCCACAAGATCGGCCTGTGGTCAACAGTGGAACTTGGACCGAAAACACCGACCGTACAGGCTACTGAGAGAGAGAATGGTATCAGCAGCCCAAGATATACTAATGAGATTATCCGCGGCATTGTCAGATTATCTATTTCAAACTCGTCTTGATGATCTTTATAAGTTCCGGAACCAGTTTCTCTTCCCTTACGGTCTTAACCACCTTTTCCCGGGCAAAGATCACCCCCTTATTTCTTCCGCCCGCTATACCAAAATCTGCCTGTTTTGCTTCGCCTGGTCCATTTACCACGCACCCCATAACCGCCACCTTCAACGGCGCATTGATTCCCTTAAGTCCCCGTTTAGTTTCCCGAGCCAGCCGATTGATATCTACCACCGTTCTGCCACAACCCGGACAAGAATAAACCATAGGTCCTCGCTGACGCAAACCCAAAGCCGCAAGCAGTTCATAACCCGCGATGACCTCCCAAACCGGGTCATCGGTAAGAGAGATTCGGATCGTATCACCGATCCCGGCGCACAAAAGCGGACTTAAACCTGCCGCAGACCTGATCGCCCCTTCCCAGCGCGCTCCGGCTTCTGTCACCCCCAGATGAAGTGGATAGGGGTAACGCCTACTCAACTCCTGATAAACCGCGATCAACTCCGGCACTTCGGTCGTCTTAGCCGAAAGCACCAGCGATCTGAAACCCAGCCGCTCAAACGGCTCAAGCGCCATCTCCATCGCTTGCAACAGACTGGCGATGCGCTTCCCGGCGCTACCGGTTGGTAACCCCTTAGGTAAGGAACCGGAATTCACCCCGATTCTGACTGCAACACCGTTATCTGCTGCTACACGGATGATCTCCTCGACCCGCCAGCGGGCACCGATATTACCAGGATTGATTCGCACCTTATCAAAACCCGCCGCTATTGCTGCCAATGCCAACCGGTAGTTAAAATGGATATCCGCGATCAGCGGCACCACAACCCGCTGACGAATTTCCGGTAAAACTCTAGCACTTGCCTCATCCGGCACCGCGACCCGCACCAGTTCACACCCAGCACGGACCAACCTTCGGATCTGCCGAACCGTTGCTTCGAGGTCATCGGTACGGGTCTTGGTCATTGACTGAACTCGTACCGGTTCATCGCCACCAATTACGATACGGCCAACCCGAACCGCAACCGTCTTCCGCTTAGGACTTGACACGCCGGATATCCGCTCCTAACCGGGTAAATTTTTTCTCCAAATTTTCATAACCGCGGTCCAAATGATAAATCCGCAAAATCTCGGTCTGTCCCCGTGCTGCCAATCCCGCCAGCACCAGTGCCGCAGAAGCCCGTAAATCCGACGCCATCACCTGCGCCCCTTCCAACCGCTCAATCCCATGAATCACCGCCATATTGCCAGTTATATCGATAAGCGCCCCCATCCGATTGAGTTCTAAACAGTGTAAAAAACGGGATTCAAAAATGTTTTCGGTTATCGTGCTGGTGCCCCGGGCAATACTCAACAATGCGGTAAACTGTGCTTGCAGATCCGTGGGAAAACCAGGATAAGGCGCCGTGGAGATGTTTATCGCCTTTGGTCTCTCCCTTGCCTCCACCCGGATACTGGACTCATCCCACTCGACCCTCACTCCTGCATCCCGCAACTTTGTCAATACCGCGGTAAGGTACCTCGGTTCACACCCGTTGATTACCAGTTTTCCCTGGGTAATTGCACCTGCCACCGCAAAAGTTCCCGCCTCAATCCGGTCGGGAATCGGTGAATGTATCGCTCCGTGCAGTTTATTTACCCCATTGATTCTGATAATCGGCGTTCCTGCGCCGGTCACCTCTGCTCCCATCTTATTGAGAAAATTCGCCACATCAATCACCTCTGGCTCGCAAGCTGCCCCTTCAATAACCGTTTCGCCTTTTGCCAACACCGCTGCCATCATCGTATTGATCGTTGCACCAACACTTGGTCCCTTATGACCTTCCAGCATCATCGTATTACCGCGCAGGACCTTTGCCTTCGCCCGAATATAACCCCGCTCAATTCTAACCTTCGCACCCAATGCCGCAATCCCGCGCAAATGGAGGTCCACGGGCCGCGGTCCAATCGCACAACCACCGGGCAAAGAAACCCGGCAATCCCCAAACCGAGCAAGCAAGGGACCAAGCACATAATAGGATGCCCGCATCTTTCGGACGATGTCGTACGGTGCCTCTGGATTCAACCTACCATCCGCCGTAATCTTTACGGCTCTACTCTTCATCACTACCTTTACCCCGATACACCTCAAAAGTTTCAGCATCGTGCTCACATCCTCAAGCAGAGGCGTGTTCTCAATCGTACAACCTTCCTCGGTTAACAGGCAGGCAGCAAACAAGGGTAAAACTGCGTTCTTTGCCCGGGCACACTCGACACTCCCCACCAGTGGTTTACCGCCGCGTATCACAAAACGATCCATAGATAATTTTCATCATAAAATATCCTAATGTCAAATAACGGTCATCGACACCGACGGTGAGGCACGACCCTGCCGGATATAATGTTCATTCTTGACAAGGAAAACAAAGTCGTTAACTTTTTGCTGATAATATGAAAAAACCCGGTTCAGAACAAAGCGCGCTAATTACATTCAAGGAGGCAGGTGATGAAATCTAAGAAGAAACTCAGAAAAAAAAGGTCGGCCCGGATGCGGGGCAAACCTATTCCTGGTGATAACATTTCGATCGGCGACGAAACCGATCTTGAGGAACCCTTTATTAACTTGGGCGACGCTATCGAAAGCGACATCATCGACACCGACGATTTTGAAGAGTTCGACTCCAACTACGGCGAACCCGACGATTCGGAATGGTAAACCCGTCCTTGACTTTCGTCCGTTCTCAGATTAACTTTAAAACAAGCGTCTGGGCCCGTAGCTCAGTTGGTCAGAGCAACTGACTCATAATCAGTTGGTCGTCCGTTCAACCCGGACCGGGCCCATAATTTTTGCCTTCTACAAACTGGTGTGGGCGAGCTGATGAACGACACCAAAATCACTTGGACCGTCCATCGAGCAAGAGAGCACCATTTAAAAACCGCGCTCGTGCTCCTCTTCATTTTACTCTTTACCATTTTCACCTATTTTTCACTGGGCTTATCGCTCGCGATAATTGCCCTAACTGTCCTCGCCGTCGCCACCCACACCTATTTCCTGCCGGTCTCATTTCAACTTAACTCCCGCGGGATTACCATCGACAAAAAGATCTTCCAGTACACCTACGAATGGGAAAGATTTCGTCGATTTTACTTAACCAGCGGTGGTGTAGTATTAAGCCCTTTCACCCGCTATAACTTTTTGGACAACTTTCGGGGTGTCCATCTGCTTTTACCCCAAAATCCTGAACCGATCCTCAACTACTTACGACAGCGGTTTCCCGAAACTAACTGAACTATAAAAGAAACTGCCAGAGCGCCCGAGGAGAGTCGAACTCCTGGCCTGCAGATCCGGAGTCTGCCGCTCTATCCATCTGAGCTACGGGCGCTTGATTCTAATCTAATCGAAACCGACACAAAGTCAAGACCGTAACCCGCCAAACCAACCTGACTGCAAAGAATAGAAATTACCCCTGTGCCCGCTGTTACCACCAGCCTCAAACAGGTGCTAATTAGAAGGGCAAAATACGTCATTAATAAAACCCTGATTGCCACCCGCACCACAACCACTATCGTAATCACCACCATCTCTATAAACGACATCACCTTCACCATCACCCCCAAAACCAAACCACCAGCCCCAACCACCATCACCAAAGCAATCCTAATAACAACCCCCACCCTAACCATCAAAGATACCGTCCTGGATACTGCCCCCGGGGCAGGCAAAAACCTTCCTAATTAATTACAAGTTTTGATAATACATGTGATTATAAAATTAGTTAATTTTTGCCCGTTTTGAAAATCATACTATTATACTCCTTGTCATACTTGCTAAACCAAATTAATTAAGTATCATTTAGTTCTGAACACTGTCGGTTAATTAAAAACAGGAGTCAGTTATGAACAACAACACATTACGAACCACACTGCTTAACGAGATTAAACGGATGCTGGACGCAAACTGCAGTTTTGCCGATGCCCGCTTTTACGCTGAGGATTCTACAGAAAGACTGGTGCTTTATGACGGCAACCTGGAGGTTAACTACCGCCAGTTTGAACAGGGTATCGGTGTCCGGGTGATAAAAACCGGTGCGGTTGGCTTTGCTGCGACTGCTGATTTGACCTCAATTCCGGACTGCTTTAACCGGGCTTTGGCAAATGCGGAGGCTGCGGCCCAGCTTCTGGGCTTTCCCAAGGATATGGACAAAAAAGAGCCAATCAAAGGGTTTTATCAACCCGGTTTTGAACAGGACCCGTTTAACCTACCGGTAGCAGAGAAACTATCACTACTGAAGCGGGTTGATGAGCAACTCAAAGACAAAACAGTTGAACATCGGCTGGTCTCTGCCCATTTTCAGAAACGGCGCATCTTCTATTACAATAGCGAAGGAACCGAAATTGAAAGAGTGGTCTTAAACACCTTTGCGGGAATGAGTGTGATGGCACGGGATAAGGATGGCAGAACCCAGCGGCGTTCTTATGAACTACAATCTGACGGCACCGGTAGCCGCGGGTTTGAATGGCTTAATAACCCGAACTCATTTGCAGTCCATACGGAAAGAATTAAAAAAGAACTGGGCGAGATCATTGCCGCGGAGACTCTGCCGCCAAAACGCCGGGATGTGATTTTACTCCCGGGTCAAGGACACCTGCAGGTTCATGAGACGATTGGCCATCCATTGGAACTGGACCGCATTCTGGGTTATGAACTCTCCTTTGCCGGCGGCTCCCATGTGAAACCCGAGATGATCGGCACCCTGCGCTACGGTAGTGAAAAACTAAATGCCAAGGTGATGGTCGTCGAGAACTCACCGGGCACATTCGGTTATGATGATGAGGGCACACCCCAGCACGAATATTATCTGATCAAAAACGGCATCCTCGTCAATGTGCTCTGCTGTCGTCTTGACCTGGCAGAGACAAATGCCAAAGCGGGCAAAGTGGTGGTCAAGGAGTCCGGTGCCTCAGCCCGGGCAGCAGGATTTTACAAGACCCCGATCGACCGTATGACCAATGTCTGTGTTGAATGGGGCAACGACGGTACCCTGGAGGATATCATCCGGGCAACCGAAGATGGTATAATTTTAGATATGCCCGTCTCCTGGTCAATCGGCTCCAACCGTGAGCATTTCCATTTCGGCTGTGAGATCGCCTGGGAGGTCAGAGATGGCCAGATCACCAAAGTTTACAAAAACCCAACCTATCAGGGGCATACCTTAGAATTCTACAACTCGCTGGATATGGTCGGTGACCGCTCCACTTGGCGCCTGTTTCAGGTGGCAAACTGTGGCAAAGGTGAGCCAAACCAGATTATGGAGGTGGGACACGGTGTGCCGGTGATGCGGTTCAAAAATGTCATTACTGGAGAAGGGAGGTAAAGATGCTTGAAGAACGGTTTCGTGCCTTCCTGCTTGAAGCGCGGGACTATGCGCGCAAAAGTGGCTTTAACGCTGAATTCTCCTTGCATCGGGAACACTCAAGCCTGATCCGACTGGGTAACTCCGCCATCGCCCTTTCCACCAGTGAAATTCTCACCCGGCTTGATGTCTCGGTACAACTGGGACGGCGCGTCGGCTCCTATACGCTGACCGCTGATATTACTTCCTTAACCCAGTTAAAGGAGACGTTAAAACAGGCAGAAGAAATCTGCCGAAATGCCCTGGAAAAAGATTACGAGCCGATCTTCGGCTCTGTTGAAGAACCGGTTGATGACACTACCGGCTATGATCCGCAACTGGAGACAATTTCGTCCACCGCAAAGGCAGAACTGTGTGCTAAGGTGATTAAGTCCTTAAAACCCAAAGGCAGTTACGACTTCTCTGGCTCCTGGTCCACCGGTGCCACCGAAATCTATTACATCACCACTGCCAACGACAACGAGGCTTACCGAAAAATGACCGATGGCCGACTGGTTCTGGTTTTAAAAGAGCAGAACAGAAAATGGGAAATTTCGGTCGAGCGAACCCAGAAAAGAGCAAACGAGTTCACCGCTGATGAGATCCTGCCCGAGTTTGAACTACTTCTGTCAATCTACGAGAACAACCCGGGCTACAAAACCGAAATTGGCAATCAACGGGTGCTATTTGGACCACAGGCAATTGCTCAACTCACGATGCTCTGCCTCTGGGGTGGATTCTTTGGCCGGGCTTATGAAGAGGGCAGGGCATTCACCACCAAAAATAAATTCGGTGATAAACTGTTTTCTGAACTGATCAGCGTAACTGATGACCCGACCAACCCCAATGTCTTCCAGATGCCGTTTGATTTCAATGGCAAACGTCGGCGCCCATTTGTGCTGGTTGACAAGGGCATCTTCGTCAATCTCTGCTACGACTCCAAGACCGCGGCAAAATACAAAAAAACTCCAACCGGACACGACTTAAACAACTGGGATGTGGTATTTGCTACCGGCACCGGACCGGCTGATCTAAACGTCGCACTCCAGTTAACCGAAAACGGCCTTTATATCCCCCATCTCCACTACATCCATATGCCGGACCCCACCCGCGGCATATTCACTGGCTCTTCCCGGTTCAACGCCCTGCTGATCAAAGATGGTAGATTTGTTGCACCGATCTTCTCGTCCCGGATTACCGACTCCATACCCAACCTCTTCAACAATGTGGTTGCGGTTGCCAGCCAGGCAGTTTCTCAGAACGAATCCTCCACCTATGAGCGGCGCGCCCCGGAGGCGATGAGTGTGCCCAGATGGCTACTCTGCAATAATGTCCGGATCTCGGATGTTGCGGACAGTTTTTAATTTAAGGCTTGACTTTAACATTGATATTGGTTAATTTTAACTGTTGCCGAGGTGGCGGAAATGGCAGACGCGCTAGCCTCAGGAGTTAGTGGGGAAACCCATGGGGGTTCAAATCCCCCCCTCGGCATAATAAATTATACTGACCTCTGATTTCTCGACTTTAATCGCGGCGGAAAATCCTTTGTAAGCCCAGCCGGAGTACCAAAACAAAAGCCCGCCAGATAATCCGTTTGGACATCTTAGAGACTCCTGCCCGGCGTTCGGTGAAAATAATCGGGATCTCTTTTATTCTCCCCCCTTTACGCCAGATCATAAAATCAATCTCAATCTGAAAACCGTATCCATCCTCCTTTAACTGGTTCAGATCCAGTTTTTTTAACATCTCGCACCGATAGGCCTTGAAACCTGCGGTCAGATCCCGCACCGGACAACCGGTAACCTTGCGGGCATACAGGCAGGCAAAGTAGGAGAGTAACAGCCGTTTTATTGGCCAGTTGACAATTGAAATGCCGTCTGAATAGCGGGAACCGATGACCAGGTCGTAATCTTTTAAGAGTGCGATCATCTCTGGAATCTTCTCCGGCGGATGAGAAAAGTCCGCATCCATTTCAAAGCAGTAGTCATAACCCTGTTTAATCGCATGCCGGAATCCAAGGACATACGCGGTGCCCAGTCCTAATTTTTTTTTCCGCCGAATGAGTTTTATCCGCGGGTTCTGCTTTGCCATCTCTGCGACGACATCACCGGTCCGGTCTGGCGAGTTGTCATCGATCACCAGGACATCCAGTCCATCAGACTGGGCAAGAACAACTGGAATTATTTTTCCGATATTATCTGCCTCATTATAGGTGGGCATTATTATCAGTCCACGCGCCACAGGTTATAATAAAGATAACTCTGCCTTTGTCAACCTGATATAATTGCTCCCCCGCGGGTCAGATGGTCAGCCCCCTTCGCTCATCTAAGTTTACGGCTGGGCTGAAGAATACCGGTTGACTCCCCGGATCATCAGTTTAATTTTACTTATCTCATCTGCCGGCTTGGGTGCCACAAATCTTACCCATTCCTCCTGATTAGACTCCAGGTTAACCTGGTGCCAGCCCCAAGGATCATCGATCTGCACACCGTTTTTATCATAAAAAAGCATCTTGACCTTACCACCGATCGGCATATGCCAGCCGTTCTTTAACAGCACATTGATGATCAGTGCCCCCTCGTTTTCCTCTTCCTTGACATCCAGTACCCGAATATCAGTTGCCAATATCGGATTATTAACTACCCAGCGCCGGGTTTTTGTCTCGCGGTTGATCCAGAGAGAGTTGATGGTCTGCGAACAGGTAAACAGTAACCAGACTATACCCACCCAGAGTAAATACCTTTTCATTTTACCTCCTATTTATTTAATATACATAAAACTCCTCAGCCAGACCAGCGATTATGAAATAAGTGGTTTTATTACCCTGATTTCGATATGCCAGCCCGGCTCTCCTTTTCTCACCGGTCAGCTGATAATCACAATAGCCCTGCATCACGCCAGCACGATTGTAAAACACCAATCGGACCTTCTCGGTTCCTGCCGGCAACCTGAGCCGGGCAAAGGAGAAGTTAAGCGGTGCATAACCCCAGGCACGGCGGTCCCGATTCTCCTCCTCTTTACCCAGAGTGATATCCGTGATATCCTCTGCCAGTTCCTTACCTTTACCGGGTAGCGCCTTCTCCAGCAACAGCGCACCGAGCAACCGCAAACATCCCCTTGCCACCTTTGCACCTGCCTCCTGTGCCGCCTTTCTTGTTGCCTCTGCCCCGCTCAGCTGGACCGCAAAACTGTCCATCTGCTCCGGCAAAGTTGCCACAACTCCGTAAGGTTCGATATAAACCTCGGTTCTGCCCAGGGATTTTTCTGTCTGATGGTCAACCTGGACCACCAGTTCCAGCGTATCCAGCTCAGTAGGTAGATCTAACCTTTCAAAACTGTCAATGTGTGCAATTAGCATCTGTGCCAGATTACAGATTACCGAGCCTGACGCTGCCATCTGCTGTAACTGCCGGTATTCGATCCGGGCATCATCGAACTTGCCTAGTTTTTCATAAATTATTCCCAGGTAGAAACTTACAATCGGCAGTTTTGACGCATCCTGATCGTACTGACGCAGTTTTTTGAACTCCACCAACGCCCGCGCCGGATCATCATCCATCAGATAACAGAGTCCAAGATAAAAGTGGACCAGCTCCCGCTCCCGTTTTTTCAACCTGTAAACGGTTCTTGAATCCACGACCAGCCAGTCATAGATCTTTGCCGCCTCTGGCCTTTCTCCCGCATCAATCTTGTAGGCAGCGAAAAACGCCTTACGGGCATCATCCAACTGGTAATCGTAAAAACTGGTGATTCCGTAACTCAACAGGGAAAGAATGTAAGACAGATCCCGCGCCTGAAATTTCTGCTCGACTATTTGACGATACCTTGTTCGTGCTGGGGTGTAGTTGAAATTAGTAAAACAACTGGGTTTCGGCACCGGTCGCATTACCGGTGTGCTGGGCAGACATTGAAAAAAGAGGAGCCCTAAGAGGGCGAAAACGACTGTCCACCACCGCATAAAAGTGCGGTTGGTTTTACTCGTACCAGGCTTTGGTACTCTTTTTCTTTAACTCCTGCTCATCTGCCCAGACAATCTCTGAACTCCTCACATCCACCAGACGCATCGTCAGTTTATAGTAGGCGAGTGTTGTTGCCCCTTTGGTCTTCTCAATGCTCATCACATCCCCGGTCAGAAAATAATCCGCACCAATCAGATTACCCAGTTTTACCGCACCGTCGACATCAATCCGCTGGGTCTCCTGTAGGGCGATCTCCTTTGCCTGCTGTTTCAAAAGTTCGCGGTCAACGATCCGGAACTTACCCAGTTTCAGCAGTGCGACCATAATCTTCTCCCCAATCCCTTCGGTATCAATATGCTGTGAGGTGCGATTACCAATGGCGAGAAACGCAAGCACCGGCTTACCCGAATCGGATTTTTGGGGCAGTTTAAACTCTGCCAAAGACAACACCATCTTTTCTGCCAAAAGTTTCATATCGGTATCCGAATAGGTGTAATCCCATTCAGTTACCTCATCAGGCCTGACATAATGAGAGGTTGAGCAGGCGATGGTTAGTAATATTATCAGCGGTAAAACTCTGTTCATTTTTCCTCCTTCTTACTTTCCTCTCTCTTGTCTTTAGTTTGCAAACTGTTACTCAATAAATCAACGAAATTCCGCGCGAGTGCCGCCGGGCTCGTATTCTCTTTCGGCTCATAAAGTGCCCAGAGTAGTATCTTGTCCTGCGGCACATCGACCAGTGCCAGAGACACTGCCCGCACCGCCTCATTCTGGCAACTGCTTTTCCCACGACTGCAATGGCCACAGCGCGCCACTACCTGACCGGTAACCAGACAGTTGGCGCCGATCTTGCGCGCAAACTCCATTGGCTCAGCCATGTCGCGTCGTTCCTTCCCCAACTCCTTTTCTGCCGGATAGATCACCTTAACACTCTCACTCATCAGGGTGATTGCCAGTGCATCTCCCAGCAATCGGTTTGCTCGCTGGTCAACACCGGACAAAACAACCGCCACCTCTCCCAAAATCCGCAGTTTACCCTCCGCATCAGGATGAACAAACACTGTTACGGGCTTTAGTTCTGCCGACTTCTCATCGGCATAAACCATACCGTTACTTAACATTAAAGCGATGGTCAATGTCAGAAAATATCTCATTACCGACCTCCTGCTTATTCAGTAAATTTTATCTCAATTCTATTTGCTGTCCAGTTTTTGATCTCAAACCCCACTGCGATTCCCCTTGTCCCCAGTTGCTCCAGTACCTCTGGGGTTGCGGTTTCGGAAACGACCTCGATCAACGCGGTATTACCAATCAACTCCCGGGTAACTACCTCCCGCACACCGCGCAGCTTTGTGCGCAGCTCAGACCTTAACCGCTGGACCTTCTCATAACTGGCATTAAGGCAGTAAATCTGAGTGACATTGGTGCGCCTTTTCCACCGGGTCAGCACCTTATCAATAATCGCTTGGCTCGCATCTTCAGCGGCATTTTCCAGTGCGCCGGCTTTACTGAACGGCACCGCGGTCTCTGCCGAATAGCCACCCAGCACCTCTGCGGTCTGCAGGTCAATTATGCGTAGGTCCAGCATCACCTTAAAAAACCTGTTCATACCCTGACTATAGCCAACCGTTTTCATCTCCTCGGTTAAATTCAACCTGCCCAGTATCCCAACCTCAGCCCCGGTCCTCATTCCGGCAAATAGCGCCGCCTGGGTATCACCTTCAACCAACCGCCGCAACTGCTCTGCACCGATATTTCTCGCCACAGTCTGCGGGTCAACCACTAAAAACCCTTTTTCTGCGAGCCGGGAGATAATCTTCGTTTCAACACTAACTCCATCATCCGGGTTGTGACCCCCACTGACGACCACCATCACCCTCGGCATACCCTGTTCAGCAATCAGAATACCGATCGCCTGCAGGTCATTTTCAATCCTCTCCTGTTTCACCACCGCCCGCACCACCACCCGGTACATATCCCCTTCCCGGCTTTCGGTAAGCACCCGGTATGAAGAGACATAACCTTCAGAGTTAGCATAAATCCGGTCTGACAATAACTGAAAATTCTCCACTCTTGTCTCCGAGTTAATAAAACTGCCCACCGCCTGCTCCACCGCCTTGCGCAGTGCATCCTTCAACGCCTGGTCCCGGGCAATATCAACCGTGCTCGTAATCGCTGCCACCCCTTCCGCAAGCACCTCCACACCTTCACCGCTGGTCAAAACCGGCTCGGACCTAGGTTCGGTGCTACCCTGTGCTTTTGGTTCACCAACTGGATACGGCTGATACACTGGATAATAACAGTTGCTTAAAACGATGAGCAACCAGAGCCACTTAAATACTCTTATCCTTTTCATAACAATAACCGGACAATAAACCTGCCCGCCTCAAACAGAAACTTTGCCCCTTGCCTGAGCCATTTCAGTTTTCCCGCATCCTCACGCGAGATAACGATATCACTACCCATTTTACCCCGCACCTGCTTTATCCTCAACACCAGAGGCTGTTTACTGAACTCGGGCCGAGAAAGTATTTCATCCAGTTTGGCAATATAATTCAACACCGCCTGGCCGGTTGAACCGGTATACTGATATATATCCCTGGTATCTAACAACAGATTGCCGTCCTCATCGTAAATCTTTGGAAACAATGCTGGCTTCAATCCGGTATTACCCGCATCCAGCACCAGACCCGAGTACTGACGGAAAAACTCCTGCACCTGGGCAGAAACCTCTGGCGCCGGACCACTAGCTGGTGTCCCTAAAACCGGATTTAAGGCATCCACCACGCTCTTCGGACCATCAAGACTGACCTCCAGCTCCACCTCCACCACCCCGGCTAATGAGTCATAACGGGCTGGCCCTAACTGGCGCGCACCTTTAACCACACCCTCAACTCTGGTATAAATCACATCGTATTGGGTAACAAAATTCTCCACCTTGGTATCAGAATCAACCCTGACACCTTTGATGATCTCCAGTAGATTACGTTGAGCAACCACCACCGCTGCCCTTTCTGCCATTAACCGGGCACGCGCCGGGTTCTCATCTGCCGGATCCAGAACACCCGAACCTCTTGCCCTTACCACCCTTGCACCCCAATCAATCACACCGCCCGGAACCGGTTCGGTAACCTCACCCGGTTTTGTGATCGGTATAACCGGCAACGGCACTGTTGAACCGGTATCCTTAGGTATCGGAGGCATCTGAATTGGACCCTCAACTGGTGCCTGAGTCGGAACTGAAACCGGCTGGGATGCTGACCGGACTCTCTGCTCTGAACTGAAACACCCCAGGCATAGGACAATTAAACTTAAACAGCAAAAAACCCCTTTCACTTCACACCTCCCATCTCCAGTAACGGTAAAAGTGCCACATCTACTGCTGAGGCAAGCGCACTCGCCGCCCCCTCAAAACTTGAACCCTGACCCCGGGCCGAGTAAAGCACCTCCCCGGTCTCCACATCAACTATCCGCACATAAACCTCCGCATCCCGCTGTTCAGGAGAATCAGCAAAAAACTGGTCATGTTTCACACTCACCACCTTAACACTCATTAGCGCATTCGCCCCCAGCAGTTTACCCAGCTTACTCGCGGTCCCCGGGTCAACCACCCCGGAATACGCAAACTCCTGCTCTCGCAAAACCTCCTGCACCTTAGTCCGGTCCACAACTACAAATGTAGAAATTTTTAACAGTTGCAGTTCTGTATGCTCTATCAAACTGTTATCTGCACCGGTGCTTGGACTATAACCACCAAAGGGCAGGACCGCAATTCGCCATATCTTACTTAAATCAAACCGCGGTGAGATGGAATAAGGCTGAACCGCCCTTACCATTCCCGGTGTTACCAGACCAGGGGTGCAAAACAGCCCTGCAAATAACAGGGTTGCTGATAATATCAAACCACTCCCAATGCTTGATCTCATACCTTCCATTATCCAATTAGCCATCCCGCTGTCAATCTTAAAACACCCATATCTCCGACCTTAATGCCAAACTTGACAGCGGATTTGGGATCATTAAAATCAGACCTATGGAAAGGCTCCAGGTCCTGGTTAACCTGACCAAACGCAACAAGGCATTGAGCCTTTCCATCCCCCTCCACTATATATATATCGGTGTCGCGGTAGTGCTTGGCTCACTATTTTTCAGTGGTGCGCTTACCAGATTCATCATTGAGCGGTTCACCAGCCGGGGTATGCTCCATCGCTTGATGACTGAAAACAACATCCTCAACCAGAAACTTTCTGCCTATGCTGCCGCGGTCGACAGTTTTCGCCAGTTCCTCGCCTTTACCGAACAGATGGACAACCGGCTCAGGTCTGCGGTAAACCTCAACCTATTACCGGCTGATGTGCGGAAATTAGGGGTTGGGGGGTATCAACCACCCAGTCCAGCACCTGAGATCGACGAACTCCTGCGTCGGGCAAAGTTTACTCAGCGCTCCATAATGGAGATTGAACGCACGGTAAACGAACAAAAGGACCGCCTTAATTACCTGCCTTCAATCTGGCCCGTCCAGGGCTGGGTAACATCTGGTTTTGGCTATCGTCAGGACCCGTTTTCTGGCAGAAGGGAGTTCCATCAGGGAATGGACATTGTTGCTCCGCGCGGCTCACCGATCGTTGCTACCGCGAATGGCAAAGTGGTCTATGCAGGCTGGAAAGCAGGCTTTGGCAGGACGGTTGAGATTGACCACGGCTGGGGTATCAGAACCTTTTATGGCCATTGCCAGACAATAAAGGTCAGTGAAGGCAAACTGGTCAAACGTGGTGAGGTCATTGCCACGGTCGGTGCCACGGGTCAGGCAACCGGTAACCATCTCCATTACGGCGTGCTGGTCAACGGGAACTGGGTAAACCCGGCAAACTACATCATCGCCCCGCGCCGGAGATAAAACTACTTATTTAATTAATACCACCGGCTTTTTGACTCTGACCCTCCTGCCGGTAAAACTGTAATCAAGAAAAATCAGATAGATCCCTGCTGGTGCGAGCCCGCCATTATCCTGGCTCCCATTCCAGTAAACCACCCCTTCCAGCTCTAGAACTTTATTAACCCTGAGCACAGTTCCAACCAGTTGAGCGTCCAGGTCATAAACTGCCACTGTCAACTTACCATTCGGCTCCGGTAAAAAGTATCTGATCACCAGGCTATCCTCAAAACCGTCATTATTCGGACTGAAACTGTTGTTATCCAGAACCAACATCTCCCTTTTACCACCCGGCACCAATAAGAGCCTTGCCCGATTATTAAGCGTCTCCTTATCCTGCGCGACCCTGACCATCACCCATAACTCTGTCTGGCTTTTCGGTGCCCGGGCGCTCATTACCAGCGTGGTCTCAACCCGAGCGCTCAAAACCGGCAACCCCTGGCGCCAGAATGTATCGCCCGAACCGAACCAAGCAAAAACCTCTCCACTTGGACTGGGTATGTAACCTAAGTTTGCCACCAGCACAGTAAAATTAAAAACCTTACCCGGGTCCGGCATAACCGAATCCTCTATATTTATGCCATTAACCGCAACATCTACAAAACTACTTACCGAATTCACTCTACCCGGTGTTGAACCGGCACTCTCAACCGCTACCGCCCAGTTATCCAGAGTATCCGGTCCCAAAATATCAATCCGCTCCCAGGAAAAACCATCACCCGCATTAAAAGGAAACCCATCCTCAACCCCTGGTGTGCCGAAGGTAGTGCTATCACCGTAAATCGAATAGATGGTTATCGGGTCATTATTCTGTAAACCGTTGCCGAGTGTCGTATTACCCACGGTTAAAATCAGCACCCCCTCCCCGAACTCATAAGGCTGAACCTCTCCACCCTGGGCTAAACTGTCAGTATATTCCGGATCAAGAATCACCGCATAACCTCCGGGCCTTAACCAGGTGCTATTGATGATGACCCTTGGATTTTTAACTAAAATTAGTGAGTCCTGCCAGGCAACGATAACATCGGTGGCATCGTAATCGGTAAGCCGGTAGTTATAAAGGTCAA